>Ga0182014_10002935_pt1 | contig 21022 bp, 14 predicted proteins | sample 612S2DmetaG_FD_120489 | JGI IMG/M metagenome (GOLD analysis project Ga0182014, IMG submission 120489) | Permafrost microbial communities from Stordalen Mire, Sweden - 612S2D metaG | ecosystem: Environmental > Terrestrial > Soil > Wetlands > Permafrost | place: Sweden: Stordalen | collected... | reverse complement strand
GGAATTGCCGCGACCAGTGCGCGCACCCGCTCGACTTGCTCGTCGGTGACCGAAGCCACGGTCAGTTCGCTTTCAGCAGCTTGCGGACCAGAGCGGCGACGTCAGCGGGCCTGGTCTCGGAAACCATGTGCTGGCAGTCGAAATCGAGCAGTTCAAAGTCGGACCCCAGGCGCTGCTGAAGTGGATTGATCAGCCGGTCGGTGACATAGGGCGGCGAGGTCCGCGTCGCACGCACCAGCGTCGTCGCGGTTCCCGCGGGCGGTAGCACGGTGTCGCGGGCCAATTCACTCCAATAGGACATCATCGCCGGGAGGCTGATCCGCCAGCCGTATCGTCCGCTCGGCAGTTTGATCAGGTGCTCGTCGAGATCGGCGTCGAGCTCCGCGGGGTCCACATCAGCCCAGGAGCCGGAGGCCTTTTCGGCGCGAGCCTCGGCCGCATCCGGGTAGTCGGGCGAGGACAGCATGGCGTCGGCGATCTGGCGCGTCCAGTTACCGTCCAAGCCCACCGCAGGGTCGAGCAGTAGCAGTGCCGCCACTTGGTCCGGGCGGGCCGCCGCCAAATGCATGGCGATTGCGCCGCCGAAGGAGTGCCCAACGACAAGCACCGGGGCATCGGCTTCTTTGTCGAGCAGTGCTGCGATTGCCGACACGTTGGCGTCGATGGTCCACGGCGCGGCCCATGATGATCTGCCGTGGCCGAGTAGGTCGGGAGCGGCCACGGCGAATTCGGGCAGATAAGTGGTCAACTGTCGCCAGCGCCGCCCGTGGCCGGTCAGTCCGTGCAGGAGAAGGACTCGAACAGGGCCGGACGGCCCAAAGCGGTGCACGTGCAGGTCGGCGGACACGCGTCGATGATGCCAGGCCAATCCGACTTGTCGGACCCCTGTGGTCTCATGCCGGTATGTCATACACCTGGGGCGCCGAGGCGGGTGCTCTCCTGCAGCCCGGTACGCGCGGCCTGCTGCGGGTGCTGGGCGGCCCCGGCACCGGGAAAAGCAGCCTGCTGATCGACGCTGCGGTCGCTCGAATTAGCGCCGGTGTCGATCCGGAATCGGTTCTACTGCTTACCGGTTCCGGCCGGATCGGGATACGGGCACGCAGCACATTGACCAAGGCGCTGTTGGGGTCGGGTGCGAGTGGTCTCGGCCGCGTCGCGATCCGCGAGCCATTGGTGCGCACCGTGCACGGCTACGCCTACGCAGTTCTGCGGCGGGCCGCCGAGCGCGCGGGGGATGCGCCGCCGCGGCTGATCACCAGCGCCGAACAGGATGCGATCATCCGGGAACTGCTGGCCGGCGACCTCGAAGACGGACCGCGCGCCGCAGCCACCTGGCCTAAGCACCTGTGGCCGGCCCTGAGCACCGCGGGCTTCGCCACCGAGCTGCGAAACCTGATGGCGCGCTGCGCCGAACGCGGTGTGGACCCGACGGAGCTGGAGCGGATGGGCCGCCGCGGCAAGCGCGCCGAATGGATCGCCGCGGGCCAATTCGCGCGGCAGTACGAGCAAGTCATGTTGTTACGCGCGGCGGTCGGCACCGCAGCGCCGCAGGCGACGACGCCGGCGCTGGGCGCGGCCGAGCTTGTGGGCGCGGCTTTGGAGGCTTTCGCGGTCGATCCTGAGTTGCTGGCCGCAGAGCGCGCCCGGATACGCCTCTTGTTGATAGACGACGCCCAGCAACTCGACCCGCAGGCGGCTCGGCTGGTCCGGGTGCTGGCCGCGGGCACCGAACAGGCCGTAGTCGCCGGTGACCCCAACCAGGCAGTGTTCGGCTTCCGAGGGGGCGAGGCCGCCGGGCTGTTGGACGGCGACTGCCCGTCGGTGACGCTGACGGTGTCGCACCGCTGCGCACCCGTGGTAGCCCGTGCCGTCAGCGGCGTCGCACACCGGCTACCCGGCCGCAGTGCAGGCAGGCAGATCGACGGCACCGGTGCCGAAGAGGGATCGGTGACGGTCCGGCTGGCCGCTACGGCGCACGCCGAGGCGGCCCTGATCGCCGACGCGCTGCGGCGTGCTCACCTTGTCGACGGGGTGCCATGGTCACAGATGGCGGTGATTGTCAGGTCGGTTCCGCGGGCCGCCGCGCGATTACCCCGCGCGCTGGCTGCCGCCGGGGTCCCGGTGGCTGCGCCGGCGGCCGGGTTGTCGCTGGCCGAGGAACCCGCGGCGCGGGCGCTGCTTACGGTCCTGGCCGCCACGGCTGACGGGCTGGACGGCGAGCGGGCGCTGGCGCTGCTGACCGGGCCCATCGGTCGCGTCGACCCCGTCTCGCTTCGGCAACTGCGCCGAACACTGCGGCGCGCCGCACCCGATGGTGCGTCGAGGAATTCCGGCGATCTGCTGGTGCAGGCGCTCTCTGGCGGCATCTCACTGTCCGGCGCGCAATCTCGCTCGCTACAGCGAGTCCGCGCGGTGCTGGAAGCGGCCGCCCAAAGCCACCGCGATGAGCAGGATCCGCGCTACACCATGTGGGCGGCGTGGCATCGGTCCGGTCTGCAGCGTCGGTGGCTGGCGGCCAGCGAGCGGGGCGGGCCGGCCGGCGCTCAAGCCAGCAGGGATCTGGACACTGCGACCGAGTTGTTCGACATCACCGATGACTATGTGTCTCGCACGTCCGGTGCCTCGCTGCGCGGGCTCGTGGAACACGTCGCGGCGCTGCAGTTGCCGGGCGTCAATTCTGTGTCCGAGGCCGAGATCGAGCAGGTCAGGGTGCTCAGCGCACACGCCGCACTGGGACATGAATGGGATTTTGTGGTCATCGCCGGGCTGCAGGACGGGTTGTGGCCCAACACGATTCCACGCGGCGGGGTGCTTGCCACCCAGCGGCTACTCGACGTGCTAGACGGTGTTACCGAGGATGCGTCGGTGCGCGCGCCACTGCTCGCCGAAGAGCGCCGGCTGCTGGTAGCCGCGATGGGCAGGGCCCGGCGCCGGTTGTTGGTGACCGCCGTAGACAGCGAGACCGGTGGTGCGAGCGAGGAGGCTGCGTTGCCGTCGGCGTTCTTCTTTGAGATCGCGCACTGGGGTACCGACGGAAGTGATCCCATTGCGGTGCAACCGATATCAACGCCACGCGTGCTATCGACCGTAGCCCTGGTGGGCCGGTTGCGCGGCGTGGTATGCGCGCCGGACGGTGTCATCGATGATTCGGCGCGCGCCTGTGCAGCAACACAATTGGCCCGGTTAGCGAACGCCGGTGTACCCGGCGCCGACCCGGCCGGATGGCATGGACTCATCCCGCTCAGCACCAGTGACCCACTGCGCGAAACGGGCGATCCCGTCACCCTCACCCCGTCGACCCTGCAGACACTCAACGACTGCCCGCTGCGCTGGCTGGCGGAACGGCACGGCGGAACAAACGCGCGTGATCTGCGGTCGGCGATCGGCTCGGTGCTGCATGCGCTGATCGCCGAACCAGGTAAAACCGAATCGCAACTGTTGGCCGGGCTGGACCGCGCCTGGGAGCATTTGCCCTTCGATGCCAGGTGGCACTCGGCCAACGAGCTGGCACGGCATCGCGCCATGATTCAGGCGTTCGCCCAGTGGCGCGCGCAAACCCGAAGCGAACTCACCGAGGTTGGCGTCGAGGTCGACGTCGACGGAGTCCTTAGGAACCCAAACGATGATAGGAACCCACACGATGGTGAGGGTCGGGCCGGTGAAATCCGGCTACGCGGCCGCGTCGACCGGTTAGAACGAGACGGCGCCGGCCGGTTGGTGATCGTCGACATCAAGACCGGCAAAACGCCGGTCAGCAAGGACCATGCCCAACAACACGCTCAGCTCGCCTTGTACCAGCTGGCGGTGGCCGAAGGTATGTTGCCGGACGGCCCCGCCGGTACGGAGCCCGGCGGCGCCCGCCTGGTCTACATCGGTAAGACCGGGGCCGCCGGTGCCACCGAACGCGAGCAGGATCCACTGACACCGGGCGCGCGCGACGAGTGGCGCAGCCTGGTCCGGCAGGCGGCCGGCGCGACAGCCGGGCCGGCGTTCATCGCCCGGCGCAACGACGGTTGCGCGCACTGCCCCATACGGCCGTCTTGTCCGGCTCACGTCAGCGGATCAGCCGAAGGGGCAGCACTATGACACCGGTGCCGGCGCGGTACAGTCCTGCTGAATTAGCCTGCAAGCTAGGGATTTTCCCGCCCACGGCCGAGCAAGAAGCCGTCATCGCCGCGCCGCCGGGCCCGCTGGTTGTCATCGCGGGAGCCGGCGCCGGCAAAACCGAAACGATGGCCGCACGGGTGGTGTGGCTAGTCGCCAACGGCTACGCCGAACCCGGCCAGGTGCTCGGATTGACGTTCACCCGCAAGGCGGCCGGGCAGCTGCTGCGGCGCGTGCGATCCCGGCTGGCCCGGTTGGCCGGGGTCGGCCTGGACCTGACCGCCCCCGACGGTCGCGCGGCTCTGGAGCCCGCCGGCGCACCAGTGGTCAGCACCTACCACGCCTTTGCGGGCTCCCTGCTCCGGGAACATGGCCTGTTGTTACCGGTAGAGCCGGACACCCGGTTGCTCAGTGAGACCGAACTCTGGCAGCTGGCCTTCGACGTCGTCACCCGGTACGGCGGGGAGTTGCGCACCGACAAGTCCCCGGCGGCGGTCACCTCGATGGTGCTGCGGTTGTGGGGTCAGCTCGCCGAGCACCTCGTGGACACCGGTCAGCTCCGCGATACCCATGTGGAGCTGGAACGGCTGGTTCACTGCCTCCCGGCGGGCCCCTGCCAGCGCGACCGCGGTCCCAGCCAGTGGCTGTTGCGGCTGCTGGCCACCCAGACCGAACGTGCCGAGCTGGTGCCGCTCCTCGATGCGCTGCATGAGCGCCTGCGCACGGCGAAGGTGATGGACTTCGGCATGCAGATGGCATCCGCAGCGCGGCTGGCGGCCACGTTCCCGCAGGTCGGCGCCGACCTGCGGAACCGCTACCGCGTGGTGTTGCTCGACGAGTACCAGGACACCGGCCACGCCCAGCGCGTCGCGTTGTCGTCATTGTTCGGGGGTGGCGTCGATGATGGGTTAGCGCTTACTGCCGTCGGCGACCCGATTCAATCGATCTACGGCTGGCGCGGCGCCTCGGCGACCAATTTGCCGCGGTTCAGCACGGACTTCCCCCGGTCCGACGGCAGTCCCGCCCCGGTCCTGGAACTGCGGACCAGCTGGCGCAACCCGCCGCGTACCCTGCACGTAGCCAACGCGGTGTCGGCGGAGGCGCGGCGACGCTCCGTTGCGGTGCGCGCGCTACGCCCGCGCCCGGACGCCCCGCCCGGCACCGTCCGCTGTGCGTTGCTCCCGGATGTTCGGGCCGAACGGGAGTGGATCGCCGACCACCTACAAGCGCATTACCAGCGGGCGCGGGCCGAAGGCGCCAGCCCGCCGACCGCCGCGGTGTTGGTGCGCCGCAACGCCGACGCCGCACCCATCGCCGACGCATTGCGTGCTCGCGGAGTCCCGGTCGAGGTCGTCGGGCTGGCCGGGCTGTTGTCCGTCCCCGAAGTGGCCGACATGGTGGCGATGTTGCGGTTGGTCGCCGACCCCTCGGCCGGCGCCGCGGCGATGCGGGTTCTCGCCGGTCCACGATGGCGGCTCGGCGCTCGGGATCTAGCGGCGCTGTGGCGCCGCGCGCAGCTGCTTGGCGGGGCGCCACGTCCGGCCGAGGCACCCACGCCCGAGTCGATCGCGATGGCGGCCGGCCCAGACACCGATGCTGCGTGCCTGGCCGACGCGATCGCCGACCCTGGCGGGGCCGACTCGTATTCGGTTGCGGGATATGGGCGTATCAGCGCGCTGTCCGCAGAGCTGAACGCCCTGCGCGGGCACCTAAACCATTCCCTGCCCGACCTGGTCGCCGAGGTGCGCCGCATGCTGGGTGTCGACTGCGAAGTCCGGGCCTCAGCCTCGGCATTAGCCCCGTCGCTTCCGGCTCCGGGCGCGTGGGCCGGCGCCGAGAATCTCGACGCGTTCGCTGACGTCGTCGCCGGCTACGCAGACCGGACCAGCGCGACCGACGCGACCGCCGCGACGTCGGCACCGGGACTGCTGGCCTACCTGGACGCGGCCGAAGTGGTTGAAAATGGCTTGCCGCCAGCATCGTTGGCAGTTTCCCGAGATCGGGTCCAGGTGCTCACCGTGCACTCCGCGAAGGGCTTGGAATGGCAGGTGGTGGCGGTCGCACACCTGTCGGGCGGAACATTTCCGTCGACCGCGTCGCGCAGCACCTGGCTTACCGACGCCTCCGAGCTACCCCCGCTGCTTCGCGGCGACCGCGCCGCGGCAGGGTCACTCGGCGTACCGGTCATGGACACCTCGGCTGTCACCAATCGAAAGCAGCTGTCGGACAAGATCTCCGAGCATCGTTGCCAGCTTGATCAGCGCCGCGTCGACGAGGAGCGCCGACTGTTGTACGTCGGCATCACCCGTGCTGAGGACACCCTGCTGGTCTCCGGTCACCACTGGGGTTCTACTGGGATCAAACCGCGGGGACCGTCGGAATTCCTGTGCGAGCTCAAGGACGTCATCGACCGTTCGGCCGAGGCGGGTGATCCCTGCGGGGTAGTGGAATGCTGGGCGCCTGAACCGGCCGATGGTGAGCGAAATCCATTGCACAACAATGTTGTCGAAGCGGTTTGGCCTGCCGATCCATTGGCCGCCCGCCGCGGCGACGTCGAACGCGGGGCGGAGCTGGTGGCGCAAGCGATGTCGGTCGACACCGGCGGCGCCGGCACCGATGTCGAAGGCTGGGCCGCCGACGTTGACGCGCTACTGGCCGAACGGGCCCGCGCCGGGCGGCCGCCGGCCCGCATCCTCCCCGGTCAAATGTCAGTGAGCGGTCTGGTCGAACTGGCCCGCGACCCGGTGGGTGCGGCACAGCGGCTGACGCATCGCCTGCCGACACGTCCAGATCCGCACGCGTTGCTGGGCAACGCATTCCATGCCTGGGTTCAGAAATTCTACGGCGCTGAGTGGTTGTTCGATCTCGGTGACTTGCCGGGTGCCGCGGACTCCGACGTCGGCGACACCCGCGAGTTGGCTGCGTTGCAGGCGACGTTCGCCGAGTCGCCTTGGGCGGCCCGCACACCCGTAGCCATCGAGGTGCCGTTCGAGATGCCAATCGACGACACCGTCGTCCGCGGTCGCATCGACGCGGTGTTCGCCGATCCCGATGGCGGGGTGACCATCGTGGACTGGAAGACCGGCCAACCGCCACGCGGGCCCGAAGCCACGCGGCAGGCCGCGGTCCAGCTCGCCGTCTATCGCTTGGCGTGGGCCGCATTGTCTGGGTGTCCGGAATCGTCGGTGCGCACTGCGTTCCACTACGTGCGCACCGGCGCCACCGTCGCACCCGACGAGCTGCCCGATTCCACCGAGTTGGCCGGGCTGCTGGCCGGCTCCCGCGCAGACCACGATGTCGCGGTCTGATGCGATCGAGTATCTGCAAACCCGCGGTCGTGGTTACATTTGAGGCGTGCGTGTGCCGTGCGGTGGTGTTCGATGACGGACCGCTGTGCGCAAGGGTAGGTTACGGCGGCTGGGGGGTCTCGACGAGACGCTGACCGCCCAGCCCGGTCACCTTTTGGTTGGCGTGCTGGGCATCCCCGAAGCCCACGGCAGCCCCGGCCGCGTCATTACGCGCCGGTTGGTCATCACGTTGACGTTGTTGTTCGCCGCCACCGTCGTCGTCTACCTGGACCGAAACGGGTATCGCGATGTGCGTGGCGGCTCGCTGACATTCCTGGATTGCCTTTACTTCGCGGCGGTGTCGCTATCGACGACCGGCTACGGCGACATCACCCCGTATACCGAGTCCGCGCGTTTGGTCAACACCGTGATCTTTACACCGCTGCGGATCGCGTTTCTGGCGGTGTTGGTCGGCACGACGCTCGAGGTGCTCTCCGAGCGATCCAGGCAAGGGTGGAAGATCCAGCGTTGGAGGAACAAGGTGCGCAACCACACCGTCGTGATCGGCTACGGCACCAAGGGCAAAAGGGCGGTCGCCGCCAGGCTTAGTGATGACGACGCCCAGGGCGAGATTGTCGTCGTCGACACAGATCAAAGCGCCCTCGATCACGCCGCGACCGCCGGGCTGGTCACCGTGCGCGGTGACGCCACCAAATCGGATGTGCTGCGGCTGGCCGGGGCCCAGCACGCGTCCTCGATCATCGTCGCCACCAACCGCGACGACACCGCCGCGTTGGTGACACTGACAGCGCGAGAGCTCGCGCCGAAGGCCAGGATCGTGGCGGCGATCCGGGAGGCCGAGAATTCACACCTTTTGCGGCAGTCCGGCGCGGACGCGGTGGTGGTTTCCTCGGAGACCGCCGGCCGGCTGCTCGGCCTGGCCACCACCACGCCCAGCGTCGTGGAGATGATCGAAGATCTGCTGACCCCGGACACCGGGCTGGCCATCGCCGAACGTGAGGTGGAGCCGTCTGAAGTCGGTGGCTCACCGCGGCACCTGAGCGACATCGTGCTCGGCGTGGTGCGTGACGGCCACCTGCTGCGAATCGGCGCACCTGAAGTCGACGCCGTCGAGGCGACCGACCGGCTGCTGTACATCCGAAACGCGGGTCACTAGTGGCGATCGCAAGCGCGGCGGAGCCGGGCGCAGCGGGTCGCCGCGAGACAGGAACACAGTTGGATTTCCAGTTGGGGAGCGTTCCGCTGCTTTCGCGTGTCGGCGCCGACAGGGCCGATGAACTGCGCACCGATGTTGAGGCGGCCACCGCGGGGTGGGCGGAAGCGGCTCTGCTGCGGGTGGATTCGCGCAATCAGGTGCTAGTCGCCAATGGCAGGGTGGTTCTCGGCGCCGCGGCCGCGCTGGCCGATACGCCGCCGCCGGACGCGGTCTTCCTTGGCCGTATCGAGGGTGGCCGCCACGTCTGGGCAATCCGGGGTGCGCTGGAAGCCCCCGAAGATCCCGACGCCCAAGCCGAGGTGCTGAACCTGCGCAGCCTTGGCCCGATCTTCGACGACACCAGCAGCCAACTGGTGTCGTCGGCCACCGCATTGCTGAATTGGCATGACAACGCGCGCTTTAGCGCGGTGGACGGCTCGCCGACCAAACAGGCCAGGGCCGGCTGGTCGCGCGTCAACCCGCTCAACGGTCACGAGGAATTCCCACGCATCGACCCGGCGGTGATCTGTCTGGTTCATGATGGCGGTGACCGCGCGGTGCTGGCTCGCCAAGCGGTGTGGCCGGAGCGGATGTTCTCGCTGCTGGCCGGGTTCGTCGAAGCCGGCGAGTCCTTCGAAGTCTGTGCGGCCCGGGAGATCCGCGAGGAAATCGGCCTGACCGTGCGGGATGTGCGTTATCTGGGCAGCCAGCCATGGCCGTTTCCGCGATCGCTCATGATTGGCTTCCATGCCCTGGGCGACCCGGATGAGGAGTTTTCGTTCAACGACGGCGAGATCGCCGAGGCGGCGTGGTTCACCCGCGACGAGGTGCGTGCCGCCCTTGACGCCGGGGACTGGACGACTGCGTCACAGTCGAAATTGCTGCTGCCCGGATCGATCTCCATCGCCCGGGTGATCATCGAGTCCTGGGCGGCGCTCGACTGAGCGGCTACTTGATGCGATCAGTGATCGTCTGAAGGACGGTGCTTGCGATCTGATCTGCTGATTGCAGGCCGACAACGCCGACGGACACCATGACTCCTGATTTCGTCCGGTACAGGTGGCTCCATTCCTGAGCGGTAATTCTCAGGGTAGTGGGATCCGGCTTGTCCAGGTTGAAGTCGAAGTTGGTGTCGTGCAAGGCAACACACGCCTGCAGTGCGGATTCCAGCGCGTGGAATGCGCCGATTGCCGCGTCCGAGTTGGGGTAGCGGGCGACTGCCTGGGTGACACCGTTGATCATTGCGTTCCCGCCCGGCTCGATGTCGTCGGTCACGCCGTGATAACCCGCGCTGCGAAACTCGGACCAACCGCTGCCGAATGTGAGGTCGTTGTGGCCCACCGCCCGGCACGGTCCGGGAGCGTTCGCGTCGGGCGGCGGCGGCCTGTGCAAGTCCCACTCGGTATGCGGAGTGAGATCGTCGGCGTTGGCGATGTGCCGCACGTCTTGGACGTTGATGATGAAGTCATCGACACCTGGCGCGGTGCTCGGCCTCGCCGGAGTGCTCGAATGCGAGCAGCCCGACATCGCAGTCATCGCGCAGCAAGCGATGGCGGCCGCCAGCCGCAAGTTCGATCCCATAGTGGCTAATCGTACGGGCGCGCAGTCGCGCCGCCGCTCACCCCGCGACCTGGGCCAGCTTAGCTTTGACCTCGGCCGCGCTCGGATTGGTCAGCGTCGAACCATCAGCGAACTTCACCGTCGGAACCGTGCGGTTGCCGCCGTTGACCGAGCCGACGAACTCGGCGGCCGCCGGGTCCTGTTCGATGTCGACCGCCTCGTAAGGGATTCCGTTGGATTTGAGTACCGTCATGAGCCGATGGCAATAGCCACACCATGACGTCGTGTAAACGGTCAACGCTGCAGTGGTCATGGCTCGTCAACGTAGCAGCGGGTTGTGGGTGGCTGGGCAATTGGGGGCGTGGCGATGCGCGCGGTTTGTCGGCCGCCGCTGACAAGATGGAGGGTATGCCGATGGTCGCTGACCCTTTGACCGCCGGGCTGGACGACGAGCAGCGCGAAGCCGTGCTGGCTCGGCGCGGCCCGGTGTGTGTGCTTGCCGGCGCCGGAACAGGGAAGACTCGCACCATCACTCATCGGATCGCCCAGCTGGTCGCGAATGGTCATGTCGCCGCCGGGCAGGTGCTGGCGGTCACGTTCACTCAGCGCGCGGCCGGTGAGATGAGGTCCCGGTTGCGGACGCTCGATGCCTCCGCGCGGGCCGGTTGCGGCGTCGGGGCGGTGCAGGCCTTGACGTTTCACGCGGCCGCGCATCGGCAGCTGCGGTATTTCTGGCCGCGGGTGATCGGCGACACCGGCTGGCAGCTGCTGGACAGCAAGTTCGCGGTCGTGGCCAGGGCGGCCAGCCGCAGCAGGATGAACGTCAGCACCGACGATGTGCGGGATCTGGCCGGTGAGATTGAGTGGGCGAAGGCTTCGCTGATCGGCCCGGAGGAATACCCGACCGCCGTGGCCGCCGCCGGTCGGGACATCCCGCTGGACGCCGAGAAGATCGCCACCGTCTACGCCGGATACGAGGCGCTCAAAGTCCGTGACGAGGCGGTCGCCCTGCTCGACTTCGACGACTTGCTGCTGCATACGGCGGCCGCGATCGAAAACGACGCCGCTGTGGCCGAGGAGTTCCGCGACCGCTACCGCTGCTTTGTCGTCGACGAGTATCAGGACGTCACTCCGCTGCAACAGCGGGTGCTGTCGGCATGGTTGGGGGATCGGGACGACCTGACAGTGGTCGGCGACGCCAACCAGACCATCTACTCGTTCACCGGGGCCTCGCCTCGTTTCCTGCTTGATTTCTCGCGGCGATTTCCTGACGCAACGGTGGTGCGTCTCGAGCGCGACTACCGCTCCACACCGCAGGTGGTGTCACTGGCTAACCAGGTGATCGCCGCTGCCCGCGGCCGGGTCGCGGGCAGCAAGCTTCAGCTGGTCGGCCAGCGTGAGCCAGGTCCGGCCCCGTCGTTCCGCGAGCATCCCGACGAAACTGCTGAGGCCGCCGCGGTGGCCGCCTCGATAGCCCGATTGATCGAGTCCGGCACTTCGCCATCGGAGATCGCGGTGCTCTACCGGGTCAATGCCCAATCCGAGATCTACGAGGAGGCGTTGACCGAGGCGGGTATCGCCTATGTAGTCCGCGGCGGCGAAGGTTTTTTCAACCGTCAGGAGATCAAGCAGGCGCTGCTGGCACTACACCGCGCGGCGGAGCGAGGCACTGAGGGCCCATTGCCGGGCGTGGTCCGCAGCGTCCTGGAACCGTTGGGGCTCACCGCCGAGGAACCGGTCGGTACCCGAGCCCGGGATCGCTGGGAGGCGCTGACCGCGCTGGCCGAACTGGTCGACGACGAAGTGGCGCAACGCCCGCAGCTGGAATTTCCGGAGCTGGTGGCCGAGCTACGGATCCGGGCCGACTCGCGACACCCACCCGTCGTGCAGGGCGTCACGCTGGCGTCACTGCACGCCGCCAAGGGACTTGAGTGGGACGCGGTGTTTCTGGTCGGGCTGGCCGACGGGACGCTGCCGATCTCGCACGCGCTGGCGCACGGGCCGGAGAGCGAGCGTGTCGAGGAAGAGCGCCGACTGTTCTACGTCGGAATCACCAGGGCCCGAGTACATTTGGCGCTCAGCTGGGCGCTGTCACGGTCTCCGGGCGGACGTCAGAGCCGCAAGCCGTCGCGGTTCCTCAACGGCATCGCGCCACAGACGCGTGCCGAGTCGGCCCCGAGCAAGTCCCGGCGCAACCGGGGCGCGGCGACCCGTTGCCGGATCTGCAACAACGAGTTGAGCACCCCGGCGGCCGTCTTGCTGCGCCGATGTGAGACATGCGCCGCCGACATCGACGAGGAGTTGCTGCTGCAACTCAAGGCTTGGCGGCTCGATACCGCCAAGGAACAGAATGTGCCCGCCTATGTCGTCTTCAGTGACAACACACTGATCGCGATCGCCGAGATGCTGCCGGCCGACGATGCGGCCCTGATCGCAATCCCGGGTATCGGCGCACGCAAGCTCGAGCAGTACGGGCCTGACGTCCTGGAGATGATTCGCCGCCGCTGAGGGCTAAACGTGCAGGTCAGAAAATCGTTTGTCGCCGGCTGCTGGTACCCTTTACCCTCAAGAAGCAGATTTCTGAGAGGAGGGCGACCATGATGATCAACGACGTGCTTGCTGTACGCGCACCCGGCGCGGTACCGGCCGCGCGAACCTCTCATGCCGCCCATGCCCCCCATGCCGCCGCGCAGGCGGTAGCGGCCAAGCACAGCGCCGCCGCTGCGACCGACGCGCCCGTAGGACCTATCTAACGAGCTCAGCTCTCGCCAATTGGCCACGGACCCGAAGTCACAAGGATCCGTGGCCACAGTTTTAGGGTCAACACCCCCAACCTGGTCCGGATCGATCGAGAAGGACAATCACCAGACCAGGAAGCAGGTGAAAAGGACATGTCGGAACCGACAGTCCCCAAACAGAAGCTGCCGGTGTTGCCTTGTCACGTCGGCGATCCCGACCTGTGGTTCGCCGACACCCCAGTCAACCTGGAACGCGCCAAGACCCTCTGCGCTAACTGCCCGATCCGTCGCCAATGCCTGGCCGCAGCCCTGGAACGGGCCGAACCCTGGGGAGTTTGGGGCGGCGAGATTTTCGAGCGAGGCTCGATCGTGGGTTACAAACGTCCCCGTGGACGTCCACGCAAAGCGGCCTGAGTTATCGCCGCGAGAGTGCAACTGCCGACACGTTTCTCGAGAGAGGGCGTCGGCACTTGCACTTTCGCGGTATCAAACCACGAAACCGGGGACCAGTTCCTCCGTCAGCGCCTTGATCGGCACATGCGCATCGAGCTGGCACTCAATCGCGGCCACCGACGCGATTACCCGCATCGGGATTACCAGCTTGGGCGGCAGGTCCATCTGCCGGGCCGTCCTGATCTGCGACACCGACCGATCTAGCTGGCTGTAGGTCATCCTCTGTAGCCACTTGCGGGTGTAGTGGAAAACCTCGACCTCGATGGGTTCGACGTACTGGCGGAGCATTTCATCGATGTCAAGCGCCGAAACCTGCTGGCCCTTTTGGATGAAGCCGGCCTTCTCCATCGTCGGCAACAGCAGGTCATAGTTCTTGTCGCGGGCCAGCCGAATCGTCATCCCGAGCTCGACCGGCAAGCCGCCCGGCAAGGGCGCGACGGCGCCGAAGTCGATGACAACCATCCGGCCGTCGGGCAGCAGCATGAAGTTGCCCGGGTGGGCGTCGCCGTGCAACATCCCCAATCGGCGCGGCGCGTCGAAGGTGAGTTCCAGGAGCCGGGTGCCGATCATGTCGCGCTGTTCGGGGGTTCCGTTGCGGATGATTTCGGCCATCGGCACGCCCTGGATCCACTCTTGGACCACCACCTTGGGCGCGCTGGCTACGACGCGCGGCACCGCGAAATGCGGGTGATCCGCATACGCCTTGGCGAACTTGCGCTGGTTATCGGCCTCCAGCCGATAGTCGAGCTCCATCTCGGTGCGCTCGATCAGTTCGTCCACGACGCCCTCGATGTCGGCGCCGGGTGAGAGCTGTTTGAAAACCCCGACCATCCGCTGCATGGTCTTGAGGTCGGCCCGCAGGGCCTCGTCGGCTCCCGGGTATTGGATCTTGACCGCTACGTCGCGGCCATCGGACCACACGGCCTTGTGCACCTGCCCGATGCTGGCCGAAGCCACCGGGCTGTCGTCGAATGAAGTAAACCGGCCCCGCCATTTCGTGCCGAGTTGGGCGTCGAGCACCCGGTGCACTTTTTCGGCGGGGAGCGGCGGGGCGTCTTTCTGCAGCTTGGTCAGCGCGTCGCGGTAGGGCTCGCCTAACTCCTCGGGAATTGCGGCTTCCATCACCGACAATGCCTGGCCGACTTTCATCGCGCCGCCCTTGAGCTCGCCCAGGACGGTGAACAGCTGGTTGGCGGCCTTCTCCATCAGCTCGGCCTGGACCGCGTCTTTTGACTTGCCTGTCAGCCGCTTGCCCAACCCGAGGGCCGCTCGACCGGCGAACCCGACGGGAATACTGGCCAGCCTCGCGTTGCGCGCAGCTTGGCCACGTTTGATGTCCGACACATATCCATCATCCACGACGTTTCGGCCTTTGCGGCGTCGGTCTGGCAACAATCCTCAACATGAGCACAACGGGTGCCTGGTCCACTGACGCGCGACGATGACGCCGGCGTTGAGATCGAACTCCAGGGTTGCGTTCAGCGCCTGAGGCGGCCCGAGGTCGGGTACCAGCTCGTGCCCGCGCACCGCCGCGATCACCCGATTCACCTGGCTCAGTGCCAGCGCCGCCGTTGCCAGCAGGGTGGCCCGGTCCGCCACCCCGATGGTGTCCCGTAGCTGGGCCGCGATAGCCGGCCACGCGGCGTCGCGGTCGCTACGGTGCCGGTCCGCGCAGCCCAGGCAGCTGGTCACGCCGGGGATCACCAGCGGTCCGACCAGCCCGGTGCCGTCTCGCACCCGAACCGCAAGGTGGGGGACCCCCCGGCTGTGCAGATCGCGCACCATGCGCGGGTCGGCGACCAGGTAGTCGGTGAGCACCACGAGATCCACGGTGGCGGGTGACACTGCGGCATGCGGCTGGCTGCTGTGCGCAATCCGGGCACCCGAGCAGCGCAGCGCGTCCACGAGCAGGTCCGACAGCGGCCCGCGGCCGTGTACCCGGATGGAGGCGGCACGGCCGCGGGCCGGACGCAATCCGCGGGTCGCGACCCCGGCGCTCACGAGTTGCGCGACCAGGTTCGCCAGGCCACCCGCGTCCGCCAGCCCACGGTCGACGGCCTGCCGCTGCAATTCGGCTATCGGTATCGGCGAACGCATGGATCGCAGTAGGGCGGCCAACTCTGCCGCCGTCAGGCCGCATGGTGGGCGGACCAGCACGGCGCGGCGGGGATCCCAGCCCACCTGCACGGCCCCATCGGGTCGCAGCAACACCGGCATCGCCGGGTCCAGCGCATACAGAGAAGGCGCGGCACGCGGCATGAGTTGAGACTGTGCCACGAGCAGAGCGGGCGCCTCGCTCAGTTATCCACAGAACCGTCCTGGCCATCCTGCTCGAGGCGGGCGATCGCTTCGTCCATACCGCTGGTGTCGCCACCGATGACTCGGTCGATGAAGCCGGCCGGTTCGTCGAGATCGTCCGCGCCAGGCAGGAGATCCGGGTGTTGCCAGATGGCGTCGCGGGCATCTGCACCGGCGGCCTCGGTCAGCCGCTCCCACAGCGCGGCGGCCTCCCTCAGCTTGCGTGGCCGCAGTTCCAGGCCGACGAGCGTCGCGAATGTCTGTTCGGCCGGGCCGCCGCTGGCCCGGCGCCGGCGCAGTGTCTCGGCCAGCGCTGCGGCCCCCGGAATCCGGTCGCCCAGGGCCGCGGTCACCACAACCTGGACCCAACCCTCGATGAGCGCGAGCAATGTCTCGAGCCGTTCCAGCGCCTGCATCTGCGCCGGGGTCGCCTTGGGCTCGAATACTCCCTGACCGAGCAGGTTTTCGATGGCCGCGGGATCGGACAGCGACTCCGGATTGAAGTCGCGTGCCAGCTCTTCGATTCCGCTCATGTCGATCTTCATGCCCGTGGCGTAGGCCTCGACGGCCCCCAGCAATTGGCTGGACAGCCACGGCACGTGGCTGAACAGCCGGTGGTGGGCGGCTTCTCGCGCGGCCAGAAATGTCAGGATCTCGCTGCGTGGCAGCTCGAGGCCAGCGGCGAAGGCTTCGACGGCATCCGGCAGTATCGCGGCCACGCCCTTAGGTCCCAGCGGCAGACCGATGTCCGTCGAGGTCAGCACTTCGCGGGACAACCTGCCCAGTGCCTGGCCCAGCTGCGAGCCGAACGCCATGCCGCCCATCTGCGACATCATCGAAAGCAGCGGGCCGGCCATGGTCTTGGCCTCGTCGGGCAGCGCCGACGCCCATACCGTCGAGATCTGCTGGGCCATCGGATCGCACAACCGCTTCCAGATCTCCAGGGTGTTGTCCACCCAGTCACTGGGGCTCCAGCCCACTGTTTTGCTAGCGCCCGCGGGCAGGGCAGTGGCCCCGTCCAGCCAGGTGTCGGCGAGATGGACCGCATCGACGATCGCCGCGCTCGTCGTGGCTGGGATAGGCGCGACAAACCCGATGGAACTCGACGCCACGCGCCGCGCCAGTTCGTAGTTGACCGGGCCTGAGTCTTTGCCGCCGGCCGTCACAGAGCTCGAGTTGCTGAACATCTGACCCAGCTGGGTGAAAATCTGCCCCAAGTCACCCATGCCGAAGTCGCCACCGATGCCGAACGCGCCCAGCGGGTCTGAGGCCCCAGAACTGGCCTCGCGATCCTTCTTCCCGTGTTGGTCGCGGTCGGGGTCGTCGTCTCCGGGGGAGAAGCCGAAAGGCAGGTCAGCCACAACGTCAACGGTACTCATAGCGGCAAGAGAACGTGCTACCCGCGGTCAAGCTTGTAGCTGAACGAGCCCTGGCGGGGCCCCGTCTAGTGTTATCGGCGTGAACAGGCGGATTCTGACCTTGCTGGTCGCGCTGGTGCCGATCCTGGTATTCGGCGTGTTGCTCGCCGTGGTGACGGTGCCGTTTGTGTCGCTGGGTCCGGGTCCCACCTTCGACACACTCGGCGAGGTCGACGGCAAGCAGGTGGTACAGATCGAGGGCACCCAGACCCACCCGACGACGGGCCACCTGAACATGACGACGGTGTCCCAGCGCGACGACCTGACCTTGGGGGAGGCCATGGGCTTATGGCTCTCCGGACAGGAACAGTTGGTGCCGCGTGACCTCGTTTACCCGCCGGGGAAATCGCGGGAAGACGTTGATAAGGCCAATAACGCCGATTTCAAACAGTCCGAGGACAGCGCCGCCTATGCGGCCCTGGGATACCTGAAATATCCGGCGGCAGTGACGGTCGCGACGGTCACCGATCCCGGTCCGTCAGCGGGGAAGCTGAAATCCGGGGACGCGGTAGACGCGGTCAACGGCACGCCGGTGGCCGGTGTCGAGCAGTTCACGGGTTTGCTCAAGGCCACGAAGCCCGGCGACGTGGTGACCATCGATTTTCGCCGCAAGAACGAACCAGCCGGCGTTACGCAGATCACATTGGGCACAAATAAAGACCGCGATTACGGCTTTCTGGGTGTCGCTGTGCTTGATGCGCCGTGGGCGCCGTTCGCGGTGGACTTCAACCTCGCCAACGTGGGTGGGCCCTCCGCCGGACTGATGTTCAGCTTGGCGGTCGTCGACAAGCTGACCACCGGGGACTTGGCCGGTTCGACGTTCATTGCGGGGACCGGCACGATCTCCGCCGACGGCAAAGTGGGCCAGATCGGTGGCATTACGCACAAGATGGCAGCCGCCCACGAGGCCGGCGCCACGGTTTTTCTGGTGCCCGCCAAGAACTGCTATGAAGCGAGCTCGGACAACCCGTCCGGCTTGCATCTGGTGAAGGTCGAGACGCTCACCCAGGCGGTGGATGCGCTGCACGCGATTACATCGGGGGGCCAGGCCCCAAGTTGCTAGCGGGCAATCGGACTGCGATGCGTAGAGTTGTGACCGTCGCCGGCTAAGACCGGCTAAGTCTAGGCCAGCCAATCGATCAGGGAGCGTAGCCAGTGGGGATGCGGCCCGCCGCAAGAATGCCGAGGCTGACTCGGCGCAGCCGGACTCTGATCACGATCGCGATGGGTTTGATCGTTGTGCTCCTTGCCGGTCCGCGGCTGATCGACGCTTACGTCGACTGGCTATGGTTCGGCGAGCTCGGCTACCGCTCGGTGTTCACCACTGTGCTGGTCACCCGCATCGTGGTGTTTGCGGTAGCGGGTCTGCTCGTCGGCGGCGTCGTGTTCGCGGGGCTCGCGATCGCCTACCGCACCCGCCCGGTCTTTGTCCCGAGTAACGAAGCCGATCCGGTCGCGCGGTACCGCACCGCGGTGTTGGCACGACTACGACTGGTAGGTCTTGGAATCCCGGCCGCCATCGGCCTGCTGGCCGGCACCGTCGCACAGAGCTACTGGGTGCGGATCCAGTTGTACTTGCACGGCTCAGAATTCGGGATCAGGGATCCCCAGTTCGGCAAAGACCTCGGATTTTACGCATTTGACCTGCCGTTCTACCGGCTGGTCCTCAGCTACATGTTCGTCGCGGTGTTCCTGGCTCTTCTGGCGAACATCTTGTCGCACTATATCTTTGGGGGCATTCGGCTATCGGGGCGCGCCGGCGCGCTGAGTCGTTCAGCGCGGATTCAGCTGGTCACCCTGGTGGGTGTGCTGGTGCTGCTCAAAGCCGTCGCTTATTGGGTGGACCGTTATGAGCTGTTGTCCCATACGCGTGGCGGCAAGCCGTTCACCGGAGCCGGATACACCGACATCAACGCCGTGTTGCCGGCGAAGCTAATCTTGATGGCGATCGCGGTGATTTGCGCCGCCGCTGTGTTCTCCGCGATCGTCTTGCGGGACTTGCGGATTCCAGCCATCGGTCTGGTCTTGTTGCTGTTGTCGTCGTTGATCGTGGGTGCCGGCTGGCCGTTGATCGTCGAGCAGATCAGCGTGAGACCCAATGCCGCGCAAAAGGAAAGCGAATACATCCTGCGAAGCATCACTGCGACGCGGCAAGCGTACGGCCTGACCACCGACGTGGTGACCTATCGCAATTACACCGGCGACGGGCAGGCCACCGCGCAGCAGGTCGCGGCGGACCGCGCGACCACGTCCAACATCCGGCTGCTCGACCCGACCATCATCAGCCCGGCATTCACGCAGTTCGAGCAGGGCAAGAACTTCTATTATTTCCCCGACCAGCTGTCCATCGACCGCTACCTCGACCACAACGGGTCGTTGCGCGACTACGTCGTAGCGGCCCGTGAACTCAACCCCGACCGGCTGATCGACAACCAGCGTGACTGGATCAACCGCCACACCGTCTACACCCACGGCAACGGATTCATCGCGTCGCCGGCTAACACCGTGCGCGGCATCGCCAACGACCCCAACCAGAACGGCGGGTATCCGGAGTTCCTGGTCAACGCGGTCGGAGCCAACGGCGGGGTGGTGTCCGACGGGCCTGCGCCGCTGGACCAGCCGCGCATCTACTACGGGCCGGTCATCTCGAACACCCCCGCCGACTATTCCATCGTCGGACGCAACGGTGCCGACCGCGAGTACGACTACGAGACGAACACCGAAACCAAGAACTACACCTACACCGGCACCGGCGGCGTGCCGGTCGGCAGCTGGATATCCCGAAGCGTCTTCGCCGCCAAATTCGCGGAACGAAACTTCTTGTTCTCCAATGTGATTGGCTCCAGCAGCAGAATCTTGTTCAATCGTGATCCGGCGCAGCGGGTCGAGGCGGTGGCGCCTTGGCTGACGACCGACAGTGCCGTCTACCCGGCGATCGTCAACAAACGGCTGGTCTGGATCATTGATGGCTACACCACGTTGGACAATTACCCGTATTCCGAACTCACCTCCCTGGAGTCGGCCACCGCCGACTCCACCGAGGTGGCGTTCAACCATTTGGGCCCCGACAAGCAGGTGTCCTACATCCGCAATTCGGTGAAGGCCACCGTGGACGCCTACGACGGCACGGTCACGCTCTACCAGCAGGACGAACAGGATCCGGTGCTCAAAGCCTGGATGCAGGTTTTCCCGGGCACCGTCAAACCCAAGAGCGACATCACGCCCGAGCTCGCGGAGCATCTTCGCTACCCCGAAGACCTGTTCAAGGTGCAGCGGATGCTGCTGGCCAAATATCACGTCAACGACCCGGTGACGTTCTTCTCCACATCGGACTTCTGGGACGTGCCGCTGGACCCGAATCCGACCGCCAGCAGCTACCAGCCGCCGTACTACATCGTCGCGAAAAACATTGCCAAGCAAGACAACTCGTCGTCATACCAGTTGACCACCGCGATGAACAGATTCAAGCGTGACTATCTGGCCGCTTTCATCAGCGCCAGTTCTGATCCCGCGACGTACGGCAAGATCACGGTGCTGACCATTTCGGGCCAGGTCAACGGTCCGAAGCTGGCGAATAACGCGATCACCACCGATCCGGCGGTGTCCCAGGATCTTGGCGTGATCGGACGCGACAACCAGAACCGGATTCGTTGGGGCAACTTGCTGACGCTGCCGGTGGCCCAGGGCGGCCTTCTCTACGTCGAACCCGTCTTTGCCTCCCCGGGAGCCAGCGACGCCGCCTCGTCCTACCCGCGCCTGATCCGGGTGGCGATGATGTACAACGACAAGATCGGCTACGGACCCACTGTCGGCGACGCGCTCACTGGGCTTTTCGGGCCTGGCGCCGGTGCTGCCGCCACGGGGATTGAACCCGCCGAGGCCGGTGCCGCGCCGGTCCCGCCGGCTCCGGCAGCAACCCAGGGATCGCCGCCCGCGCCGGTCGCGGCG
>Ga0182014_10002934_pt1 | contig 21024 bp, 16 predicted proteins | sample 612S2DmetaG_FD_120489 | JGI IMG/M metagenome (GOLD analysis project Ga0182014, IMG submission 120489) | Permafrost microbial communities from Stordalen Mire, Sweden - 612S2D metaG | ecosystem: Environmental > Terrestrial > Soil > Wetlands > Permafrost | place: Sweden: Stordalen | collected... | reverse complement strand
CAAGAATCCGATGATTGGATTCGTTCAAAGCCGGTTGCGGACACTGTTTTGGACTTGGTTTTATAGAGTGATAGGACGAAGTGTGTTCAGCAAACTGGGTCGGGGCGTTGCTTTCGAGGGGTGGGTTGACATTCCACAAAGGGGAGGGCGGATTATTCTTGGCGATGGAGTACACATTTGCCGGATGGCCGAGTTCTCCGTGCCGCAAGGTGGCGAACTGATTATTGGGGATGGCGTGTTTATTGGCCGGGGCGTGGTCGTGAGCGCCCATAGCCGGGTGAACATTGGCGCGAACACAATGATTGGGGAATACGTTTCGATTCACGACAATAATCACGGCACTTCCCATCCCGACCAGCCAATTGCCTGCCAGGGTTTCTCCACTGAACCACTCCGCATCGGGAGGAATTGTTGGATTGGGGCGCATTCCGTATTTGTTAAAGGTTGCAGCTTGGAGGCGGGATGCACCGTTGGTGCCGGCGCCGTGGTAACCAAACAATTTCCTGCAGGCACGACCGTGGTTGGCGTGCCGGGCAAGCCGGTCTGTCAGTAACCCCCACCGCCTGCCGTGAACTTTGATTCCATGTCAGCGCGCCGCTTTATGGTCGCCCAACTGGGAGCGCGGATGCACTATGCCGTGCCGCGGATTCTGGCCGAGGCGGGCAGGCTGGAACATTTTTATACGGATATTTGCGCCGTGCAGGGGTGGCCAAGTTGGTTAAGGCTTATCCCGGACATAATTCGTCCGGCGGCGGTGCGGCGGTTGCTTTCGCGGGTTCCGCGCGGCGTTCCGCCGGCACTCATCACGGCATTTAACGACTTTGGCCGTGAGTATGCCAGGCGCCGCAATATTGCCACCGCCGAACGTTTCGCAGTTCATCTGTGGGCTGGCACGGAGTTTTGCCGGCGCATTTTGAAGAAAGGCTTTGGTGGAGCGGGAGCAGTATTCACATTTAACAGCGCGGGATTGGAGATTTTGCAGCGTGCCAGGCGCGAGGGCCTCCAGACGGTGATGGAACAAACCATTGCGCCGATGCGAGTCGAGCTGGAATTATTGAAGGAGGAACAGACCCGATTTGCCGGCTGGGAAAAGGCCTCCGATAGGAACAATTGTGCCGCTGAGTATTGTCAGCGCGAAGAGGCCGAGTGGCAGGCCGCGGAGGTGATTCTTTGCGGCTCGGAATTCGTGCGCGAAGGCATTGCGCAATGCGGCGGCCCGGCGGAAAAATGCGTCGCTGTTCCCTACGGTGTGGATCTCCCTTCTCCGCACAGGGGAGAAGGTGGCCGAAGGCTGGATGAGGTGGCTGCCCTCAACCCTCAACCCTCAACCCTCAACCGTCCCCTGCGGGTTCTGACTGTGGGCGCCGTTGGTCTGCGGAAAGGCTCGCCGTATGTGCTGGAGGCGGCGAAGCAGTTGAAAGACAAAGCGGTGTTCCGGATGGTGGGCAGCATCGGGGTGACCGACCAGGCCGAGACGCAGTTGCGGGAGCATCTGGAATTGACCGGGCCGGCGCCGCGAAGCGATATCGCACAGCACTTCAAGTGGGCGGATGTTCTCTTGCTGCCTTCGATCTGCGAAGGATCGGCGACGGTGACCTACGAGGCGTTGGGATACGGTCTGCCGGTGGTTTGCACGCCCAACGCCGGCAGCGTGGCGCGCGATGGCGTGGAAGGTTTTATTGTGCCGGTCCGGGATGCCACGGCCATTGCCGGGCGGATCGAACAGTTGGCGCAAGACCTGGAGTTACGGGCGCAGATGGCGGCCAATGCCAAAGCCCGCGCCGCGGAATTTACCGTGGAGGCATACGGCCGGCGATTGCTTGCCGCCTTCAGTGGCGCGATGCCATTGCAGGCATCAATCTCCGCATGAACTGGTTATTATTCGGCGTCTTCTTAACCGTGGCGGTTGCCATGGTTGTTCCTGCCATTTGGCGCAAGGACTACCGGCTCCAATTTCCCTGCCTGGCGGGTTTGACGGTGCTGTATCAGGTTGCCCTGCCTTTGGCATCGTTGAACACCCAGCCGGAGGAGGTCTTGGCGGCGTCCCTCACACGGTTTTCGGTGATGGCCATCCTGTGCCTGCTGGCCGCGTGGGCAGGCTACGAATGGCGGCGGGGTTCAAAACACCCCGGCTTGATGCGGTTTGATCCCAGGCGGCTGGTCGTATCCGCCCTTATCCTTGTCGCCCTGGGAGGTTTCTTTACTTTTAGATACAGTGCGGTGACCCCTGAATTTGATCCGGAAAAAGGCGGGATGACCGGAATTGCCACTATCTATCTGACCCTGGCAATTGTCGGGCGCTATGGCGCCATCCTGGCCGCCATCCTCTTCATGCGGTCGAAGGATTGGAAACTTCTGGTCCTTGTACTGCCGCAGTTGTGGACCTATTACCAATTGTTCCTGATAGGCCGGCGCGGTCCCACCGGCGAAGTGATAGTGGTCATCTGTATGCTGCTTTTTTTCTATCGCCAGTGGGCAATTCCCCTGTGGTTAATGCTGCTGGGCGTGTTCGGCATGGCAGTCTTCTGTTTTAACATCGGCACCATCCGGGCCACCGTCGAGCAGCCTTTGAGCGAGCGGATTGAAGCCATTCGGGCAGCAGACCCATTGGACGCGCTCACTTTGCAAGGCATGGCTCGAGAGCGGCAATTTGTGGAGGTTTTCAACGCTGCCAAATTCATGGAGGCCAAAGCGCAGGGCGGCCATTATACCTACGGCCTCCACTTCTGGAACCAGTTGGTTTTTGGGTATGTGCCAGCGCAAATCGTAGGGCGGGAATTCAAAGAGTCCCTGAAATTCCCTTTGACGGACGACGCTCAACTGACTGGCTTCGAGAAGTCCACGGGGACTTGCGAAACGGGCATCGGCGAGGCCTTCATGGCCTGTGGCTACTTTGGCTGCGGCTTGTTCTTTGTTTTGGGGGCCTTCATGCGCTGGCTGTGGGAAGAAGCCATCCGCAACTCCGTTTTGCATCAGTTTCTGCTAATGCTTTTCATGCTTCCGGCCGTGATGTCGTTCAGCGCCCAGCTTTGGACAATTCTCAACCTGGCCGTGAACATTGGGATTTTTGCTGGCCCGTTGCTGTGGTGGAGCCGCGTTCATGGGGGCGCGCGTGTGACACGCGATGGCCCTGAAGGCCTCCGGGAGCGACGATTGAAGTGGCGGCAAGGGGGGTCTCGTCGAAGCGTGGGTCCGAAGCCAGCCGTTGCCAAGCACGTGAAGCAGCCGGAGGGGAGCCGAACTCCATGAAAGTGGCGGTCCTGTTTGATTTCCTCGGCCCTTACCACCGCGCTCGATTAGATGCGGCTGCTCAGACCCTCGAAGTCGCGGCCATCGAAGTCCGCGAGCACAGCGCCGAGTATGCGTGGGAGCGGCCTCAGGGAGGAACAAGATACCGCCTCGTGCCGCTGATGACTCAGTCCCCGACCAACGGTTCGAGCGAGCCAGGGCTCCGGGGGAGGGTTTTTGCGGCTCTGGATGACCTCTGGCCGGATGCGGTCGCGATCCCAGGCTGGTCGATTAGGGCGGCGTTCGCGGCACTCCAGTGGTGCGTGCGCCAAGGTGTACCTGCGGTGGTTATGTCGGAGAGCAATCTGTGGGACGAGCTCCAGGTCGCCTGGAAAATGTGGACCAAACGCCGCCTCGTGGCACTATTCTCAAGCGCACTGGTGGGTGGGCGGCCCCAGGGCGACTATCTGGCAAAGCTCGGCATGCCGCGAAACCGGATCTTCTCAGGGTACGACGCTATCGATAACAAGCATTTTGCAGACCAGGCAGCGGAAAGCAAAAAGCAGAAAGCAGAAAGCGGAGAGGCGCACGGATTGCCGGAGAGGTACTTCCTGGCTTCGGCGAGGTTTGTGGAGAAGAAGAACCTGTTTCGACTCATTGAAGCCTATGCGAAGTATCGCTCGATGTGCGGAGACCAGAGACCACAGACTACACGACAACAAGACTCCACCGATATTCCGTTGTCCGGTAGTCCCGCAGTCCCGTGGTCGCTTGTCTTGCTTGGAGATGGGCCGCTTCGTCCGGCTCTAAACTCTCAACTCTCAACTCTCAACTTGCACGGCCACGCGCTCCTGCCCGGCTTCAAGCAGTACCCGGATTTGCCGACGTATTACGGTCTGGCGTCGGCTTTTATCCATGCGAGCACTACCGAGCAATGGGGGTTGGTGGTAAACGAGGCGATGGCGAGCGGCTTGCCCGTACTGGTGTCCAATCGCTGCGGCTGCGCGCCCGACCTCGTGCAGGAAGGCGTCAACGGCTTCACCTTCGATCCCTACGATGTGCAGCAACTCACCCAACTGATGTTGAGACTTTCAACTTTCAACTCTCAACTCTCAACTATGGCTGCGGCCAGTCGCCGCATCATCGCCAATTGGGGACCCAACCGCTTCGCCTCCGGCCTCAAGGCAGCGGTGGACTGCGCCTTGGCCGTCGGACCAAAGAAGGCCTCCCCGCTGGATCGCGTACTCTTGCGCGCTCTGATAGCCTGCTAAGCGCCACATCATATTTCGGTTGGCAATTTCTGCCACTGGACAATGTGCTTGCATTGTAGCTACAACAGGGCCACATTCACCGCATCAGTAAATCGGCCACTATTCGAACCCGGCCTCAAGAGCGAGGTTGAGGAAATCCTGTCGCATCTCGGCCTGACGGCTTCGGAGACGGTTCACTTGCTCTACCGGCAGATCAAGTTGCAGCGGGGCCTGCCGTTCGAGGTGCGGATTCCGAACGCATTGACGGCTCGCACGCTCAACGCCAGCAAGTTTGGGAAAGGGGTGAAACGCTTCACCACCAAGAAGGGGCTTTACGCCGATCTGGGCTTGTGAGGACCTTCGAGAAAACGTGGCCATGTGCGGTTTGAGCGCACCGGAACCCACGCTGATTTGTTTCGGTGACGTGGCGTAGGCGTCCCGCCTGCCCGTATCGCTTTTCAGCGTTTCAGCATTCGTCTTCTGATTTCTGCTTTTGGTCCCGCGGTCAATGGTCTGTGGTCCGTGGTCAGTAATCTTGTGGTCAGTTGTCTTTTGCTTTGATTAAGACCGCCAATCTCGTCCACTCCGTGTCCCGCAAGGCAGGTGGACTATTCGAAAGCGTCCGGCGCCTGGTCCAATCACTTTCTCAGATCGGCATGGATGTGCGGGTCTTCGGCACAGTGGATGAATTCTCAGGGGAAGACCTGGCCGCTTGGGCGCCAGTCGAAGTGAAGACCTTCAAAGCGGTCTGGCCGGAAAGCTTTGGGTACTCTCCGGAGTTTCTCGAGGAACTCCAAGTCTTTGCGCCTGACCTCACGCACACGCATGGTATCTGGCTGTACCCAAGTGTGGTTACGAATCTTTATTGCCGTCCAAGAAACCACCTCTACGTCATCTCCGCCCATGGCATGCTCGATCCATGGGCAATTCAGAACTCGGCATTGAAGAAGGCTATTGCCTACTTCCTTTACGAGAAGGCGCATTTGCACGGCGCCGCCTGCCTCCGCGCGCTTTGTGAATCAGAGGCCCGGGCCATTCGCCGGATCGGCCTCAAAAATCCCATTGCCATTATCCCGAATGGAATTGATCTGCCCGTTGAGGGACTACCGGACTATGCGGATACGAGACCACAGGACTATGAGACTACAGGACCAGAGGACGACGGGACGACAGGGCAGAGGACGGAGGACGCAGGACGCAGGACGGAGGTCAGTGGTGCCTCCTCCGCGGTCAGTGGTCCGTGGTCAGTGGTCCGAAGTCTCAAGTCCAATGGGCGGAAGGTGCTGCTTTACCTGGGACGAATCCACCCCAAGAAGGGCCTGGTCAATCTGGTCAAAGCCTGGAAGCAGGTCAGTGGTCAGTGGTCAGTGGTCAATGGTCAGTCCTCTGAATGGGTTTTGGCCATCGCCGGGTGGGACCAGGGAGGGCATGAGGGCGAGCTTAAGCGTCTCGCCTCCGACCTCGGCCTGCCGTGGTCAGATGCGAGGGCCACAGGACTACAGGACCACGGAACTACAATGGACAGAAGACAGAGGGCAGAAGACAGAGGACAGAGGACAGAGGTCGGTGGTCAGTGGTCAGTAGTCAGTGGTCTCCCTTCTGTCGTTTTCCTGGGTCCCCAGTTCAATGAAGCGAAAACCGGGTGCTACCGGGATTGCGATGCGTTTGTCTTGCCGTCCTTCAGCGAAGGGCTGCCGATGGTCGTGCTGGAAGCCTGGGCCTGGCGCAAGCCGGTGCTCATTACGCCACAGTGCAACCTGCCGGAGGGATTTGCCGCCCAGGCTGCTATTCGCATCGAGCCTGCGGCCGAGAGCATTGCGCAAGGCCTGTACGAGCTGTTCCGTGCTCCATCTTCCGCGCTCCGATCCCTCGGTGACAACGGCCATGAGTTAACCGCCACCCGTTACGCCTGGCCCCGCATCGGCGAGCAAATGAACCAGTTGTACGAATGGATGCTCGGTGGCGGCGCCAAGCCTGCCTGCTTGGCCGATTTTTAGTCCAGCGGTCCGTAGCCATAACCATTTCGAAGAGAACCACAGATGGACACAGATGAACACCCGTCCTCCGCAGCAGTACTGCGGAGGATGGACAGATTCTAAGGGCCGGATTCAGGTCTTGCTTCTCCTCGCTTTGGGTCACTGTCTGACGGAGCGGATCCTGCCGTGGAAAAGCGCGGTTTTGAGCACTTCTTATCTGTGTTTATCTGTGCCCATATGTGGTTGCAGCGAGATGTAGCGTCTTAGCCCCTCAATGTCATGTTTCGCAAAGAATTCATCGTCCTCGGCATGCTGGCCCTGGCCGTACTGAGCCTCGTGGTCGGAGGCAATTTCTGGGTGGTCCATGTCATCCGGAATGATGCCTCGATGATCGCGGTAGATACACTGCCGGGGCTGGTTGATGCCAGCGCCGCTATGGCCATTGCCCAAGCGAACTGGGTTCGATCCCTCTCGCTGCTCGGCGGGCGTTCCGCCGCAGAACGAGCTGCCATCATGCAACAGGTTCGCACGAATTCGACTGAATCTCTTTGGCAGGAATATGGCGAGAGGATTCGTACCTCCGAGGACGCCAGGGCTTACGCGGCATTGATGGAGGCGCAAAAAGACTACCTCAAGTTGAGAGAAGAGTTCTTCTCCACAGTCGAGGCCGCGCGGACCGCAGAGGCCAACGCTCTCATGGCGCAAAAACTCAGTCCGGCTTATGATCGCTACCTCACCTGTTCTCAGAAGTTGTTCGAGTATAACGCCAGGGTCGGCCGCGAGCGCGCAGCAAAAGTGATACGGGTTTCCCGCATCGCGCCCTTCGTGGTCGGTCTCTTGGCGGTGATCGTCTTTGCGTTCGGCATGCTGATTGGGTTGCGTGGCACCCTGTCAGGCTTGTACCTGGCCTCCAGATTCCCCAAGCGCTAAACCCTGCAAATGGATTTGGAAATCCAGAAGAATCGCGAAACGCCCAAGTACTCGAGGCCTGAAATCTTCCGGAGGGTCCAGTGGGCCTTCGGCCAGGTGTGCTTCCGTTTCAGTCCGCGGCCCTGCTTCGGCTGGCGGCGTTTTGTTTTGCGCCGGTTCGGAGCCGCAGTAGGGCGCGAAGTCCATATCTACGGCACGGCTGTCATTTATTTCCCGTGGAACCTGCGCATCGGTGATTGGAGTTCGATCGGAGAGGGCGCGCTGATTTACAATCTCGGCCCGGTTACGATCGGCAAGCAGGTGACCATTTCCCAGCGGGCTCATCTTTGCGCCGGCACGCACGACTACCGGAAGCTGGATATGCCGTTGCTCAAGCCGCCCATTGCAATAGGAGACCAGGTCTGGATTTGCGCTGATGCCTTTGTCGGTCCAGGAGTCACGGTTGGCGAGGGCGCCGTCGTGGGAGCCCGAGCCGTCGTGACTAAAGATGTAGAGCCTTGGACCGTTGTCGCCGGCAACCCAGCGCGCCCTATCAAGAAGCGAGAACTGAGACCCTCATGAGCATTTCGGTCTTGGTTCCAACGCTGAATGAGCAGCGCAATATCGCTGATTGCCTGGGCTCGGTGTCGTGGTCAGATGATGTGGTAGTGGTGGATTCGGGCTCCCGCGAGGGCACGCTTGATGCAGCCCGTGCCCGTGGCGCGCGAATCGTGGATTTCAAGTGGAACGGTCAGTTTCCCAAGAAGAAGAACTGGGCCTTGGAAAATGTGCCGTGGAAAAACGAATGGCTGCTGATCCTCGATGCTGACGAGCGCATCACGCCCGAGCTAGCCGAGGAGATTCAAACCACGGTTCTCCATCCAGCGGCGGACGGGTATTTCATCAACCGCTGCTTCATGTTCATGGGCCAATGGATCAAACATTGCGGCTATTATCCCAGTTGGAACCTCAGGCTTTTTCGGCACCGCCTGGGCCGTTACGAGAAGCTGCATGGCGGCGACACCGGTTCAGGGGACAATGAAGTGCATGAACATGTGGTGCTCAACGGCGCCACCGCGTACCTGAAGCACGATATGCTCCACTTCGCTTACCCTGATATCTACACCTGGATTGAGAAGCATAACCGCTACTCAAACTGGGAAGCGCAGGTGGAAGTGATGGGGCATGGAGTAGAGCGCGGAGTGCAAGACATCGGCAGCCGCCTGGCGAAGCGCAGGGCGCTGCGGGAGTGGTCACGGCGGATGCCGTTCCGCCCAACCTCGCGGTTCCTCTACAGTTACATTCTCAAGCGCGGCTTCCTCGATGGCTACGCGGGCTACGTCTTTTGCCGGCTGCTGGCGTCGTATGAGATGATGAGCGTCTTCAAAGCCTATGAGCTGCGGCGCGGGCGGACCCGGAATGAGCAGCTCTAGTCGGTCGCGCCTCAGGCTTTCGCTGCGCGTCGCCCTCGGTTTGAGTCTGGCAGCCTTACTTTTGTCGGTCGCCGGCCTCTACTTTTCAGAGCCGATTCTATGCGTGGAGAGCGGCACCGGGAAGGGAGAAGCCCTCGTCGTCTTAGGAGGCGAAAAGAACTACCGGCCCTCACGCGCCCTGGAGCTTTTCCGGGGAGGCTCCCGGTCCTTCATCCTGATTACCGGGACCGGCGATTGGAACGACGTACGGCTCTATCTCGAAGGCAACGGCGTGCCGCCAGCCGCCATCCAACTGGAGAAGGAGTCGCGTAACACAAAGCAAAATGCCGAATTCGCTGTGAAGCTGCTGCGCGAACGCCACGTCACGCGCGCCGTCATTGTTACTTCCTGGTTCCATTCCCGCCGGGCGCTGAACTGCTTCCGCCATTACGCGCCAGAGATCGACTTCACCGCTTCGCCGACAGTGCTCGACCGCCCGAAAAGTCACTGCCCCGACAGATATGAGCGCGCCTGGGTCCTGTCGGAATACCTCAAGCTCCTCGGCTACTGGGTGCGCTATGGCATTCGTCCGTTTTGACTGTGACGCTTAACTCTAAGCTTTCAGCCGGTGCGCCTCCCTCACCTGGAGTAAAGGCCACCGAGCAGGGTAAGTTCTCTCGCGCCATCCGCCATCTTCCATCTTCCATCTTCTATCTCCTCCCTCTTGCCTGGCTCTGGTTCCGACTGATCGACCACCTGCGCGTGGAGTGGTCGGTGAACCCGCAATACACCTACGGCTGGGCAGTCCCCTTTCTCTGCGCCTATCTCCTGTGGAGAAAAGCAAAAAGTAGAAAGCAGAAAGCAGAGATTGGCTGTCAGAAGACAGTGGTCAGTGGTACTGTCGTCAGTGGTCCCACCGTCCTTTGGTCTCTCGCATTTTGCGCTCTTCTCTACTGGCCAACGCGGCTGATCCAGGAAGCCAACCCCGAATGGCGTTTGGTCAGTTGGGCATTGGCCTTCGAGGTCATCGGCCTGACGCTGCTGTTATTGCACTTGTTTGCAGAGGGCAGAGGTCAAAGGTCGGTGTTCAGCGGTCAGTGGTCAGCGGTCAGTGGTCAGCGGCAGGCGCTCGCTTTCCCAATTTGCTTCTTCCTGGTGGCCGTACCCTGGCCAACCATCGTCGAGGGCCCCCTGATTCAAGGGCTGATGCGGGCGAACATTGGCGTGACTATCGAGTTGCTCAGTGTAATCGGGATTCCAGCCGTCCAGCACGGAAATGTGATCGAGATCGCCACTGGCATGGTTGGCATCGACGACGCGTGCAGCGGCATCCGCTCCCTCCAGGCTGCGCTGATGCTGTCGCTGTTCTTCGGCGAACTCTATGCGCTGAGCTTCCGGCGCCGGGCGCTTTGCGTCTTTGCAGGGTTTGCTCTGGCTTTTGTGTTCAACGTGGGCCGGACGCTGTTGCTCACTCAAATCGCATCGGCAAATGGAATCGGAGCCATGGCAAGCTGGCACGACCCTGCCGGGGTCACCATTCTCGTCGGCTGCTTCCTTTCCCTTTGGCTCATCGCACGTGCATCGCGAATAGCCGAAAGCAGAAAGCAGAAAGCAGAATTGGGGGCTGCGGGACCGGGGGACCAGCGCGTCGTAGTTCCCTCAACCCTCAACGATCAACCATCAACCCTCGACCCCCAACTCTCAACCCTCAACCCTCAGCCAGCTCCTCCCTCTTCCCTCTTCCATCTTCGCTGGGTTTCCGTCGCCCTCCTGGCCTGGCTGCTCGTGGTCGAGGCTGGCAACGAACTCTGGTACCGATCACACGAGTGGCGTGTTCCCCATGCTCCCGTCTGGCATGTCGAGTTTCCACGAAACAACCCAACTTTCCGGGAGCTGCCGTTTTCGGATAAAACGAGACAGTTCTTGCGTTATGACGAAGGGTTCAATGGCACCTGGCAGCGGGGCAACGAGCAGCGATGGCAAGCCATATTTTTCCGCTGGAACCCTGGCCGCATCGCGGTGCACCTGGCCAAGAGCCACACCCCCGAGGTTTGTCTGACCGCGGCCGGGCGGGAATTGGTGTCGCAATCGGGTCTCCGCCCGGTTCCCGTGCATGGATTGCAATTCCCCTTCCTCTCGTACGTCGTCAAAGACGAGAATGGTCCGCTCCACGTCTTTTATTGTCTGTGGGAAGACCGCGCCGATGCACAATCCTTTCGAACCACTACAATGACCTATGCGAATCGCCTGGCGCCCGTTCTAGCCGGCCGTCGCAACTCTGGTCAACGTTCCCTGGAGGTGGCCATTTGGGGAATCGCTGACCATCAGGAAGCCGAGGCCGCCCTCGCCCGGGAACTGCAAACGCTGATCAAAGTGGAGAAGTGAAGTTCCTCCTCCTTAACCAGACCTTCTACCCGGACGTGATGGCGACCGGGCAGTATTTGACTGAGGTTGCCGTGCGCCTGGTCGAGCGCGGCCATCAGGTCACGGTCGTCACCAGCCGGCGCGCTTATGACCAACCCGAAACGTGGTTTCCGAAAACGGAAACCTGGCGCGGTGTCCGCATTTACCGGGTCGGTTCCACCGGTTTCGGCAAAGGCGCAAAATGGAGGCGGGCGGCGGATTTTGCGAGTTTTCTCGGCCTTTGCTCTCTGCGCCTGGCTCGGTTGCCGAGACACGATGTCGTGGTCGCGCTGACTACGCCGCCGTTAATCTCCTTTCTGGGCGCCGGGCTGGCCCGGCTGCGCCGGAGCCGGTTCCTCTATTGGGTCATGGACTTCAATCCGGATCAAGCCATTGCCGCCGCATGGCTCCGCGCGGATACACTCCCAGCCAAGCTGCTGGAGCGGATGTCGCGGTTCAGCCTGCGGCGAGCGAAGAAGGTCATCGCCCTTGACCGGTTCATGCGCGACCGCATCGTGGCCAAAGGCATCCCGCCGGCGAGGGTGGTCGTCATTCCTCCCTGGTCTCACGACACGGAGGTGAAGTTCGATCCCGAGGGGCGGAAGCGATTCCGCAAAGCGCACGGCCTGGACGGGAAATTCGTGGTCATGTATTCGGGCAATCACAGCCCGTGCCATCCGCTCGAGACATTGCTGGCGGCGGCCCGGCGGCTCGCAACTGACCCGGGCATCGCTTTCTGCTTCGTCGGGGGAGGGAGCGAGTGGCGCAAGATTCAGCAATTGTCGGCGGAGCAGAGGGCAGCGGGAGGAGGGCAGCGGTCAGAAGTCGGCGGGCAATCAACTCTCAACTCTCAACTCTCAACCGTCCTGTGCCTGCCGTACCAGCCGTTGGACCAATTGGCCGGATCGCTGTCGGCCGCGGATCTCCATGTCGTCGTCCTGGGCAACGCCTTTGTGGGGCTGGTGCATCCGTGCAAGATTTATAATATCCTCAGCGTTGGTACCCCGGTTATGTACATCGGTCCGCGCCCAAGTCACCTGTCGGAGGTGCTCGATCACATCAATCACGATTATTGTTGCGCTTCTGCCGGTCATGGCGAGGTTGACCGGCTCGTTGAGCGAATTGAATGGATTCGGCGGCAGTCCAGCCTGACCAGCCGGCAACCGCCGGCTCACGCATGCACGCTCTTTTCCAAGGAGGCTCTTCTGCCAAGACTCATCGCGGAGTTGGAATCATGCTGATCTGCTGTGGACCCGCAGCGCAACGCCGCTCGTAGCCTCGGATACTCCGCGCTTCCTCCCTCCTGCTGTCCGTCACTCGGGCCCGGCCATTCCAAGAGCTCGAAATTCAGCGCGCTGCTCCTTCAGGCGCGAGGCTTTCGGATAAACTCCCCCCCTCGGGTCCTGCATCAGCGGGATGTGTGTCCGCGTCCGGCCGGATTTATCCGTATGTCCCCTGCCCTGCGCGTGCGGCCTGGCGACGCTTTGGCTCTGACCTGCGGGCGGTCTTATATGTTTGCTTCGTCCTGCGGGCATGATAGGATGCAGACAATTAGCGCTGCAATTATGACAGATGAACACCGGGCTCCGTTCCTGCGAGTGAGAAGGCAGCTCGCCGCTTTTGTAGTCACGGCGTTCCTTGCTGCACTCACAGCGCCACACGGCACGGCTGCAACTAACATTGTTTCAAACACAAGTGCCAGCGGTCCAGGGTCTCTGCAGCAGGCCATTCTCGATGCTACGAACGCGCTCAACACGATTGTTTTTCAAATCCCGGGCACGGGAGTACAGACCATCACCCTGGCTAACGCATTGCCCTCCATTTCCCATCCCGTGATGATTGATGGCACTACCCAGCCCGGTTTCACCGGGACGCCGCTCATCGAACTCAACGGCGCAAACGCCGGCGCCACCAGCGACGGCTTGCGGTTGACGGCGGGCAACAGCACGATTCGCGGCGTGGCCATTAATCGCTTTGCCGGCGCCGGTATTCACCTCCAGCTTCCGGGAGGAACAAACTTCATTCAGGGCAATTTCATCGGCACTGACCCCACAGGCACCTTGAGCCGAGGTAATGGCTCTGCTGCTCAATCAGGTGGTGTGTGGATTGATGGTTCCTCGGGCAACTGGATTGGCGGACCGTATCCTACCAACCGCAACCTCATCTCCGGCAACAGCGGTTCCGGGGTGTTCTTGCTAAACTGCGCCGGCAATACCGTTCAGGGCAACCTGATCGGCACGCCCGTGTCAGGGACCGCCGCCCTGGGCAACAGCAACAACGGCATCAGCCTTTACAACGCTCCCCGAAATCAGGTCGGCGGCGCGGCGACAGTGGCGCGGAATGTCATTTCCGGAAACGGTGGCAGCGGCGTTTACTTGAACGGCTCAGGCACGACCGGGAACCTGGTCCAAGGTAACTACATCGGCACGGATACCAACGGGAGTCTAGCCATACCCAATGCGGGTGACGGCCTCACTGTCAATGGCGGGCCGGCCAACACCATTGGCGGAGCGAGTGCGGGTGCCGGGAATCTTCTCTCCGGCAACAGCCAAGGCGGCGTCTCATTGATTGGCGCGGGCGCGGCCGGCAATCTGGTGCAGGGGAACTTTATCGGCACCGACGCGTCGGGCAGGCTGGCCCTCGGGAACCTGTTTTCCGGAGTCACGCTTTTCGGCGGGAACAACAATCTCGTCGGCGGGATCACGTCGGCAGCGCGCAATGTTATTTCGGCCAACAAACTGTCGGGCGTTTATATCACGACCAACTCCGTCGGCAATCTCGTTCAGGGTAATTTTATCGGCGTGGACATGACGGGTACCAATGCGTTGGGCAATGCTTTCAATGGCATTTCTATTGATAGCGCCGGCTCAAACACGGTCGGTGGGACAACATCTGGCGCGCGTAACGTCATTTCCGGCAACACAAACTACGGTATCGAGATTTATAGCATTGGGGCAACTGGCAACTCGATTCAGGGCAATTACATCGGTGCGGCCTTCACGGGGCAGTCCGCTCTAGCCAACAACCTTTGCGGGGTCCACATCCAGTCGCCGGGAAACACCGTTGGCGGCGCCCTGGGTGGCGCCGGCAATCTGATTTCCGGCAATGGTCAGGATGGCATCTTCCTAGATGGGGCCACTGCGGCGAACAACTTCGTGCAAGGCAATTTCATTGGGACTGCTGCCAGCGGGACGAGCAGCATGGGGAATGGACGGGCGGGAGTGGGCATTTTCGGCGCCCCCGGCAATGCCATCGGCAGCCCCGTCTCGAGTGCCGGCAACTTGATCTCCGGCAACGGCAACCCGAACACTCAAGGAGGCATTTACATCATTGGGGTCGGCGCTGCCGGAAACGTCATCCAGGGCAATAAGATCGGCACGGATGTCACCGGCACTTTGGCACTGGGCAACGCTCACGAAGGGATTTATCTCGAATCCGCGCCGTCCAATACCATCGGAGGAACCGTCTCAGGGACCGGCAATCTGATCTCCGCCAACAAAACTTGGGGCCTGTTGCTAACCAACGCGCCCTGGAATGTGGTTCAGGGCAATCTGATCGGGACGAAGATCGACGGCGTGAGCGGCCTGGGCAATGCGTTTCACGCGGTGGAATGCACCAACGCGAGCAATAACACGATCGGTGGAGCAATTGCCGCTGCCGGCAATCGCATTGGTTTCAGCCAGACCGTTTACGCTGGGGTGCGCATCCGTGGAGGGAGCACGAGCGACGCGGTTCTTGGCAATGCCATTTTCTCGAACGGCGGGCTGGGCATTGACTTGGGCGCCTACGGCGTCAACCCCAATACTCCTTGCGATACAAGCAGCGGCGATAACATGCTCCAGAACTACCCGCTTCTGTCTCAAGCGGTCACCGGGAACGGAACCGGGATACGCGGCACTCTCAACAGCCGGCCTAACACCACGTTCCTTTTGCAGTTTTTCGCCAACTCTGCATGCAATGCCCAGGGCTATGGTGACGGCCAGTTCTATCTCGGGCAGACGACGCTTATTACCAGCAATAACTGCAACGCGAGTTTTGTGGCCAATCTCCCGGATTCAACCACGGTTGGCTATGTCGTCACCGCTACCGCGACGGACAGCGCCAACAACACCTCCGAGTTCTCCGCCTGTGTCCCTGTTACTTCAGTGCCGACACTGCAGGTTGTTCCGGCCACCAATCATCAGGTAACGCTGGCCTGGTCGAATACGATGTCCGGATTTGGATTGAAACAGACCAGCAGTCTCTCTCCTCCGATCCAATGGGCCGCCGTGACGAATGTCCCGGTTGTGATCAACGGCCAGTTCGTCCTCACGCTGTCCGCCGCCACGGGCAACCGCTTTTACGTCCTGAGTTTTGAATAGTGTGAACTGGCCCCACCCGTTCAATTGTTTTGGCTGTGGTTCTGCCGCGCTGTGGCCCGCAGCCATTCCCCGGGTTGCCGCTTGCCTGCTGGTCGCGGTCGCGACCTGTAGTCCGCCGCGGGCGTTTTCCCAGCCCTCGATGCAAACCATTCTGACCAATGGCCCGGTGTCGAACCGGCTCAACATCGCGGTGCTTTCCGAGGGCTACACCGCCAGTCAACTCGCTCAGTTTCTTGTGGACGCGACCAACGCGGTCAACGGCCTCTTGTCCCACCCGCCTTATCAGGAATACTCGAACTATTTTAATGCCTTTGCCATCGAGGTCGCTTCCAACCAATCCGGATCGAGTCACCCCGCCTACCCCCCCTACACGTACACCACCTACACCTTCTTCAACAGTATCTATGATCCCGATTCGGATCGGCTGATCACCATCCCGCCAAACTTCGCCGACGCCAATTACAGCGACGGCCAGGGCAAAGTGGATGCGTTGCTCCAGACCTTCATGCCTAACGCTCAGCTCCCGGTTTTGCTGGTGAACGATACCACTGACGGCGGCTCGGATGGATTCTACAAGACAGCCATTGCCTCGACTGAGGCCCTTTACTACGAGATGCCACCGTATCCGCCCTACTACCTGACGCATGAGACCGGCCATGTGCTGGCCAACCTGAGCGATGAGTACACGTACATCAACCCCTATGCGGGCGCTCCCAGCACGGAGGGGGCGAACACCACGCAGCAAACGAATCGTTCGTTAATCAAATGGAACGCGTGGATTTACGCCAACACACCCGTTCCCACGCCTGTTACCGTTGGCGACGGTGTCGTGGGGCTTTTTCAGGGCGCCCAGTACCACCCGACCAACTGGTATCGCCCGGAACTCAATTGCGCCATGGGCGCCCTCGGAGTCCCGTTCTGCAGCATTTGCAGTGAAGCCCTTGTATTGGCCATCTACCAGCGGATTCGTCCGGTGGATGGTTTCTCCCCCGCCAGCACGAACTTCTCGGTCATCACCACGCAAACCTTGGCCTTCAGCGTGGCCCTGCTCCAACCCGCCACACACAACCTGAATGTGCAGTGGTTCACCAATGGCGTACCCTGGGCCGGTGCCACCGATCTCAGCTTTACACTTTTGCCGCAGTCCCTGGCCAATGGCACTAATTGGGTCAGCGCCATGGTCAAAGACAACACCGCGCTCGTGCGCAATGATCCGCTAAACCTGCTGAGCCAAAAAGTCACTTGGACAGTGAATGTGGGCCTGCCACAGTTGCGGCTGGATTCGCCCTTATGGCTGACGGGGCCAAGATTTGCTTTCCGAATCTCCGGGAATGCCCCGCAGGGCGTTGTGGTCCAGAGTTCGACGAATCTGTCGAACTGGGGTCCGGTCGCGACCACTTCCTTGGTAGGCGGCCAGCTTTGGTACACCAATACCTCAGCTAGCAGTTCTTCCCAGACGTTCTACCGGGTGGTCACACCCCCTTGAGATCCCTGCCGGCGCCCCCAAAATAAAAAGGCGCCAGCCAATGCTCTCGCCCCTAAAACTCCGCGACTTCCGTCTAGCCTTTCCGGCGCAGCCGGCGTGCCAGGGCCAGAATCCCTGCCCCCCCGAGCAGCGAGAGCGAAAAAGTCTGCTGAAAGGGTTGCATCACCCGGGCGCATCTCGGCACCGCCACCAAGGCGGGTAGCCGCCGGGGGCTTCTCCCTCGCCCCGCGAGCGGAGCGCGGGGCGAAGGTTTGGGAGAGGAGCACGTACGCGATGGCAGACAAGCGCAGGAGACACCTGGGTGCCGCGAGGGGCGCGCCATCGCGTAGCAATGATCTGAGGGTAGCCGTGTGGCTTCAGCCCGCGTTCACCCTCCGCAGCCAAATACGTGGAAGGCGAAGCGGGTGGAAGTCTGTTTTCCGCGTATTTCGCGTGTTCCGCGGTCAATCCTTCTTGCCTTTGGTTGCGGCTTTGCTGCGCTGTCTTCATCTGCGTCCATCTCTGGTTGTCGTTGAGTGGCTACGGCCTTAGACTGACGTCGTGCTCATCGCGTACCACAAACCCTACGGCGTCCTCTCGCGGTTCACGCCTGACCGGTCTCCCAATCGGACGCTTGCCGAATTCGGCTTCCCGAAAGACGTCTATCCCATCGGCCGGCTCGATGCCGACTCCGAAGGACTGCTCTTGCTCAGCGACGAGGCCGCGCTGAATGAACGACTGCTGCACCCGCGTCACGCCCATGAGCGCGAATACTGGGTCCAGGTCGAACGAATCCCCGCGCCAGACGCGCTGCTCAAGCTGGCAAAGGGGCTGGTCATTCAGGAAAGGCATACCCTGCCCTGTCACGCCTGGATGCTGGATCCGCAGCCGGAAGTTCCCCTGCGTGACCCGCCCATCCGCTTCCGCAAGACCGTGCCGACCTGTTGGATTGGATTGGAGTTGTTCGAGGGAAAGAACCGCCAGGTCCGTCGCATGACTGCCGCCATCAGCCATCCAACCTTGCGCCTCATCCGCGTGAGAATTGGGACTCTTGAGCTGCGCGGCCTGGCTCCCGGCGCCTGGCGGGGGTTAACCGCAGCCGAGCGAAAGCTGGTTCTGCATTGACTCCGCTAGGCGCTCTCCCTCACCACAGATTACTGGCCAGGAGGAGATTCACGTCGCGAAGCAATCTTACCTTCCACTTTTTGGATATAATCGGCGGCGTCCTTTTGCTCCACGATCTTCTGGTGGTTGCTAATGAGAGCAGCGTGATAATCAGTTGGTGTGATCTGCAGTTCACATGCCAGAGCCAAAGCGGCCATCGTCTTCTGGTTCGCGGAAAGGGGAGCTTGGTCGTTCGCCGCAAAGATCTTTGCCGGATCAGCCGCCCCGGCCACGGCGGCATCGGCGGCAGGCTCGGGAAGTTGAGTCAGCGCTTCCGTCGGCAGTAGCCGAGGAGCGGTAAGGTTAATCGCGACTTCCAGGGTATTCGCCGCCGCATCCCGTTTTGTCAGGGGTTCCAAGCCAAACCGTTTTTCAACCGTCGCCAGGGCCGAGGCATGGTCGAACACGGTGGCGTCGTCGCCCGGGTCGTCCCCTATGATCGTCCCTTTGCCGGTGTAAGCCGAAACCACAATGGCTGGCACGCGAACACCCAGTCGGTCGAAAGGGAAAGAGTAATTGGGATTGGAGTATTTGGAGTCGTCCCCGGTCGGGACCGTTGCCGGGGGAGATTGATGATCGTAGAACCCCCCATGCTCATCGAACGTGATAATAAGCATGGTGTCGCCCCAATACTGCGAATTGCGGAGGGACTCATAAACGCGTTTTACCAGCGCCTCTCCTTTCCGGATGTCATTCAGAGGATGCATGGAATTGCCATCCAAATAGTTGTTCCCGGTATCGTAACGCGGCTCGATAAAGCTGTAGTCCACCAGGTTCCCTTTCGAGACGTCGTCGAAGAAGTCATCCATATCCTGGAACCTTTTCGTCAAGGGATTGATATACTCATCGCGCAACCTGCAAATTCCCGCCGTCTGAGGCAGTCCGTCGTGATAAATACACCAAACCTTGCCTGCGTCTTCCAGCCGCTCATAAATCGTGTTATGCTGAAAGGAGAAGCCGGCCAGAATCTGGCTGGTCGTCGGGCTGTCTGTGAGCCCTCCCGAGGTTGCGGCGTGGATGAAGAACCGGTTGGGCCACGTGGGGCCGGGGAGCGAGGAATACCAGAAGTTGAACAACGCAAACTCGCCGGCCAGGGTCGTGAGAACCGGTAATTGATCGGGCTGAAAACACTCCATCACCAGGTTTTCGTCTCCGCTAAAGTCCACTGCCTGGGTGGCGCTAGCGATAAACCCCGTCATCGGCGCCGGATCGACCGCCGGGTTGGCGAGCGGCGGGAGGCTGGGGTCTGCATCCTTCAGCGGCCCATAGAGCTGGATCTTTACGTCATAATACTCGTGACCGGGATCGAACGTCATCACGTAGGAGGAAGCTCGGCTAACTTTGATTGCCGGATCGGCTGGTGAATTGGGATCCTTCTGGTTGAACTCGTTGCCGGTCAGACCGATTACCTTCGGATTGACGGACTTTAGATAACCAAACAAATGGTCGAAGGATCGGTTCTCCAACATCAGCACCACGAACCGCTTAATCCCTTGAAACTTCGCTATTGTGTTCGGATCGACTGGCATAAGGTCCACTTTAACACTGAATCAGGCGAACGCAAACCAAGAAGACGAGTCGGCACCTCATTCTGACTTTTCGCCCTTGCGTCCGCCCCGGTGGTCGCGGCACTGTGAAGGCAAATCAGCATAGGCACGATATAACCATGACCATCTCAAGACGCCGATTCCTCTCTCGGGCCGCCACCGCATCGGTGGTCGCCGCATTTTCATCACCCCTCGCCTCATCGCGCGCCGCAGCCCAGCGTTCCAGCGAACCTGATTATCACGCGATCGATTTCCATGTCCACCTGGACAATAGCACCCTCGAAAAGGCGTTGGAGCTCTCCCGCGAACGGGGTATCAAGTTCGGCATCGTCGAACATGCGGGCACCAAGGAGAACAAGTATCCCACGCTCTTGAGCAACGACGAGGAGTTGCGGCGCTACCTCGCCATGCTCGAAGGCCAGCCAGTCTTCAAGGGCGTCCAGGCTGAGTGGACGGATTGGATGAGCTGTTTTTCCCGCCCCATGCTGGCGCAATTGGATTACGTACTAACGGACGCCATGACTTTCCCGGGCAAAGACGGCCAACGCGTCAAGCTCTGGGCTCCGGAGGCCGCCCAGGAAGTGGACATGACCGACAAACAAGCCTTCATGGACCGCTTCGTGGACTGGCATGCCGAGATCATGGCGCGGGAACCCTTCGACATCCTGGCCAATGCCACCTGGCTGCCCGCCGGCATGCTCGAGCAATGGGAGCTGTATTGGACTCCGCCGCGCATGAAGAAGGTCATCAATGCCGCGCTGGAATACGGCATCGCCCTCGAAATCAGCTCCAGCTACAAACTCCCGCGCCTGCCTTTCCTGACCCTGGCCAAGGCTGCGGGCGCGAAGTTCTCCTTCGGCTCGAACGGCCGTTACCCGAATATGGGGAAGCTGGAGTACTCTCTCCAGATGGCCAAAGAACTCGACTTGAAGCCCACCGACATGTTCGCACCTGCCCCCGACGGCCGCAAAGCCGTCCAGCGGCGGAAGTACTGAACCTGGCTGGAGCTTGGGCGGCCCGTTTTGTGTGCCGGCACCCGCATAATCCATAGGCTCATTGAGTACAACACCACCCTAAAGGGCCCCCTGGGGCACTCTGGGGGACGGGCCTCTGGCACCTATTCCACCAACCCTGCACCAGCGCGTCCCGCGGGCCCCATCGGAGACTCCCCGTAGTACCTCCGTTCGACAGTAACCGTCCGGCGGAACCGTGTGGCACCGGCGTCGCGTCGGGTAGTTGGACGGGGTGAGCGAACCGGCTGAGTCGAGAGTCGGTAGGATTCAGCCGCTGGGAGAGGGCGGCGGGCTCT
>Ga0182014_10002933_pt1 | contig 21026 bp, 17 predicted proteins | sample 612S2DmetaG_FD_120489 | JGI IMG/M metagenome (GOLD analysis project Ga0182014, IMG submission 120489) | Permafrost microbial communities from Stordalen Mire, Sweden - 612S2D metaG | ecosystem: Environmental > Terrestrial > Soil > Wetlands > Permafrost | place: Sweden: Stordalen | collected... | reverse complement strand
CGCCCACGACATCGAGCCCACCGTGTCGGTCGGGGCCTTTCTCCGCGCCCTGGAGGACGGCCTGCGCACGCGACGCCGCCCCGACGGCCGGCTCGGCAGCGGGGTGGTGATCGGCCCCCTCCGCCTCCTCCTTGGCATGGACTTCGACAGCGTCCACATCCTGGGTGCTGTGGAGGGCACCTTCCCGGGGACTCTGCCGGTGGACCCGTTGCTGGCCGGCGACCCCCTCGAGCAGCGGGCTCAGCAGGAGGCTCAATCCCGCCGCGACTGGCTGTCCGCCCTCGCCGCCGGGGATGGGGGCGAGGTGGTGGTGAGCGCACCGGCCACCGACTCCGAGGGTCGCGCCGTCTACCCGTCCCCGTGGCTGCTGGAACTGCTCGTCGGGGACGGCACCCCACTGTCCGCCACCGCCGTGCGCACCGGGACGGTGACCCATCCCCGGCTCCATCGGGTGGGGGCGGCGGCGCCCGGGGGCGGAACACCTCTCCACGTCGGCGAGCGGCGCGAGCAGGAGGCGGCCGCCGCGCACCGCGCCGGCATCGACCTCTCGCACACCGCGCTGGCGCGGCGCGACGACCTGCCTCTGGGCCGGGCCCTGGAGACGGTGCGGGACCGACGCTCCGACCGGCTCACCGCGTTCGATGGCAACGTCGCGGCGGTGGCGGGCCTCCCGCTCATCGCCCATGGCCTGACGGGCTCAGGCCAGTCCGCCACCGGGATTCAGACCTGGGCGGTCTGCCCCTTCCATTTCTTTATGGGCCGGGTCCTCTGGGTCGCCGGCACCGAGGATGTCGAGGACGAGCGCTGGTGGCAGATCGACGCCGCCGAGAAAGGCAGCCTCATCCACAAGATCCTGGAGCGGTTCTTCGGGGAGGTCGCGGCCAGTGGCCGTCCGGAGCCCGGCGCCACCTACGGCCCCGAGGACGTCCGGCGGATCGAGGCCATCGCCGCCGAGGAGTTCGAGAACGCCGCCGCCCGCGGGGTGATCGGTCACCCCCTGGTCTGGGACAACCAGCGTGCGGTCATCCTCGCCGACCTCCGCACCCTGCTCCGCCTCGACGCCGAGCAGCGTGGCGCCGGCGGCTGGCGGCCCGCCCACCTGGAGCAGGGCTTCGGCATGGGGGAGGCCGCGTGGCCCGCGGTCACCGTCACGCTTCCCGACGGACGCGGCGTTGTCCTTCGCGGGTTCATCGACCGGGTGGACCGCGCCGAGGGTGCGTTCCGGGTGATCGACTACAAGAGCGGGCGGGACTCGAAGATGGATGTGAGCGCGGCCAACCGGTTGGATGGCGGTCGCGCCGTCCAGCTCGCGCTCTACGCGCGGGCGATCCGCGATCAGGAGAGGACGGAGGGGCGTCCGGTGCCGGCGGTGAGCGCGCTGTATTGGTTCTGCACCACACGTGGGAACTTCCGCCAGCGGCAGATGGCGGCCGGCGACGACACCGATGCCGCGCTGGACGAGGTCGTCGCAGGAATCGACGCCGGGGTGCGGGCCGGCTGCTTCCCCCAGGTGCCGGGTGCCTACCAGGATCACTGGGGGACCTGGGAGAACTGCACCTACTGCGAGTACGACGGGCTCTGCCCCACCGGTCGGGACTCGCTGGCCGAGGCCAAGAGCACGGACCCCGCCCGGGCGCCGTACCGCGCGCTGCAGGCGGACCAGCCCGGGGATGAGCAATGAGCCGGCCACCGGTCGCCGACCAGGGCGAGCGCGATCGGCTGGTCACCGAGCTGGAGAGGACGTTCTTCGTCGAGGCCGGCGCCGGCACCGGGAAGACCGCCGCGGTGGTCGCGGCGATCGTCGCCCGGGTTGCGGCCGGACGGCTGGCCATGGAGCGGCTGGTGGCGATCACCTTCACCATTGCCGCGGCCGGCGAGCTGCGGGTGCGCATCCGCGAGGAGTTGGAGGCGGCGGCCGCCGGTGCTGCGGTGAAGGGGGAGCGGCTCCGGCTCGCCCAGGCCGCGTCGGAGGTGGACCGCGCCCGCATCGAGACCATCCACGCCTTCTGCTCGGCGCTCCTCCGGATGCATCCGCTGGAGGCCGGGCTGCCTCCGGACTTCGAGACCCTGGCCGACCTCGCCGGTGATCTCGACGTCCGGGAACGATTCCGCCGCTGGTTCGACTCCCTGACCCCGGGGGAGCGGGGCGCTGAGGCGGTGCGGCGGGGGCTCCTGCTCGGGCTGCCCCCCGACAAGCTGCTGGAGCTGTTCCTCGCCCTCAGTGACGACTGGGACGTCGTCGAGCAGGCGACCTGGCCGGTGGGGGCGGTCGCCGCGGTCGATCCGGCGCGGGTGCTCGGCGAGGACGTTCAGCGGTGTGTCGACCTGCTGCCCCTCTGCCGCGCGCCGGACCCGCTGTACCGGCACATCGACGCGCTGCGCCTGGTGACGGCACGGCTGGGGGAGGCGGCGTCCGAGGATGCCGCGCTGGTCGCCCTGCTGGCGCTGGAGGAGGTGCCGAAGCTCGGCCATGCGGGCGCCCTGGCCAACTGGGGTCTTGTGGACGGGACCAACGCCTGCAAGGTCATCCGCGGCACCATGCATGCGGTCGCGGAGGAGGTGGCGCGCGTCCTCGGAGCGGCCCGGACCGCGGCCATCGGCCGGATCGCGGCCGAGCTGCGCGACCTGGTGCTCGCCTACGCGGAGGAGCGCCGGGAGCGCGGCCTGGTGACCTATCAGGACCTGCTGGTGCGGGCCCGCAACCTGCTCCGCGACCACCCTGACGTCCAGACCGCGCTGCGGACGCGGTGGGACCTCGTCGCGGTGGACGAGTTCCAGGACACCGATCCCCTCCAGGCCGAGCTGGCCCTGCGCCTCTGCGCGGCCGTCTCCGGCGCGGAGGGGGAGTGGCGCGAGCTGGTGCCGGAGCCCGGCCGCCTCTGCGTGGTGGGCGACCCCAAGCAGTCCATCTACCGCTTCCGGCGTGCCGACATCGCCGTCTACTCCGCCGTGGAGCGCACCCTGGTCGGGGCGGATCCGCGGGCGCGGGTGCGGCTCTCGGTCAACTTCCGCTCCGGGCGCCGGATCATCGAGGCGGTCAACGCCGTCTTCGGTGGTGCGGAAGGGCTGATGCGGGCCGACCCCGGCTCCCCCGGAGCCCAGGCGAAGTACGTGGACTTGGTGGCCCACGCGCCCGAGATCGAGGGCAGCGTACGCGTGGTGGGCGGGCCGGTCCCGGGGCGCGCCGCCGAGATGTGGCTGCGCGAGGCCCGGACGACGGCCGTTGCCATCCAGCGCATCCTCGACGAGGGCTGGACGGTGGGGGAGGGGACGGAAAGTGGGCCGCACCCCTGCACTGCCGATGACATCTGCATCCTCATGCCCAGCCGGACCAATCTGCGCAACCTCGAGCGCGAGCTGGAGGCCGCGAGCCTCCAGTACCGGCTGGAGAGCGGCTCGCTGATCATCGCCACCCAGGAGGTGCGCGACCTGCTCAACCTCCTGCGGTCGATCGACGACCCCACCGATCAGGTGGCCCTGGTGGCCGCGCTGCGCAGCCCGGCATACGGCTGCAGCGACAGCGAGCTGGTGGGCTGGAAGGCGTCGGGGGGCTATTGGGCCTACGAGCGGTCGGGGCGCGGTGAGGAGCCGAGGGTGGCCGCCGCGATGGCGGACCTCCGCGAGCTCCACCGGCTGCGGCACGTGACGTCGGTGCCGGCGCTGATCGAGGAGGTGCTCTCCCGCCGGCTGCTCCGGGCCACCGCGTACGACGACTGGCGGCCGCGCGAGGCCCACCGGCGCTACCGCTTCGTCGCCGAGCAAGCGCGGGCCCTGGCCCGCGGCGGGTGGAGCACCCTGCACGACACGGTGGACCTTCTGGAGCGGCTCGCTCGCAACCCCTCCTACGACTCCGTCGCCGTCGAGACGTCCCCGGATGAGCACGCGGTGCGGGTGATGACGGTGCACGCGGCGAAGGGCCTGGAGTTCCCCATCGTCATCGTCACCGGGCTGGGGCGCAAGCCGGTGACGAGACGATCCCCGATCGTCACCGACCACCTCTCGGGCAGCGTCGAGCTGCTCGTCGGCGGCTTCGCCACCGAGGGCCGGGAAGCGCTGGACGCCCGCGAGAGCGCGATGGAGGCCGCGGAGCGGGTGCGCCTCCTCTATGTGGCGCTCACGCGCGCCCGCGACCACCTGGTGGTCGGAGTGTTCCGGGCGGCCAACAGGGGTGACGAGACGGATGCCGGGCAGCTTGACCCGCGGCTGCACGCGTGCGAGGGCGTGGAGGTCATGGAGGAGGCGTGGGAGCGAGCCGGTACTCCCCGCCCCGCGGCTCCGCCCGACGGGACGACCCCGAAGGAGCAGCGGAGCGCCGAGGAGGCGTGGGTGGCTCGTCGTGCCGAGCTGCTCGCCCAGTTGGGCGTCCTGAGGACACAGAGCGCCACCGGCCTCGCTCATGCCGACGCCGAGGCCGGGCTCGCTCCCGAGGTGGGGGAGGACATCGCGGCTGGCCGGCGCGGGCGCGCCGCCACCTCACGGGGGCGCGCGGTTCACGCGGTGCTTCAGGTGATCGACTTGACTACCCGGGCCGGCCTCGACGACCTCGCCCGGGCTCAGGCAGCGGCCGAGGGGATCCCCGAGCAGGCTGCCGAGGTGGCGCGGCTGGTCCGGGCGGCCTGCGACAGCGAGCCGGTCCGCCGCGCCGCTACCGCGCGGCACTGGCGGGAGGTGCCGTTGGGCGCCCCTGCGGGTGGGGTGCTGCTGGAAGGCTTCGTCGACCTCCTCTACGAGCTCCCGGATGGACGGCTGGTGATCGTCGACTACAAGACCGACACCGTCAGCGGCGCCGAGGTCGACCGCCGGATGGAGCGCTACCGGCTCCAGGGCGGTGTCTATGGGCTCCTGGTGGCCGAGGTGACCCGGCGGGAGGTGGCCCGCATCGAGTTCGTCTTCGCCGCGGCGGGGGAGGTGCGGACGGTCACCGACGTTGCCGACGTGGTCGGTGAGGTGCGGGCGCTGCTGTCCTCCGGCGGCGCGGCTTCGGTGGATCAGGCGGAGCGCCCCGACTGAGCTCAGGATGAACGGGTGTGGCGGCATTGAACCGCGGGTCCACGAGCCAGGGAGACCGGGTGATGAGCGCTGCTGACAAGGTGATGTCAGCGCTGGCCGCGGGCGAGCCACTCGACGACGATGAACTCGCTGAGGCAACGGCCTACGATCGCCATTACCTGAACCTCGTATGCCGGAGACTCGAGGCCCAAGGGCTCGTGGAACGCCGCCCGGGGCCGGCGGGGAAGATCGTAAATGCGCTCTGTGGGGACTCGCGGCGAGCCGTCGGGGGAGTCGAGGCAGAGGTCCACCGCCCGCTGCGTCGTGAGGTGGGGTCACCTGCTGCTCTCGCGCGTCGGGCCCCCGCGCTCCCGATGCAGGTAGGGGTGCCTCCCGTGCTGGAACCAGGGCGGACCCTGGTGATCCTGCCCTGTTCCGCACGAAAGGATGCGGATGCCCCCGCTCTCGACCGGTCGGTCTCGATCCTCGATCAGCTGAGCGCAGAGCTGGCCCGTGAGCTCAGTGCAGCCCGCTCGCGCAACCGCGAAGCTGCTGGGGCCACTGGGCCCCTGGCGCCGGCCTGGCGGCGGTATGCCGGACGCCTGTACGCGGAATTGGCGGGAGCACTGCCCGATGCCCTCAAGTCGGGCATCCATCTCCTCATCATCAGTGGAGGGTTGGGCGTGGTGCTGGCGGGGGAGCAGATCCCGATGTACAACCGGATCTTCTCACGCGGCCTCTGGCCGCATGACCTGATTCCACGCTGCCTTGCCGACTACGCGGCACGCCATCAGATCCGCGAGGTGCGAGCCTTTGCTGGAGCCGCGACGCCTTACGCGCAGGTCATCAGGCGCGTGCATTGGGAGGCCACCTCCGTGGAGGATGCCGTGCTCATCTCACCCGCCGGCCCCGCCCGCGGGGCACTGGTTCCAGTTTCCCGGGCCCTGGGTCAGGCCGCTCACCGGTTCCTCGCCGGCGGCATCCCCTCCGGCTGGCGGAGCAAGGATGGGTTGGTGCTCGGCGTGGAGAGGCTCCGATGATCCCGAGCATCGAAATCCTCGGTACCGGCGAGCTTGGCCCCTTCACCTTCCATTGGTGGGCTGGCAATGACGAGGCCTTCGACAGAGGTTGGATCGTTCTGGCCTCCGTAGATGGCAGGTTTGCATACGTCCGCCATGGGGTCGGTCGGCGGCGTGCGTATGGCAGGGATCGCGTGCATTCGGTGACGTGGCTGGATCTCCAGCCGATAGTGGAGGGGGTCGAGGCTGACGACTACGGGGTGAGCTCAGCGCTCCTTTCTGGGATCCGCCTCACCAAGCAGTTCCTTCGCCCCGGTGACCCAATCCCAGCCGAATACGGCGGCTTCAACGTGGTGGTTCAGTCCGAGGAGCTTCGGGTCCCCCGCAGCCGCCGAATCCTGGCCGTGAAGCTTCGTGAGACGATTTCGAGGGTTGGGCCCGTCACGCACTCATGCGTGCCGTCGCGTGGAAGCGCTTGCCTGTCCCGCGCCTGCGGAGACAGCTCCGGACCTCGGCACGCACGTGCGTACCCGTAGACGCGCCTGCGGACTCCCCTTATCAGAAGGACACGATCGTCAAGGCTCTTCTGGCTTTTGGCCACAATCTCATGCCGGAGTCCTCCGGATCTGATGTCGAGTTCACTGCGGTGCCAGAAGCCAATGCTCTCCTCCGCAACGACCCGTTCGCCTTCCTAATCGGTGTCATCTGCGATCAGGGGATCCCAGCCGAGCGCGCGTGGATAGTGCCCTGGGAACTGCAACGCCGGCTCGGTCACCTCGATCCTGCCCGCATGGTCGCAGAACCGGAGGCGGTCCGCGAGGCCATTCAGGCTGAGCCGAAGTTGCATCGTTTCGTGAACAAGGTCCCTGGCTGGCTTGTGGCCGCGGCGCAGAAGGTGATCAGCCGGTGGGGCGGCGATGCCGGCCGCATCTGGGCCAGCGCCCCGGAGGCTGGTGAACTCCAACGGCGTTTCGAGGCGTTCCGGGGCATAGGTCAGAAGAAGGCGGCGATGGCTGTCGCCATCCTGAGTCGCGACCTCGGCGTCACCGTGAACCGGCTGGACCAGAACGATGTCGCATACGACATCCATCTTCGTCGTGTCTTCCTCCGGAGCCATCTGGCGGAGCAGGACGATCGCGATCACATGATCGGGGTCGCCCGCGCGCTCCACCCGGAGCAACCCAGCGCCCTGGACCTCCCGACCTGGGTGATCGGCCGGACGTACTGTGCCGCCGGCGCCCCCCAGTGTGCTCAATGTCCCCTCACCAGGGTGTGTGCGAAGGATGTGGAGGGCGCTGCTCTGGCGATGAGCAGCTGATCCTGGGTGAGTTAGGACTCGGCAAACGGGTTGCCGAGAGCACGGCGGAGTAGGGCCGGTTACGAACTCGTGCTTGCCGGACCCCAGGAGGCGCTGTCAACCGAGCCGTGCTGCTGGCGTATCGGTTCCGGCGCTGCCGTCAGTTCGAGCAGTCGGTCGTAGGTCTCCCGGAGCTCCGTGGTCATAGGCACGGGCAGCCGCTCCTCGAAGACTTCCAGCAGGCTGCCGTAGTACCAGACCTGGTCAGCATCAGGGTTGAATCTTGCCCAGAGTGCCTCTCCGACCTCGCCGTAGTCCCGGACGATGGTCCGTAGGTTGTTGAGCTTGTCGGCAACGGACACTCGCAGCACGGGAGCGGGGGCGGTCCTGAGATGCTCGATGTACGCCTCTTTGCGCGCTCGCCATGGAGGCTTGGGGAGCACGTCAGTATCCGAGCAGGCCTCGACGATGGCGGCCACGTTGCTTCCGAATTGGGTACGGACGCGCTCCAACGTCGCAGCGCCGCCCTGGTCCTCGACGGCGTCATGGAGGACCGCCGCTATGGCCTCGTCCTCGGAGCCGCCGGCGTCGATGACCAGTCCGCAGACTCCCAGTAGGTGCCCGAGGTAGGGAACAGCGGAACCTTTGCGAGACTGCCGAGAATGCAGGTCAACGGCGAGACGCAGTGCCTCGACGAAACGGGCGTCCAGGACCGGGTCGGGCCGCGTTTCGTTCGTCATGCTATCCCGTCTTGCCTCAAGCGGACTGCGCCGCCGAGCCAGGTCACCGATACGGGCGAGCGAGTCGCGTACTGCAGATCCATAGCCTCACCCTCCCCAAACGAAACGTTCGACCTTGATATCGCTCTCGCGGATGAGTCTCTCGAGATCGTAAGCCTTGATGCCGGTCCACTGCTGCTCCAAGACGTCGAGTATCACCGCGTCAGGCGGAGCCCCCAGTAGCACGAGCAGGCGCGGTAGATCGCCTGCGCTGATCGTCTCGAGCCATTCGTACTCGCCGTCGTTGCTGACCGGGGCGGTGCCTGGCCCCAGGTCCTGGCCGTCGATGTGGAGGTTGCCGTCATCGTCAAGGTATGCCCTGAGGTGACGGCTGTCGGGCCCAGATCGCTCATCGCGCAGCGTGACCTGTCTTGTTTCATTGTTCAATGAGGCACCTCACTTCGGAGCGGATCAGCACTCTGCAGTAAACGTCAGACCGTGCCAGTCGCCATGTCCGCAGCGTCAGCCATCGTCGCGACAGAGGCGTGTCGCTCGGATGCGCCGCTTCGTACTCACGGCGGGGTGGGCTCAGCGGCCTGCGCTCGCCCCCAGGACGGCCTCCGGCAGGGCGAGCGACCGTCGGGTCATGAACAATTGGACCAGGGGGCGACGCGAGATCGTCGACCACTCAACACGATCGTCCCGTGCGGCCTCGGTCAGAGCTCGGCGGACGAGTGCCGACGAGTGCGGGTCGTGCGGTGGAGCTGGAGCCGCCGCCTCGGGGCGGCCTATCAGGTACGCGGCGAGGAGTGTCGGCCCTTCGAGGAGTGCCCACCCGTCCTGCTCTGCGCCGGCATGGTCGCCGGGGAGCTCCCGGCAGGCCTCCCACAGAGCGGTGCGTGCGAGCGAACGCAGTCCCGTCCAATCGCTCGCCGCCAGCTGGACGAGGGCCAAGAGGGTCGGGGGGAGCCTGCCGCCGAGCCGCAGCGGGCCCTCGTCCCACCATCTTGGCTCGAGCGCTGCGACCGGGATGATGGCGTTGTCACCCTCGGGGATCGCCGAGTGCGTCACCACGACGCGGTCAGCCATGCCGCCGAGCAGCCGCTGACCAAAGGTAGCGGGCCCCCCACGTCCCTGGGTGTCGTTCATGGTTACGGCCTCCGGGGTGGGCGGCTGGCGCTCGCGCACGATCAGCGGTGGGACGTATCGGCGCCGGGCCGAATCCGCACCGCGGACCTGTAGCGGGATGACCGTCAGTCCGAAGCGATCGCGCCGTGGCGGACCGGCACTGATGGAACCGAGGAGGCGAGGGGAGAGGAGGCGGGCAGAGTGTGGCAACGTGGGCAAGTCCTGGTGCGGTCTCCGGTGCGGTGCTTGCCCCGCACCGTGCGTCCGAGCGGCGACAGATGCCCGTCGCCAGAGCCTGTTCACGCTCGCCCCGCCTGGCGGTCCGCGCTCGCTCCTTTGGGCCTTGACACCTGTCGGCGAGCGCTGCCCGAGACCACGGTGATTAACCGGGCTCCTCGACGCTCAGTGGCGCCTTCCGCCTGGCGGGAATCGCCAAGCCTGGCGATCCCACCTCCTCCGCCACTCTTGGATGGCGGAGATGCTCCGGTGCGGCATATTGCCCGATCCTGCTCTGCCCATCTCCCAAGGCCCCACCCGACGTGGTAGCCCAACCCTACGCGTCAAACGACTGAATGTCTTGCTGATTGTCGGGCAGTTCCGCGGGTGAGAGCGAGGCAGCGGGAGGAGCTGGGAGAACGATGGTCGACAGAAGCTCGTGTACCCGGCGCAACTGGTCGATCACGCCGGCGACAATGTGGTGCTGCTCAACCCCCGTGGCGAGCGGAAGGGCCACGACCGGTCGTCCATCGGACGGTACGAGCATGATCGGCCCAAGGAGGCCGTCTCGCTGCGCGCTCACTGCTAGAGGGCTCAGTTGGCGCGCGATCTCATTGAAAGGTACGTGGCCCACCCAGTTGGTGGCACCCTCAGGGCGCCACCAGTCTTGGAAGCACAGCCGGAGCGGCCCGTATCCATGGTCTCCCCAGAGGTCGAGGGCAACGGCGAGCAACACGCCCCACTGCCCGAGACCGAGATAGGCCCCGTGACGCTTTGGGAACCCGCCCCCCCAACGGAGCCCGTCCTTTGACGCAAGCCCGGCGTCGATCGCCTGTTGCCTGATGTCGTTCACGAGTGCGTGATAACCGAGAACGCGCCGCGGGACAGTTTGATCGGTGACTTCATCAAGGCGCAGGGGTAAGAAGGCACCTCGATCCTGTACGTCACAGAGACTCTGCAGTTGAGTGATGTCCTCACGGACGTCCGTTTCGTGAGCAGCTTCTGCGGCTACTGCCATGCGGGCGAGGAGGAGCCGCCACGAGACCATCGCCAGGACATGTCCGTCGGTCAGGCGGGTTGCGATCAAGTCGTCCGCTGGAATCGCGTCATCCACGGAAACGAGCAGGTGGGGTTGGCAACGCTGACGAACCTCCGGCCAGAGAGCGGCCATGCGCTCCGAGGGGACCACCATGAATAGAATGCCTGGCTGCGAGCTGCCCAACTCCGCCAAGTACCCGCCGGGTTGGTTGGGGGTCAAGCCGGCCCAGAACTTGCCCTCGAGGATCACGTGGGGGCGAGCGCCGGGCGGGCTACCAATCACATCGGGTCGCGCTCCTGCTTCGTCCACTTGTTGCGTCCGGTAGACGAGGGTCTTGTCGACAGTGGCGCCGCATGCAACAGCGACATCGCGCGTAGCGTCACGGCAGGCAGGGGAACGGTCGAGGATGAAGCCGAGGGCCTCGGTCGCGAGATATTCAGGGTGGAGGCCGAACCGTTGGATCAAATGGCTGAATAGCGTAGTTCTTGGCACGGCTCCGTGACCATAGCACGCCCGATGCCGGAGAACCAGGTGACGCGTCAAGCGATCAGAACGTATGGCGCAGGCCGACGCGGATGTGAGCCCTCATGTCGAACTCAGTCGGTTTTCGGACCCCGCGGCTTACGCGGGATTAGGCGTCACGGGAGTCGTTGCCGACGCAACGCGATGCTGACAAGGACCACGCTGCTCATCGGCGGGCGCCGGAGGGCGTCGGGGCTCCGTGTGAGGCGAATGCGCAGTTTTCTCAATCGCTTCAACATCGCATAATCTGCAGGTTCCTCTCTCTCCTGAGCAGAGGCGTTACTAAGGGGGACGCCGTGGCTTTGTCTCCAAACGAGGATTCGGAGATCACCGAGATTGCGGTTGACCTCAATGCCACCCTGCTCAGGGATGGAACGTCCCCAGACGATGCGGTCCAGGAGGCAGTCACCGAGGACGCTACCACGGCTTGGTTCCAGGCTGATGACCGCGGCGGGCTTTACCGCATTGAGACGCCGTCCGCGAACGCGGACGTGACCTTGCTCATGAGGAAGCTCGAGGGCAAGGTTCCCGCGTGGCATCAGCTCTTTGAGCAGGTTCTCCGCGTTGATGGGTTCCGGTCAGCCGCCGGCGATTCCTCAGGAGCCATCCTCTTCGTGCGCACGTTAGAGAAAGACGCAGTGCACCACGTTGCCTGGTGCTTCGGCCAAGGATCTCACTGGCTTCGACGCGACGCCGGCAGCCCTCGGTTTGGCCTGCTGGTCGCCCTCAACGCCCTGGCTGACCCATCGGACTCATCGAATAGCTCCGAGGTTGGGGTCACTGGGGCATCAGTGGCGGCACGAGAGGGGAACTTGCGTCGCGCGGATCTCATAGCAGCCGCCCCCACCACGGCCTCTGGGATCTCCCGGCTCGACCCTCTAGTCGACGTGCTGACGGCGGCTCGTGTCCGGACAGGGCACAAGGCACTCGGAAGTGTGGACGCGGCGAAATCGCTCCGCTTCGCAGCCGTGGTCCGATCGCTTGACACGTTCCGAGAGTTATCGGCGTTGATCACCGCGCTCGCGACGCAGGAGGGCTACCGTCGCCTTCACGGATGGATCGACAACACGGTGCCCGAGACCGATGCAAGGACAGTTGACGCCGTGCTTAACCAAGTGTGGCAGGGGGGGCCTGAAAGCACGTCAGTGGGCGTTGAGATCGCGTGGTGGGAAGATGTGCGCGAAGGGCCCTCAGATCACCCAGTCACACACTGGCGACTCGCGTCGGAGCGCCGTGGAGGAACGTCCTCACGGACCCTCACACTGACCTGGGGCATCGTCAGATCTCGCATCAAGAAGCTTCGGCCGTCCCTTGCCGGCCGCGAAGCGCTTGAAACGGAAGTCCGGTTCTTCGATGCTGATGAGGACGAACTCGGTCGGTGTCGGGCATTAGACTTGCTATCAGCGACCGTCATTCTTGCCAACAAGACTTATGTTCTGGTTGACGGCGAGGTATGCCGGGTCGATGCGTCGTTTCTCGAACAGCTCGACAGCTACCTTGCAAACCATCAGTCAGTCAACCGACTCGTACCCTATTCGCCGGGGGAACTTGAAGGCCCCTATAACGGCCGGGCGGCTCACGAGACCCAGATGCTTGTCCTCGACAAGACGGATATTCGGCCCAGCGGCGAGACGCAGATCGAGCCATGTGATCTCCTAAGCCTGGACGGGACGCTCTATCACGTCAAGCGCCATTCCACTGCGGCGGGCATAAGCCACCTAACACACCAGGCACTCGCTAGTGCGACTGTTCTGCTTCATGAGCCAGAATCTCGGCAGAAGCTGTGCGCACTTGTCGATCAAAGCTCCTGGGATGAGGCTGACAGGCGACGACTGCAAGAGGCGGTGCAACAGCTGGCGATGCCCGGGCCCCGTCTCCGGATTGTGCTTGCCATCATTGGAGAGTGGTATTGGCCGACTGTAGCGAGCTTGTCGCTGCTCTCTCGCCTAGCACTCCGAACTGCGATTCAACGATTGGAGGATCTTGGCTTTGCGACAGAGCTGATGCTGATAGACGCGGCTCCCGTAGACCATGGTCGCTGAGCCGCCCGTAACGGGCGTGAGCGCCACGCGATTCGGCTGGCTGGTGGCCTCGTGTGGCTCCCGACCGCTGATCGCAGTGCGACAATCTTCACGGGTGTTTATTCGGCCGGAGGGTGGCGGGGGCGAGGGTGCCAGGACTAGTTTCCCGGCCTTAGCAGTCCCTGTTAGGGCGCTGGTGGCATGGACGCTGGCTCGGTGCCGTCGTTGGCGGCACGGCTGGCGACGACAAGCAGTTGTCGTGACAGGGGCTCAGGCTGCCTATGTGTTTTTCACAACCGACGACGCGCATGCCTACATCGCCAGGGTTCGCTGGCAGTTCGTCAAGACGATGCCCCAGTGGCCCCATGAGTACACGGTGCGCGAGTGGAGGCCCGATCTCGAGCCGGACTTCCTCGGGTTTGCGGCACTGATCCGCGGCGAAGGCGTGATCAAGCCGTGGCCGCGCGAGGCGGATCGTCCCCGCTATCACCATACCTACCTCGAGCTCGACGGCTGGGAGTACTGGACGATGGGAGCGCCGCTGCCAGAGACCACGGTGATCAACCGCGCGCGGACCGATCAGCCGCCGGCGTAGACCCTCGCCCCGGCGGCCATCGAGTCGGCGACGTGCTGGCGGAGCGAGGGCGGGGCCAGCACCTCGACCTGGGCTCCCCAGCCCAGCACCCAGGGACGCATCTCCACCTCGCTGGCCACGCTGAGCCGCAACCCGACCCCGCCATTCTCCAGGTCGGTGAGCTGGGCGCTGCGGTGCCAGAACGACTGGCGCACCCGGCCGGCGACGGCGGCGGCGAAGCGAAGCACGACCTCGTCGTGGCCCTCCGCCTGCCAGATGCCCCAGGAGCCGGAGACTAGGGCGTCGACGTCGAAGTTGGCGGGCGGCTCGAAGCGCTCGCGGACCACCCGAGCGTGGGAGATCCGGTCCAGCCGGAAGAGACGCACCGCGCCCGACGCCTCGTCGTGGGCGAAGACGTACACGGTCCGGCTCTCCGGCCGTGGCTCGAGGAAGTACGGGTGGACGACCCGGCGGGAGCCGTGCCCCTGGGCGTCGGTGTATTCGATCTCCAGCTTCAATTGGCCCGTGAAGGCCTCGACCACCGTCCTGCGGAGCTGGAGCGCGACGGGATCCTCCGGCCGCTGTTCGACCGTCTCGATGAAGCGGCCGAGCAGATCGGTGACGGTGGGGACCTTCAGGGCGGCGGCCAGGCGGGCCATGGCCCCGACCAGAGCGGGATCGCGGTCGGGGTAGAGCTGCTGGAGCAGCCGAACGGCGATGAGCAGGGCGGTGGCCTGATCGCGGTCGAGCTGGAGGGCGGGGAGCCGGGTGCCCTCGCCAAGCCTGTAGCGGCCGTCGACGGCGACGATGTCGAGGCCGACGTCGTCGCGGAGCTGGCGGATGTAGCGCTGGGCGGAGCGGACGTTGACCTCGAAGGCCTCGGCGAGCTCGGCGGTGGTGAGGCCCACCCGGGTGTTGCCCAGGCGGTCGAGGAGGTCGATTACCCGGATGAACTTGTCGCCGGTCGAGTAGCCGGCTTTGGCGGGCATGGCGCTCGCAGCCTACCCCTCCCGGGGCAGCACTGGGGTGCCGCTCCCAGGGCAGCCGGTCGAGCGACAGGCAAATGTCGCCCGCTGCCGTCAACCTCTGGGGAGAACCCCGAATGGAGGGTGTCGAAGGAAGGATGGCAACGCGATGAGGCGAGCGAGGCGTACGGTCCTGCGCCGGGGCGTGTGAGATGCCCCGGGGGAAGTCCAAGGGCTGTCTCGGTTGCCTGGGGAACGGCTGCTTCTGGCTATTCGTCGTGGGCCTCTTGGCGTCTGCGTGGGAGAACAGCGGCCTGGCCTTGCGCATCGCTGAGGTGATCAGTCTGGTCGCCGTCCTCGCTGCCGCTCTCTGGGTGCGGCGGCGCTCTTCTCCGAACGCGGGGCCCCCGCGGGGACGCTGACGGGATGCGCTCTTCACGCTGGCCGACATCGTCAGCTGTGACGCCGACGTCGGGCCGCCACCTGACCGGTGCTACGATTGCTTCGGGTCCAGAGCGGACAGCGTCAAGCCTCCTGGCTTGCTGTCCCGGCAACCTCGCCCCCGCGCAAGGTGCCCTCAGCGCACGGATCCTCTCGTCTAGCGCTTGCGCTGTGCTCACCTTCCGAGACGGCTCTATGGGGACGCCTTGCCGGCACTCCGGCGGGTCAGTTGATCGTGCCTCATCGCTTTGCGATAATGCGGGCTGCAAGACAGGTGGTCACACCATGACCTTTGAACGGAGGGTTCTCGGTGCCACGCTACCGCTTTAGCTGGGAGAACCTCTCGGCCCCGCTTCTGGCCGAGCTCTGTGACTCGCTCGGACTCAAAGACGACAAGTCCGCCGATGCCCTGCGCACCACGTATGGGGCGCGACCCAAGCCAGAATTCGTCAGGGACGCGTGGCCCGTGCTCCGAGACCGTTGGCTGGCCGATGATGCCGTCTCGCGCGCGCATGTGCTAGCCCAGCTGCGGAGCGCTCGCCTCGGTTCGTCGGACACACCGGTCGGTACGAAGGCGGAGCAGATGACCTATCTGCGCTCCTGTCACAACCAGCAGTCCCTTCGCGATATCGTGCTGGCACAGTTGCTGAGTGTTGGCGAAGTAGCCGCCGCGCCGACCGCTAGCGACGAATCTCGGGCAGCCGAGTCTCCACACGTGAAGGCGCCAGCGCCGATCGCTCCCGACAGTGATATCGGACCCAAGGTGGTCGAGGACCTTTTCAAGGCGTTGCAGATTGACGCCGAGTGGAGCACTACGGAGCCGAGGGGATTTGAGTGGTGGGCATATCGGCTCCGGCAACGCGTGTGGGCAGACCCGGCTCGAGAGAGCCTGGGTGACTCAGTCGTGTGCGTTCATGTAGAAACGGATTACATCAAGGGAGTCCACGAACGATCCTCTACGTATGAGTGCCTGTCGGGCCTGAACCAGTTGGCTGGCCTCTCAGCGTATGTGTTCGATCCTGCCCAGGGCGTGATTCGAGCTCACTCCACTGCCTATGTGTACGCAGGCAATCGATGGCTGGAGCGCTTGGTCAAAGCAGCCGCGGCGTTCCAGGACGCGGAGGCCCACGCATCCGCGCAGAAGATCCCTCAGATTTTACGTGAAGGTGAGCCTGAGGTAACCAATCATCCGGCATCCGGAAGCAGACCTCAACTCGATGACATGCTCCATATCGAGGAGAACCTCCCGGGCCGACACGAGCCGTCTCCATTCACCAACGCGTTCGCGTCTGTTCTCCGAATGCAGCCGCGACCGTGGTTGTTTGCTACTGGTGGCGGAGCCGGGCTAACGGCCGAGCTTGCGTTTACGGGCAATCTCACCGCTGCCGAAATCGTATTCTTCGGTAAAGAGTACCAAGACCGCTCGGTGGAGACGGCTCTGCTTGTTGTGTCCGGAGCCGAGACGAATCCGCGACTCGGTAATGGCCTGCTACTTCGCCTCACCCTGCCACTAAAGGTCGATGCGGAGACAGCGGCACGGCTCGCAAACGACCTCAACCTTGCGGAGACGAAGGGTTGGACAGCCGCGCACTTTCTGGGCGCGTGGTGCACCAAGGGACCCGCTCTGTGGTTTGTCTCCTTCGCCCCAAACCTTGTCGCTACGGGAATGACGGCTTCCGAGCACGCTATACTCGTCTTCAACCTCATCATGTCGATGTGCGTTCGCACCCGGTGGGCCAAGGCCTTTCTCGCCGAGCGAGGAGTTCTGGGGAACGTCCCCTCCGCCGGCGGCGGTGCGACGACGGTACCGTTCGCGAGCACCCCTGGTGGCGCCGCACTTCTGGACCAGAGTCTCCAGGAAGTCGGTGCTCCCCACAAGGTTGAGGCGGAGCAGGTGCTCGCCACCATATGGGCGCAACTGCATTCGGAACGCGGTTGAGGAAGTCGATCATGAGCGCCGGACCGGCGGTTCCCGACTGGGTCTTCATTTGGCCGGTCGGCTTCGGTCGCGTGATCCCCGGCGCGCGCGATACCGCGATGAATGGGAAACCCGTCAAATACAAGCCCGACGCCTCAGGCAATGGCGTTGTGTGGATTCGCCGCGGCGTGGCTGCTCCGCTCCAAGGCGATCGCGGTTTCCGTCTCCGAGACCAGGGGGCGATCAGCCGGATGGGCATCTTCGTTTGGGGCTACGTGACCAGCGGCTGGATAGTCGCGCGCAGCGCGGCACATGACGAGGGTGACCTCACTCGGTTGCGAGCATTGGCGGACGAGACGGTCGATCAAGGTCTATGCGATTGGTGGGCCCCGGCGATGGTCGGATACCCGGACACTCGGCGGGAGGCGATTGTTGTAGGAACGTGGGAGGCGTCGCGCCACGTGGCCGAACCGCTCGCGATCGCTACGCTCTATCACATCGATGACGACGTCGACAGAAAGATAGGGTGGGGCGACGGCTCCTACACCGTCGAACGGAACCTCTTCGTGTGCGACGTCAGCGGCGCGGTGATAGCTGAGTTCGCAGCGCCGGCAACCTTCCAGCACATGGCACCCGGCGACCGCGCCGCACCGATCCTGGCACGGCGGTGATGCGAGCCATCTGCCGGGCTGCGGCCCACGCGATGGATACGCCACGGTCAGAGCCGACTATCGCTGATAGTCCGCGCCAGTCCGTCGCTGTCCGGGTCAATTCCGCAGTGCGTGAGGCGTTGACCACCGTCTCGCAGCGAGGTCTATAATTTCACCCGTCGTGGCTCTTCTCCGAATTCGGAAGAGCGCGGCGAAGCGGCAACGTCGGTCGACCTGACCAGGGTCAACGCCTTGGTAAGGCGTAGGCCGTCGTTCGATTCCCCGTTAGTTGCTTCGCCACGAAAAACCCGGTGATGGGCCCGTGAGCGGGCGCCAACTGGCTCGCGCGGGGTGAGGGTTCTGACCTTTCCCCGAGTTCATCTCCGGCAGCTCAGCTGAGCGCCACCATCCGGTCCAGGTTGTGGACCAGGGCCCCGAATCCCACCCAGATCCCGGCCCCCTGGCGGCCCTTGAGCCGGGTTCGGCGGAGCCCGTACTCCCGCTTGAGGCAGCTGATCCGGCCTTCGCTCCCGGCTCGCCAGCGATAGCGTCGTCGCCAGTTCCGGGTTCGTTCGATGGGAGCGGCCCGGCCCTTGCGCGGGATCACCTTCTCAGTGATGCCCCGGACCGCCAGCGCCTGGTCGCCGACGACGTCACCGAAGCCACGGTCTGCTGCCACCGAGCGGATCTTCATGCCCACCGCTTGGGCGGCGGCGATGGCCGCCTCCAGGGTCTGGCCATCGCTGGGGTTGCCGCGGTACACCTGGGTCATCACGAATCCCTCGGGGGTGTCGGCGACCGCCACCTTGTAGCCGAACTCGGTGTCGGCCGCGACGGCGGCGGCCAGTGTGGACTTCCCTACACCGCTCCGACCGTCCAGGGAGACGAGGATAGGAGCGCACCCGCCCTCCAGCCTCTGCCGGATGCGATCGGCGATGAGAGTCACCGCAGTTCCGCGGGAGGCCGACACGGCGGTGAGTCTACGTGTCAGGTAGCCGAGGACCCACCGCGAGAAAGGTGGAGAGGTCGACACTCTGGCCGCAACTCCGGCCACTCATCCCCAGTCGGCCAGGTTGTGGGTGTCCGCCCGGGGACAGGCAAGCGATCTCGGGGCCGCACACACCGAGCGAGACCCAGCTAGAGCGCCCGAGCTGGCGCGTCCATTTCGCGTCCACTTCGACTGGCCGCCACAGGCCGCCCCAGGCCCCTGCGGTCAATTCCAAGGCCGTCACCGAACGAGCGAGATTAGGGTTCGATTCCCTTTCCCGGCACCAGAAGGTCGCTGACAGACCTGGGGGTCAGGGCTCCGAGCCCATTTCGGTGCCCATTTCGGGACGGCGTCCGAAGCATGGGCCCATACCCTGCCCGGAGCGCGCCGCCGGTGTAGACTTGCGGCTATCGACGAACAGTCGTTCGTGTCCCCTGAGGGATCGTGCGACAATCAGGCCGAACCGATGCCGCGCCGTACCAATTACCGTCAGCAGATCATTGAGTTGCTGGTGTCGATGAACGCAGGCCCCGGCTGTACGGTCACGCCATCGAAGCCTCTCCACGACCGACAGAGCGGCCTCGACCGCGAGGTCGATGTCGTGGTCGAGCGGCTGATCGACCGGGAAATCAGCACCTGGTCTTACGAGGTGGTTGCGCCGCGTCGCCCCGCCGATGTCGAGTGGGTCGAGGCGATGATCGCCAAGCACGAGTACCTCCCCACGGAGAAACTGTTCCTGGTGTCGTGGTCGGGGTTCACCAAGGGTGCCCGCGCGAAGGCGGCGACCAAATCGGGGGTTGAACTCGGCACGCCCGACCTTGTTCCCGGTCCGAACGGCCCTAAGATCAAGACAATCCGCGTGGGGTCCATACGAATGACCGCCACCGAGACGCGAATCGGCTTCAACCGTCCTGACGGGAGCAAGGGTTGGATACGGAGCGAGCCGGACATCGGCATCTACCTCCCCAACATGGTGCCCGTTGGGCCCGCGCAGAAGTTCACGGAGATGTTGCTCCACGATCCGAGGGTCGGTCCGCTCGCACGCGAGAACGCGTCGGCGCATCCAGAGCGTGACGATCTCAAGTCATTCGACCTCTACGCTCCGATCGAGAACGGCGTACTGAATCTCTACGAAGAAGTTCTCGATGAACTCCAACCAATCACGCTCATTGAAGTGTTGGGCGACTTCCGTTTGGCGGAGAAGCGCCTTGATCTGGAAGTTCGCGAGCTGAGGGGTCAGCCGTTCGCGTACGGAACCGTCGAGCTTGCGGACGCAAATGCCACGCTCGTCACTCGTCTGAATGAAGCACTCGACGTCACCGCCGGTATCGCTCGCTTCGAGCCGCCCAAACCGAAGGTGTGAGAGGGACGGATGATGCCGACGGACGTCCTCCGAATCCAGGGGCCTGGAGCTCATGGGATCGAGGAGCCTGTTCTGAGGGTTCCTCACGCACACGGCGCCTACGTCAATAATGTCGTGCGCACGTCTCCGCGAACACCCCCGGTGAAAGCTCACTTTCCCTCGTCGGAAGGCGGGGCTCGGGACGCCCGTGTACTTGCGAGTGAACACACGTCACGATGATCTCAGTGGGGGAATCGAGACGGGGGACAGCGATGACGACGCGCGATAGGGAGATCGTGGCCCTGTACGAGGGCGGCGTGCTGCCGGGTACGGCGTTCGCCGAGCGGTACGGCGTGACCGAGCAACGGATCTACCAGATCCTGCGCGCGCACGACGTCGAGCTCAAGGCACGGCGGCGAGGCCAGGCGGCCGCAGCGGGACACCCTGTCGTGAGGATCCGCAAGCCGAAGGCGGGCGAGGCGTCGGGCCCCAACGCCGGCGGCGCGGACTACGCGGACCGCATGGTCGATTCCTGGCGGGGCCTGGGCAGGCTGGCGGCCGAAGCCTCCAGCGACGGCGAGGGCGCCGCGAGGGTGGTGCAGCCGGGCGAGCTGGCCTCCGGGGTCAGGTTCTCCCGCCCAGCGCCCGCACCCGTACACGCTGGCGATGAACGGCCAGACGTGCTCGCGGCCGACCCTAGGTCGCGCGCGGGGGGAGGGGACGAGCGCGGCCAGAGCCAGGATCGCCGTAGACGGTTGCCGAGGGCGGTCAGCCGACCCTCCACACCGAATCGTCGCCCAATTGCTTCCGAACTTGCTCCGGACTTTCGGGGCAAGTGGCGGCTAGGGCCACGGATGACGAAGCAAGTGGTCCAGCCCAATTCAGACTGGCCTATGCGAACGACGAAACCAGAAGGCGCTTGCTTTGGGAGCAAGAGGTCCCCAGTTCGAGTCTGGGCGCCCCGACCAGCCTCCCTCCGGATGGCGATTCTGAATTCCCGGTGTTCAATGGGCGCACCGGACGGGCGGGAACGCCGGTACGGTAGGAGCCGTAGGCCGGGGCCTGACTCCTCTGAATTCTCGACCCCGCGGAATCGGGTGTCCTTGTTTTGAAGTGTCGACCCCGGCCAGCGGCTCTGGGACCGGTCTGACTGGATAGGAGCGTCGCCTTGCAGCTGCCCTCTACCGGGAATTGTCGG
>Ga0182014_10002932_pt1 | contig 21027 bp, 26 predicted proteins | sample 612S2DmetaG_FD_120489 | JGI IMG/M metagenome (GOLD analysis project Ga0182014, IMG submission 120489) | Permafrost microbial communities from Stordalen Mire, Sweden - 612S2D metaG | ecosystem: Environmental > Terrestrial > Soil > Wetlands > Permafrost | place: Sweden: Stordalen | collected... | reverse complement strand
GAGGACGTGTTTCAGCAGAACCGCCGGCTATGGGTGCGGCTGCACGAGAAGGGCGGCAAGCAGCACGCCATGCCGTGCCATCACAACCTCGAATCCTACCTGCACGAGTACATCGACGGCGCGGGCCTCGCGCGCGATCCGAAGGCGCTTCTGTTCCAGACCTACAGCCGCGCGACCCGCCAGCTCGCCGGCAATCCCCTGCCCCAGGCGAACGCCTATGCGATGATCCAGAGGCGCGCCAAGGCGGCCGGGATCACGACGCGCGTCGGTAACCACACGTTTCGAGCGACGGGCGTCACGGCCTATTTGAAAAACGGCGGAACGCTGGAACGTGCGGCGCAGATGGCGAACCATGCGAGCACGCGCACGACACAGCTTTACGACCGGCGCGCGGAGGAAGTGACGCTCGACGAGGTAGAGAGGATATTGGTTTGAGGCAGCGTGCGCCGCCGGACGATGTCGAGGACGAGCTTAGCCGTCAATTTCGTGGCGTGTCGTCGCCGAGGTTGATGGCGATGTGGACGCCGGGCGGCGGACCATTTGCAGTGGAGTTTATCGAGGTGTTGCCGCCGCTACCGGCGAGTTTGGGCCATTTCGCTGCCAGCGCACCGAGCACTACATTGAGCGTCTGCGCTCCTTCAACATCATACGCCTCGATCATTTTGCGGAGGTTGAATGTTGGGTGTGACGGTTGCTGGGGAGCGCGTGCGTCCCAATGCTCGCATTCAATCCTATCGTAGTTGCCGAAGTTGCGCCCCATGAATGTGCGCTGAGTAGCTGGCACACCTTGATCCCGTTTCGCCGGGTGGCCGGCGCTTAGATTTCGGACATCTCGCAGCTTCCACCAGTCCGAAACGTTCGCAATCTGGAGCTTCGATCCGATCACGGCTTCATAAAGCTCCTTGATCGCATCTTGCTGGATGAAAATCGCCTGCATTACGCCCCAAAATTCGATGTAAGCGAGCAACGGATCGGGTGAGAAACCGCGCTTCATGTGCGACTGGATCGACTCTCCGGTATCCTGAATTAGATACATCGCCGTGTAGTAGGCCGCGAACTCCTCTGCATGATTGTCTTTGAAAAAATGCTCATGTCCAGCGCTTGAGCCGTGAAACTGGTCGTAGATTCTTGATCGTACTTCCAGGATTTTATCCATCGGTTGGGCACTCCGTTTCGGTTCCGGCTCCTGTCCCTGGGGCGCGTCACAAAATCCGCAGGCTCGCGCGTGAATTTCCCGCGCGATCATCAAGACCCTTCACGAATCATGCAAATCAGTTCAGGATTCGCAATCACGCGTCCCGTTGCGGCGCGTTGATTCTTTCAACTACGTGGAGAAGCGAACCCTAGAAACACGAAACCCGCCAATAAGGCGGGCCGGTGTCCCGGCAAGCCGGGGAATATCAAGTGATCTCGCAGTCCTGATACTCCCCGAAAATTTGAATCGTTGCAAGCCCTTTTTGGGCAGTGGCGGTGCTTTGCCTAAAATCGTCTCGCCGCTTCGGCGGGTTGCTCGCAACCCGAAGGAGAGGTCATGTCTTTAGTAGCTGCCCTGCCTGCCCACTTACGCCCACGCCGCGAGAAGGTTTTCGGCGACGGTCGCCCGCGCGCGCTCGACCGCAACGCCAAGGTGCGGATCATGCACCAGGCGCGCGCCCTGTCGCGTAGGACGGCCAAGGGCAAGGCTTACGGCCCGATCACGGCCAAGGCCCTAGCCGTCCTCGAGGTGCTGCTGTGGGGCTTCCACAACGCCCGCAGCGGCCTTTGCTTCCCGTCCTATGAGACGATCGCCAAGCACGCCGGTTGCGCCCGCTCGACCGTCGGCGAGGCGATCAAAGCGCTTGAGGAAGCCGGTATCCTGTCATGGGCGAACCGGATCACGCGCATCAGGGAGCGTTGTGCGGACTTATTCGGTCACTCTGGCACCCGGTGGCGCGTCATCCGCATCAGCAACGCCTACCACTTCACAGACCCCAAGGGCGCAGCTTCCCGTGGTTTTTCTTCTAAGTCCGATTTTCCGTCAGGAACCCCGATTCAAGAGTTATTCCCTTCTAGAGGCAATCACGCCCCTACCCCACTCGATCCAGACACCGCTTTAGGAGCCGCCCTTTTGCGGTTCAAAGCCGTCCTGACAGCGGCTACGGAGAGAAAATAGAAGCGGAGCGCCCTTCGGGCGCACCTTGCTACGAAAGCAAGGGGAGAGATGATTTGCTCATCTCTCCCCTTACGGGCGCTAACGCGCCCTATCCCCTCTCTGGCAAGCAGATTCGGAGGCGCGGCTTACGCCGCCGCGCCTCTCTACATGTGCGAGGCCGCGCCTCCGGCGCGGCAAGACGCTTGGCGAGGAGGAAGAAAGGGCGAAGCGATCAGCCCGGTTGCGACGGCATTGCCGGTTGGCGGGGCAAGGTGGACGGCTCCATGGAGTTTTCACCCCCCCTTTCCTTGATGCGCTTCGCGCACTCGGTCGGGCTCCCGTGCCGCAAGCGCGGCGAAAGAAGCTTGGCGGGGAAGAGGCGAAGCGGAAAGCGCGGAGCGTCTGTGTCGAAGGTTGGGCAGCGGAAAATGTCTTTAACTAGCAATATGTCAATGCTATAATTGCTTACATGCAATATTGCTAGCAATACAGCAAACAAGCAACAGTGGGGAACCATGAAAACCGTTGCGATCCTTTCGCAAAAGGGAGGCACAGGCAAAACCACGCTTGCCGTTCACTTGGCCGTTGCCGCCGAGCGCCGCGACATATCCGTTGCGGTTCTCGACCTCGACCCGCAAGCCAGCGCCGCCGACTGGAAGGACAGCCGCACCGACGAAACCCCATCCGTTACCTCGATTCAATCCAGTCGATTAGGCAAGGCTATTGAGGTTGCCGAGAGCGCCGGAGCTGCGCTTGTGATTATCGACAGCGCGCCCCATTCCGCCGACGCAGCCGTTGCCGCCGCCGAGGCCGCCGACCTGATTTTGATTCCGTGCCGTGCGGGCATTCTCGACTTGCGGGCAATCGCCACGACAGGCCGAATTGTGAAGGTGACGGGCAAACCTGCCTTTGTCGTTCTCAACGCCGCCCCGATACGCGCCCCCCGCCTGATCGAAGACGCGACCTCTGCTGTCGAACAGCACGGGCTAGCGGTTGCCCCCGTCATCGTTCACCAGCGATCCGCCTACGCCCACGCCCTCACTGCCGGACAGACCGCCGAGGAATACGAGCCGGAGGGGAAAGCCGCCGAAGAAATCGGCGACTTTTTCAAGTGGTTTGCTAGTGTGCTTGCTTTGTGATATTGCTAGCAATAACACCAATGCAGCAATATGAGGTTGCTAGATGACGAAGCGCCCGAGCCTCGCAAACAGCATGAAAGCGCTACGGGAGGACGTTGCGCCCGATCCTGTGGCGCTTGTCGCCAAGGGGCGGGAGCCAGCGCCCGCCGCTGCCCCCGTACCCCCGCCGCCGAAATTTCACGCGGCGACCCGTGAGGGGATGAAGCGCCTTTTAACGCCCGTGCCGCCGGAGCTTCACAAGCGCCTTAAAATGTTGGCCGTGAGCCGCGACACGACCCTAGAGGCGATCACCCGCGAGGCGCTTGAAGCCTATCTTTTGCAACCTGCTAGCATTGCATAATTGCTAGCAAGTATGCAAGATAGCAACTAGACGAGACCCAGCCGCCACGAAATGAAAGGACCTTGTCACTCGCCAAAATACCACAGACGATACGGATAATTGACAATTTTGATAGTAGCTACTATACTGTAGCTACGTGGAGGGGGTTTTGCGCTGGATATGGGACGAGGAAAAGAACCGAACCAACAAGCTCGATCATCGGCTCACTTTTGAAACCGCCAAGCTTGTCTTTGACGACCCGCTTGCGGCGACGCGGCACGATCCACACCCTGACGGCGACCGCTGGCAAACGGTCGGTTTGATTGGTTCTGTAACGGTCTTTGTTATCCACACATGGCCGAAACCGGACGGTGGGACAGGGGACGAAGTCGGACGGATTATCAGTGCTCGAAAAGCAACAACACACGAAAGGCGGTCTTATGAAGAAGGCGATTTCTGACCATTTGACCCCCGACCAGAAGGCCGAGCTTGAGGCTTTGGCCCAACTGCCCGAGGACCAAATCAACATGCGCGATATTCCCGAGCAACGCGATTGGAGCGGCGCACGGCGCGGTGTATTTTTTCGGCCCGTCAAGCAGCAGATCACGCTTCGGCTTGACGCTGACCTGATCGATTGGTTTCGGCGACACCCCAAACAGGATGCGGGGTACCAAACCACGATAAATCAGGCGCTACGCGAATATGTTGCGCACCACGCGCAGGACTAAGTTGAGGAGCGCGTCGAGTCTCTTGCCGAGGACGCCGGATTTCTCGCGCCGATAATCCCGCTTGAAGCGGCTGGTGTATTTAATCGCCCGCATTGAGGCCCGCGAAGAGAGCGTCAACGGAGCCGACGGCGACGACCTCGCCGCGCCTCCCCGGAAAGCCATGGAAAGCGGTGCCGTCAACCTTTGCTCCTTCGGTGCCGGCTTGCTGACGCGGAGCCACGCACAGGTCGCCGTTTGCCTGGTGCGCATACAGAATTGGCCTGGAGGACGCCGGCGTTTGAAAGGAAGGTCCCGGCGCGCTGGCCGTAGGTGGCGCGCAATTGATGGACGTCCTGGAGGATAGGCCAGAGCTGGACGCCATAGCCGGCCATGAGACCCATGGCGCGCTCGACGGGTTCCAGATTGCCGATGGCGGGGAATTCATCGAGGAGATAGAGAACTGGCTTAGCCCGTGGGGCGGGTTTGCTGAAAGCAAACATGCCATGTGGCGAACGCGTGGGGCAGCGCCACCAGAACCTTTACGAACAACTTGCGCGAAGCGCCCAAAATTCCCTTAGCCGCCACCATCCACGCCGCCCGCCGCCTTGGCAGGCTTTGGCATCTGCGATAGGCCGAAGTCGGCCCTGTCCGCAGCCTTGGTTATACCGGTATGCAGCAATTCTTTCATGGTGACGGCGAAAGCCCCGGTTGGGTTGGCGTTGTACTCGGCCATAACGACAGCTCCCACCAGTTCATGCCTCCGGCGCTGCGCCTCGCGTTCTTGCGCCGCAGCCTTGATTTTCGCGGCCTTGAGCTTTTCGACGAGTTCGGCTTGCTGCTTTTGCAGGGTGGCGATTTGATCGGACGGCTTCTGTCTAGCCATGAGTGCGACCCTTGGTTTTGGTATGGGCGAGGGCGGATCATAGCCGACTAGAGTCTATATTGTAAGATTGCTTTGATTTATGGCGCCTGCGGCTTTCTCTGGTTTGTTAGCCGGTTAGGTGATAGGTCGTCTAGAGTGGGAGCAAGTTATATAATTCCGGTGGAATTATCGGCTTGCCTCGCGGGGCTAGGGCAACGGAAATGGCGCGACACCGGAAAGACGATGCAAGCGAACGCCGCACCGCAGGATTGCGGTTGCAACTCACGCCGGCCGAGCGAACGGAGCTGGACGCGCGCGCCGATGCTACGGGCCGCAGCCTGTCAGACTTCGCTCGCATCGTCCTGCTTTCAGACTTGAAAGCGCCCGCGCCGAGTGCCCGCGATCCGCAGGCGATTCGCGCGCTTGCCGTGGAGATTTCGCGGGTCGGCAACAACGTGAATCAGATCGCCCACGTCGCCAATGAGAGCGGCGCGCTGCCGGTTGGAAAGGCCTTGCAGGAGGTTTCCAAGTCGGTCATTACCGCCCTTGAAAAGGTGCTGGCACTGTGATTCCGAACCTCGTGAAAGGGCGTGGAATAAGCGGCGCGATCCGGTATTCCTTGGGTCAGGGAAACGACAAGGCGACGGGCGAACGCAAGACGCTAGAGAGAGGCGAAATCAGCCGCGCCGATATTCTCGGCGGGCAGAATTTCGGCTTCGATATCGACAGCGCCGACCGGCTCGACATGGCGCGCCGGATGATGGAATGGAATGGTGCCCCCGAGAACCAATTTAGCCGCGGCCGGAAATGCGAAACGGATTGCCTCCACGCGTCGCTGTCATGGGAAACGGGGCAGCAACCGACCCGCGATGAGATGGTTGAGGCGGCGCAGGAATTCCTAAAGGCGCTTGGCATGGCGACGGCGCAGGCGGTCTTTATCTCGCACGACGACACCGAACACCGGCACCTGCATATTGTCGCCAGCCGCATCGACCCGACGACCGGCAAGACTTTTTCGCAGGTGGACGACTTCACGAAAGCGCAGGCCTGGAGTCTCCATTTCGAGCGCGAGCACGGGCAGATTTCGCAGAACGAATCGCGCCGGAACCTGCACGCGATCGTGGACGCGATCGAGGCGAGGGACGGCGCGGCGATCGTCGAAAACCTGACGCAACGGAACCCGACTTTTACGGCGCGCGACCTCGACCAGGCGCTCAAATACGGCGAATTGACGAAAGACGCGCGCACGGCGTTTCGCTCGGAAATTCTCGCGCAGAAAAACGTCATCGGGCTGCGGGAGACGGCGTATGCCGACGTGACCCGCTACACCACGCGCGCGGTTTTGGCCGCTGAAATAGGCTTGCTCCGCAGCGCGCAGAAATTGGCCGACGACCGCACGCACGGATTGAGCGAATCCCGCATCGACGCGATCGCCGCCGCCTTCACATTGAAGTCGGAGCAAGCCGACGCGCTTCGCCATCTCACGCACGCTAACGGCTTAGGCATCCTTTGGGGTGAGGCAGGCACAGGCAAGAGTCACACGCTTAACGCCGTGCGCACCGCCTACGAAGCGGAGGGCAAGACCGTTATCGGCTTGGCGTGGACAAATGATGTTGTGCAGCAGATGCGCGGCGACGGGTTCAAGAACGGCAACACCATAGCCAGCGAATTGAAGGCCATCGAGGAAGGCCGCACGGCATGGGGTAAAAACACCGTGCTAATCGTGGACGAGGCGGCAATGGTTGCGACCGCGCATCTAGCCAGCCTTGCCGACGCCGCGAACCGCGCGGGCGCGAAAGTGATCCTCGCTGGCGACGACGCCCAGCTTGCTTCTATCGAACGAGGCGGCATGTTCGAGACTCTACGCCAGCGCCACGGCGCGGCGATCCTTGAGGACGTGCAGCGAGTCAAAGACCTTGACCAGAAGGCCGCATTTAACACCATGCACAAGGGCGAGTTTCGCGGCGCGCTCGACACCTTCGACAAGGCGGGCGGCATCCATTGGGCCGAGACGCAGACCGACGCACTCCGCGACATGGCGCAACGATACGCGGCCGACAGCGCAGTCGATCCTGAAAGGCGCCGTTTCATGTTTGCTTTCACCAACGCCGAAGTTGGTGCGCTGAACGATCACGCGCGCGAAGTTCACAAGCAGCGCGGCGACCTTGGCGACGATGTAGGCTTGAAAACCGCCCACGGCGAGGCGGTCTTTGCGCAGGGCGACCGCATCCAGTTCAGCGGCAATGGATACGGGAGGAAGGCGAAGAACCGCGGCCTAACTAATGGCCGCGTTGGAACCCTCACCGCGATTGAATTTGAAGGCGACTTCATGATCCCGCGCCTCACCGTCGCGTTGGACACCGCGAAGGGGAAGGCGCCGCAGAAAGTGAATTTTGTTGTCGGAGACGACGGCAAGTCGGGCGAGTTCAATAATTTCAAATTGGGGTATGCGGGCACGATCTACCGAGGCCAGGGCCGCACCCTTGACGAATCCTATGTTTGCCATTCGTCACAGTGGCGCAGCTCCGCCGCCTACGTCGCGTTGACCCGTCACCGCGAGAGCGTCGAAATCTTCGCTTCGCGTGAAACCTTGCGCGGCATGGACCGGCGGGCCGAGGCGTTCGACGAAGTTGCAGCAGCACAAGCGACGCTTGACCCCGCAGGCTTGGCCGCAGCGCAGAACGCCCACGCGCTGGACGTTATGGCGAAGGGCTTGGCGCGACCGGAGACCAAGCGCGCGGCGACCGCCTACCAGCTCGACGACGCCCGCGTCCTCCGGCTGGTGCGTCATTTCGACGACCTTGAGTGCCGAGCCCGCGCCGAGCTTTTAGATCTTAGACAACGGCTCTCCTCCTCTCCGCCTGCCGCCTTGGTTGCCCTGAGAGACGACCGTTCCAGTGCTGCGGCTCGCCTGATGCGATTGCGATCGACGCGCCGCGCCGCAGAGGAGCGCCTCGCCACACTTTCCGCGGGTCGACCGTCGGGGCTGTGGTCGCGAGTCACCGGCGTCACGCGCATGCACGACCAGCGACTCGAGAAGGCGAAAAAAACATGCGCGCGCCGCGCCGGCGACGTGGAATTAGCCTCGATTCGGCACCGGGCCGCAGAGGCCCGTCTATTGGCGCCAGAAGCGCGATGGGCGCGGGAAGCGCGGAAAGAAGAAGCCGCCCGGGAAGAGCGGCGACACGATCTTCACGCGGATCTCGCGTGGGTCGCCGATGCGCGCGCGTGTGTCATGGCCGATCCGTCTTTGGCGCACGCAACGCAGGAGGAATTCGCGGCGGCCGTCGGCGCTCTACGGGCGGAGCGCGCGCGGTGCGCCGAGAGGGATGATGGGCCGCTGGTCTTCCACAGCCCAGGCTACCGGCCGCGATGACGGCTCCCCGCGTGGGCGGGGGCGACACTCCGTCCTGGACGGTAACGGACCTCCCAAAGGGACCATCCCCGCGTGGGCGGGGGCGACTCGGTTGGCAAGCGGTTGCTGACGACCGAAGAGGGACCATCCCCGCGTGGGCGGGGGCGACGTGAAGACGATCCCACGCGGCATGGTTGCTGCGGGACCATCCCCGCGTGGGCGGGGGCGACGCTTATGTCCGACAGATCGTCAGGGTTCATTCGGGACCATCCCCGCGTGGGCGGGGGCGACACTGTCGGTCCGTGGTGTGCGGATTTCATCTCGGGACCATCCCCGCGTGGGCGGGGGCGACATCACCGCCTCGGGCAATGGGGCGCTGCAAGCGGGACCATCCCCGCGTGGGCGGGGGCGACGGCTTGACGGAGGCGACGAAGCGCATGGCGAGGGGACCATCCCCGCGTGGGCGGGGGCGACATCTTGAGGAAGGATGGACCTTCCACACGCGGGGGACCATCCCCGCGTGGGCGGCGGCGACGCTTCGGGCGAGACGTGAGTCTGAATGCCGAAGGGACCATCCCCGCGTGGGCGGGGGCGACCCCACTTTGGGGTGCGCCACCTCAAATGCAGAGGGACCATCCCCGCGTGGGCGGGGGCGACGCGGACGGATCGGAAATTACGCAGCTCGTCCCGGGACCATCCCCGCGTGGGCGGGGGCGACAGCTCCCATCGGTGCCAGGCTGAACCCTCGCCGGGACCATCCCCGCGTGGGCGGGGGCGACATCGCGCAGGTCGTCGAGCTGGCGCCGGCTCAGGGACCATCCCCGCGTGGGCGGGGGCGACATGAGGACGCCGGGTGGATTTTTCATTCCGAGGGGACCATCCCCGCGTGGGCGGGGGCGACGCAGCGTTTGGCATCTCGTAGAACTGGCCGCGGGGACCATCCCCGCGTGGGCGGGGGCGACGGCGCGTAGTGGAAGCCGCCGATCTGACGGCTGGGACCATCCCCGCGTGGGCGGGGGCGACGTTTGCGAGACGGCCGCGGCTTACGGCCTCACGGGACCATCCCCGCGTGGGCGGGGGCGACAGCGGGGCAACGGGCGCGATGACACCATAGGCGGGACCATCCCCGCGTGGGCGGGGGCGACGTGCGCTCGTTCCATTCGATCGATGCGTGGTGGGGACCATCCCCGCGTGGGCGGGGGCGACCTTTGCTCATCAGCCATCGCGGCTACTCCATGGGGACCATCCCCGCGTGGGCGGGGGCGACCGTCTCTGGCGCCGCCAGCATTCCGAATACCGGGGACCATCCCCGCGTGGGCGGGGGCGACTACATGCGCCGCGCCACCGACAGGCGGCCCTTGCGCTCATCTGCCCAGTAAGTGGCCTGGGCCCGAGCGAGATGCGAAAAATCCGGCAAGAGGGGCGTCGCCGTATAAAATCGCACACCATCCTCGCCAACGGCCGCCAGTCCGACATTATGGCGCGCGAGCAGCCGCAATGCGTCATGGCTGATCGTCGAACCCGGTCCGAGCAGCATCAGCGAGACTGACTGATGGGGCAGGCCGTAACGTCCGGCCGGCGTCGAGCCGCCGCCCGCGCATTCGAATGTCAGGCAGCCGTCTTCCACCGGTCAGTCGGCCGCGGTCCAGAAAGATCAGCCCGTGCCTGTCGGCATGCGGCAAGCGCGCCGTTTCGAGGCCTAGGCGACCGTGCAGCAATTATCCCTCCGGCGGCGCCAGCAGCAACATGCCAAAGCCGAAAGCGCGATGGCGTCCGACGCCGCGCGCAATCGCGTCGGCGAAGCGCACTTCATCCGCGACGCGCAGAGTGCCGACAATTGCGACGGTCTGGCCGGTGATCGTTTTGAGCGGACGCCCGCCCTCCGCCGGCGCGCCACGCCGCATCACCTTCACGCTCTCCAGCCCGTCGATGCGTACCGCTTCGACCTCCGCGCCGCCAGCGGTCAACCGATCGCGAGCCCAGTCGACATAGATCGCCGCCCGGTCGCGCGTATCGCCGCCGTCGCGCGCATGAACGTAAGCGTCGATTTCTCGAATCTTGGCGCGGTCGCCGTTGCGGTCAGTGCGCACGACGGGGCGCGCCAGGAGCGAAAAGCCAAGGCGCCGTCCTTGTGAGAAGGCCGGCATCGGCTTGCTCGCCAGTTTATCGACGCCGAGCGCCGCATAGGCTTTGGGATCGGCGAAAGCGGCGGCGCGGGCGATCAGTTCGTTACTTGCAAGGGGCGAATAGGCCAGCAATTGCGCCGGTCGGCCGCGTCGGGCGATGAGTCTGAACGGCTTGGGCGCGTCGGCCTTGCCGAAAGCCGCGCATAACAAGGCGTGCCAGCCATAGCCGTCGTCAGCCTCACCTTTTGCGGTCAGGCCTTCGGCGGCGATCCATTGACTGGCGAGCCTTACGTCGGGGTCGAACCGCAGGAGATGAGTGCTCACGTCGGTTGCCCCTTGCTCGCGGCTTCGAGACGCGAGGCGAGGCCACGCCGGAACAGACGTTCGCCGGCGTGAACGCCCGCAATCCAATTGCGCTCATCGGTGACGTGAAGAGGTTCGAAGGCCAGCGGCAAGCCCGGCCGGTCGCGGATGACGATCCACGGGTCGGGATCGGAATCGTCGATCCGCGGTGCGGCGCGGACGGCGGCGAGCGCGTCCTCCGCTTCAATAAATCCGGCGAACAGAGGGCGCGACGGCAGACACGGCTTACGGCCGAGGAACAGCGGACGAGACGGCGCTTCCAGGGCTGCGGCAATGCCTTCCAATGTCGGAGCGGCGTCGGCGACGCGCAACGACAGCGCCACGGTGACGGCGCTGTCGGCAAAATAGTCACGCTCGCGAATATGGGGAGAGTGGTATGTGCCTTCGCCGCCCGCCCGTCCTTCCGGCGCGCCGCGCGTCGTCCATCCCTCATCGGCCTTTTCCAGTTGCGCGGTTTGGAAGTCGCGCAAACGCGTTCCCTGCCGGTCGATGCGCACGGCGAAGTCGAGGCGCGCCTGAAGCGCGGCGAGTTCGGCGCCCATCGTCCGTTTAAGCCCAAGCGCATTGGCGATCAGCCCGGTCAGCAACGAAGCGCCCGGCCAGTCGCGGACGGGCCCGCGTGCATCCACCATTTCCGCGCCGTAGGCGGCAAGCGGCCCTTCGAGGACCAGGATCAAGTGTTTGACCATCTCAACCCCCCGCAACCTCGGCAGCGAGCGCCCGCGCCAGATCGTCCAGGGTTTGGCGCGCGGCGACGCCCGGAAGCGTCGCATCGGCTTGGAGGGCGGCGAGCCGCCGCGTTTCCTTGGCTCCGTACATGCCGTCGAGGCGGCCGAGATGCTCGGTAAGCCTCTTCGTGGCGTCGTTTACGCTGGCCTTGCCCGCGTCGCGGAATGCGTTGGCGAGGGAACGCGGCTGGCGGTCTCCTGTCTCGGTGAAAACCAGATCGGCATAGGCGTAGGGCGCCGTCGAGCCCTTTTTCGCGCCTGGCGAGACCGTTGCGATGAGATGAACGAGATGCTCGACCACCTTGCCCGCCAGCGCGGCGTCGCCGCCGAGGTTGGCGACGAGACCGGGTACGTCGATCACGACATAGAGATAGAACAACCCGGCGGTGATTTCGGTGTCGAAAATGCCGCCGGCGCCCGAGCCGGTTTCCAGATCGTCGACGACGGTGAAATAATCCGTCTCGGCTTCCTCGGCATGAACCGTGAAAGCATGAGCGACATGGATCGCTGCGTCGGTGTTGGCCTCGGGATCGGAGGTCACCATCCGCCCGAAGAGAGCGGCTTCGAGCCCGGCGTTGAGTACGCCCTTCGTGGCCAGCATCGCCGACAGGTTGGCTTTCTCTTCCTTCTTGAACAGCGTTTCGATTCTCGCCGTCGCCGCTTTCGTATCGGCCTCGGCGGCTGCGGCTTTGGCCTTTTCGGTCAAATAGGCGATTTCAGCCTCGCCGATCAGCAGCGCTTGACGGGAGGACGGGTCTTTGACCGCCGATTTGCTGTAGAGCGCCACGGCGATGGCGTCGGTCGCCGCCTTGCGCGTCTCCGGTGTTCCGACTCCCGCCGCCTCCAACGCGGGCAGGATGCGCGCCTCGGGAATCTTGCGTGAGCGCACCGCCATTTCCGGTCCGATGCCGGAGAGCGCCCATTCGTCTTTCGCCTTGCGCCAATGGCGCTTGAGGCATTGCGAGGAAATGCGCGTCCGGATCGCCCCGCCGAACGGCAGGCGCTTGGCGAAGCCCGAATCGTCGCGATTGAGCAGGGCTGCGGAGTGGGAGACCAGGGTGTGAAGCTGAATGAAACGCGGCGCGGTCATGAAGACTTCTCCAAACAATCAGGATTGAGTTTCGGTGCGATCGAGCGCGCGCCAGTAGTCGCGGGCGATGCGCAGGCGAGCGTCTTCTTCGTCTTTTTCGTTTGCCAGCAACAGATCGGCAAAGCCGCGCCAGGGCAGATTGCCGGAATTGGCGAGTCGTCGAGCGATCAGGCGCAGTTGGTCGCGCATCGTCTCTCCGCGCGCGGTCAGTAAGCGCTGCACCCGGCTTTCGGAAACGCCGGACGCCGCCATGACAGCGCCCAAGCGGTCGCCGCTCAAAGCTTCGGGATTCAGCGCGAGAATCCGCAAGTAATGGGCATAGCGGCGCATCGTCTCGACGCCGGCCTCGGGCGCGACCCGCGCCAGGATGCGAAAGAAAGCGGGAGCGCTGGGTTGCTCGGGGTCCAGACGACGCAGCTCGGCGAGATCGCCACGCCGCTCTGCGCGCAACAAGCCGCGCACCTCGTTGACGAAAGCGCCGCCGAGGCCTTGCTCGCGTTCCGTCGAGCCGTGGGCTGGAGCGTTGGCCAAGACTTCAGGCTGCGTCATGATGTTCGTCTTTCGGGAAATAGGGATCACGGAACGACTTGAAGAAGGAGTTGTGGAACGCGCTTTCCGCGCGCACCAGAGCGCGATGGCGGCGGATCGAAGACGATGGCGAGCCGGCTTCCGCCGCTCGGAGCAAAGCGAGCGCGCGGGACCGCAGGTCGTCGAGCCAGGCCGCGCAAGTTTCGCGCTTGGCCGCCTCGCTTTCGGCTTCCACCTCAGCGAAAAGAGTCTCGAAAAAATCGCGATCGATCTCGGCTTCGAAGCGATCGAGGAAAGGATCGGCGCGTTTGGCCGAATTCGGGTCGGTCGGCCTGAAATCGGTCGGCCCGTTCTGGAACAACATCATCAACCCGAAGCGCAGGGCCTTTCGCACCAAGCCGGCCTGTTCGATGCGCCTCTTGGCGGGGATTTCGTTTTCCCCGGTTCGGCCGTCCGCCAGCATTCGGACGATTTTGCGCGTCGCCAAGATGCGCCGCTCATGCAGCCCTTCGGTCTTGCCCTGACCGCGCGCCAAGGCGCGCGCTATGAGCGTCGCGGCGCCATCCGCGTCGTCCCCGGAGGAAACCTCTTGCAACGGCGCGGGCGCAAAACCTCGGCGGAACAGGATATCCGACAGGCGCCGATAGGAAAAACCGCGCGCGTCGATGGTCAGCGCCTTCGTTTCGCCGTCGCTGCTTTCAATCGGCGTCCAAGGGTCGCCGGTCAGGCCCTTGGCCTCCTTGCCGAAGGCAATTCGCGCGGCCTTGCTGCCGGCCGCGAGGGCATGGATGCGCCCATTCTCCGCCACCAGTCGGACACGGCGGCAAATCTCGATGTAATAGGGATCGAGTTGATCCGGTTTCAATGACGTTACGCCATCCCACGGCTTAAGCCAGACCAGGGCCAGACCGTCGTCATCGAAAACGTCGGGCATCTTTCCGCGCAGATCGATCAGCCGCTCGAGATCGCGCCGAACATGGGTGCCGATGCCGCCGGGTGGGGCGATCGAGAAGCCGGGACGATTGGAAAAGCCGCCGTTCATGCGCGAGACGCCGTAGTTGCCCGCGCCGAGAAAGCCCTCCATCGTTTGCAAAGTGACGAGGGCGAACAGCCAATCGTCGGGATGCGCGTTGGCAAGGCGGGAGCCTTTGACGTCGTGGTTTTTCGCCGTCACCAGAATATCGAGTTCGTCCGGCGTGGCGAGCCGTTTGAAGCCATCGACGGCGCCGACGACCGGCTGCAAGAACGCCGGCTTGTCCAACGGCGAAACGAGGCGCCAAGGCTCATCGTCGGGAAAGTCAGGCGTCAGGTTTTTCATTGCGGCGCGCCAGCCGTCGGCGTCGACGGGCGGTCTAGCGAGACCGGCACGGATGCAGGCCAGCGCGCCGAGTTGACACAATAGCGCATGCCAAGCGTGGCGTTGATGCGGACGTAACTCAGAGAAGCCTTCGACAGCATCGGCGACGAGCGCCACGTAAAGTTCTGGCAGGGCAAGAGACTTTTCCCCGCCGCCCTTCAAGACGATGCGGATGACGGGATCGAGCAAGAGATTGAACAACACCTCGGCCCCCAGTGGATTTGCGAGCTATATCCGTTCCAGCCCATAACGGTGGTAACGGAACACAGCATCTTGCAATCGGAAAGCGAATCCGTCGTCGCCGGCCGCTATATCCAGCGCCTTGGCGTCCGCGCTCGCGCCGCGCAAGAGATGCGCAGGGATCAGCACGCGGCTTATCGCCTCGGAGCCGGGAAATGGCCCACGCAGGGGGCTCTCGAATTCGATTTCGATGTCACCGAGGCCAAGCCTCGTGCCGAGGCGCTCATCGGCAAGCCGAAAGTTGCGGACCGGGCTAGACCAGTCGATGGCGGCTAGCCGTGCTGCGCCGCTTTTGGCGAGCGTCCCGCCGGAGGTCTTCATACTGGCGCTGTTCCAGCGCGCGTCCTGCGCGCCCAAACGCGCCTCCAGTTCCTCAAGCGCGGCGGGATGGGTCGCGGCCTCGACGAGGGCGCGATTCATCTGCGGAATCGTCCAAGTCGCGCCAGATCCGATGCTCTCGCGTGTCGCCGCCAGCGACAACAGATTTTCGTATACGCTACCGAGACCGTGCGGCCCTTTGAACTCGTGCGCCCGCAACACGGCGTCGAAATTCTCCGGCGCAAGCACGAGCGCGCGAGGGTTCTCGTAGCCTTTCGGACGGTCGCTGCGATCATGTCGGTGCAAACGTCCAATGCGTTGCAGCAACACATCCATCGGCGCGAGATCGGTGACAAGAAAATCCGCGTCAATGTCGAGGCTTTGCTCCAACGTCTGCGTGCCGATCAGCACCAGCGGCCGTGCCTCAGCGCCTTTGCCAATGCGTCGCTCCACCTCGGCGTCGAGCCGCCATCGATCGGTTCGAGCGAAACGGCCATGATGCAATGTGGCGACGCCATCGAGGCGGAACAGCGACGGATGATCGGGCGCGATCTCTTCCAATGCGCGCGCTGTGGCGACAGCGTCGCGCACGGTGTTGCGCACGACCAGCACCCGCGCGCCGCATTCCGCTGCGGCAAGCGCGCGCTCGACTATGGTTTTTGGGTCCCCGATAAACTCAGCGGGTTCAATCGTCACGGCTTTGACGCGGCCGCGGCTCGCCTTGGCTTCGAGTCGCATCGCGCCATTCTCGCTCCAGGACAGCGCAGGGTAGGGCAAAGCAGCGGCCTCGGCCGGCAAGGGAAACTCCTTTTTCGCTTTTCTCGCGCCGCCGAGCAGCAGACGCGCTCGCGCCGCCGCGCCCAATGTCGCCGATAGAAGCAGCGCCTCGCCCCCCGCCCGACGATGCTGGTCGAGCAAAGCGATGAGCAGCGTCTCCATATACACGTCCGAAGCATGCACCTCATCGACCACCAACAGCGATCGCGAAAGGCAGAAGCTGCGCATCTGCGCGTGCTTCACGCGGATCGCTCCAAGCAACGCCTGATCCACAGTGCCGACGGCGATCGTCGCGGCCAAGAACCGTTTGGGCTGTTCCGCGGCCCAGCGAGCCCGCTTCGTCGCTTCGTCGGGATCATCGTCCCACTGCACCGCAAACCCGGGAAGCGGGCGCGCCGATGCTAGGTCCATTCGAGCGGCGCCGGGAAGGGCGCGCAACACTTCTGGGGCCATGGCGCCGAACAGCCTCTTCGTCGCTTCCACCACTCGTCCATGGATCTGACTCGCCGCGACGCGTGTCGGCAAAGCGAAATAGAGGCCCTCCACCTTTCCTCGGGCAAACAGTCGGGCGAAGCGCCATAGCGCGGCCTCGGTCTTACCCGCGCCGGTTTCGGCCTCGAGCACTACCACAGGGCCCAGCGCCTCAGCCGCGGCGAGCTGGATAGGGCTCGGCGCGAAGGCGCTGACGCGGGAAAAGTCGAAGCGTTCCGGCAGAGCCCTTCGCAGTAGCGCCGCATTGAAGCCGATACGGTCAACAAGAACGCGTGCGCGCTCGCGTGCAAAGGACAAGCGCGGACCGTCGCCGATCTCGCTAAACGGGAAGGCGTCGGCGGCTTGATCCGAGCCCATCCAATCTGCCAGTTGCAGCAGGCCGAGGAAGCCGTGCCAGAACGGCGATAGAGCATCTGGCATTGGCGCGCCCCCTGGCGCGAACGCTTGCGGCCAGATGCGCCGCGCCTGATCGACCAGCGCCGCAACGTCGCCAATGGGGTCGCGCGCCTGATCCGCGCTCCAGGCGCGATCGCACTGCGGCAGCTTGTCGAAGTCGGGCGGCGCGCCATGATGCGCGAGCGTCACAGCGAGTAAAAATGGCGCGCCGTCGGGGCACCAATCGTCTAGCGCGTCGAGCGTGGCGGCGCGACGCAGGTCGGCGCGGTCGGCGACATAGCCAGCCTCGGCGATGTGGCCCCCCGTGCGGCTCTGAAACGCGCGATTGGCCTTTCCGAAATCGTGCAGGTAGGCAAGCGCGGCGAGCCGCTCCGCCCAGATTTTCGGAAAGATCGCGACAGTCGCAAGGGCCGCAAGTCGTGTCTGTACGATTGGGAGGTTGAGTAGAGTCTCCGCGCAGGCGGCGACATCAATGCAGTGATCTTCCAGTGGGTGCCAATATTTAGGCTCACCCTCGCGCGGAAGAAGCTTTGCCCAATTCAGGCCGTGGGGAATTGGCGTCAGCACGAGAACCTCTAACCATCGCGAAAATCCAAATGCTACAAGCTAACCGACAAAGCATCCGACGGGCGAATTCCGAATTCGGGGCCGTCCGCCTTTCGTTGCGAAAGCTCTGTGCAGGCGCGTGAGCTTTAGGGACCCGACTTTACCTGGCTAATGCGAGGCGCCCTTCATGACGCTCCAGGTGACGCCCGCAATAAGGACGGCAACGCGATCGACGATGATGGGCGCGAGCCGGTTCATCGCGTCTCTCGCACGGGCCGAGCGTGGGGCGGAAACAGGCCAATTGGATCGTGAACCCAAAGGGTGGCGACGCCCTCCTTTTCGCATTGCGAGATCGCGTCGAGAAACGCCTCGGCGGCCGGATCGCTGATCTCGAGCATGGCGCTCTTATCCATGATCGCATCGATCGGAATGAGGCAGGCGCCCACGTCCTGCTCGCTCATTTTCCAGACGCGCAGCCGGGCGACGCTTTCGCCTGGAACCGCATCGCCCCGGCGGTCAATGATGCGGACCATGATTTCCTCCGATCGCCTGGCTTTTCTGTGCGGTGAAGAATTCGAGCGAGCGATAGCAGGCGCGCGCTGAGCGCGGCAACTGAATGGAGTCGAAGGTCGATGAAAGCCCGGCCGCCGCCGTGGTTGATGCCGTCGGCGCGATGCCACGGGAGCCTTCGGCGAGGGCGAGCGCCTTGCGGATGAGATGGGCCAGACAGCGCTGGCGGCGGGGATGATCGCGGTAGGCGCCGTATCTAGTCGCATAAGCTCCAATATGGAACACCACAGAAGGTACTTCATAAGTACAATTTAAGTTGACGCGAAGGCGTCAACACGCTTTCGCCTTTTTACTATGAAATTGCAGTATAGGCCACCGCAAAATCGCGCTGCTTAGCGCAGCAATACTACTCCAGAAATGCGCTGATCGCCTCGCCAGGCCCGTCGCCAATGGGTCCGAAGCCACAATAAAAAGTGCCAAAATAATGGCAGTACTGTTTTAGTATTAACCCCGCCTTAGAAGCGGTGTCAACATTGAACATCGGCATTGGTGTCAACATTGAAATCGGCGTTGGTGTCAAAATTGAAATAAAATCGCTTTACCGGGTGAAATGGATCTTGCAAACATAAAACAGTTGTGTGCATCATCATCTAGCGCCGAACGCTCGCGCGTTTAGACAAACATCAGCGGCGGCATTGCTTCCGCAAACGGCGGCGCACGCGCTAAGCCTGGAGAACGACATTGGTCGAATCTGCTATCAGCCTACAACTAGCGCTGAAAGACTCGCTGAAAACGAGCCGCCGGACGAATGACCTGGAGGACGAGGCGCGAGCCAAAATCCTCGATGTCCTCGCCGCGTCGCCGCAACCCCTTATCCAAGCGCTGGAGGCGCGGTTCAAACGCCATTTTTACATCGACGACGCGTCGATGACGGCCGCCTACACGGCCGCCGTGGCGTCCGTCTCCGAGGGGGCCCCGAGTCCCGACACGAGTAACGCGATCCACTTCGTCGGCGCCGCGGTTGTATTCGGCGTGGTCGACGATCGGGAGCTGGAAGTGGAGATCGCCGATATTCTCGGCGTTTCGTACAAATCTGGCGGATTCCCGGGACCCAGGCTCGCGCCTGCGTGGGCTGGGCCCCGGTGACGGCGTAGAGACCAAAAACAATCGGGTTTTTTATCCCGATGGGCCTGCCCGTGGCTGCAACCGCGGGCAGGCCTTTTATTTAAAGCATATTGTGGAGCAGATACAAGACGTGCGCGCACGCCCATTGCCTTCACTCGGCCGTCGTCACCTTCGCGGCGGCGGACGTTGAAGACCGAGCGCCGTTCCCGTCGATTGCCGAGCGCCGCCGCTTCGTTTGCACGCGCTGCGGCAGTCGAGCGGTCAGCATCATGCCCGACTGGCGCGGCCACAAGGCAAGCGGCATCGGCGGACGATAGGACGTAGGCCGGCGGCCTGATTTGACGAAATGGAGCTTACGCGACTGGCGTTGGAATCGCGCGCAATGTCGGCGCAGAGGTAGCCGTCTCTTTTCTGACTAGCGTGCGATGCCGTCGATATAGATGTTTTTTGAAATCTTGGTCCAGCCCGGATTCATGCGTACTCCAGCCTTCGGATTTTCGCGCAAGTAGGCTGCTACCTGATCCAGAGTCGAGAACTTTTCTGGCCGCATGTTGGTGCCTTGAGCATAACAGTAATATTTCCCGTCTGCATGGGGTTCGGCCTTGCAAAGGGGTGTCCTGGCGATAATTCGCTCAACACGCGCCACTGGCATTTATCGTTCCTGATCGCTCGATGAGAGGTGCAGAGGTCGACCTGGATTCCATCCTTGAGGGCGTCGGCCGCGACGAGTGGTGATGTGATCGAGTGACGCCGCGTGCATGCTGCCGTCGTCGGCCGCAAACGAAAGCTTGGCGCTTACGTTTAATTTTCTTTGGTGACGAGATGCAAGACCCAATAACACTGCGGATCGCCGTAGGGTCTGGCGCAATACCAGTTGCCCCATGCCGGATTGGGCGTGTTCGCTGCGAGGATCTTATGCTCAAGGGCGATGCGGGTGCCTTTTTCGATCCAGCGGCAGTAGCCAACGTCAATGCGCGGCCGCAGATAGGCGACAGCCGCCGGATTGTCGCTCTGAGCCAACTCCCATCCTCGCCAGGACTGCTCGGCGGTGATGCAGCCGATGACGTCAGCCGCCGCGGTAGTGTCGGGCGACAGTCCCGAATATTTGTCCTGGCTCTGGACATGAACCACGCCGATCCCGAGCAAACCGAGGGCCATGGTGACTAATAGCAGTGGGTGTTTGTGGCTCATGGCTCCCTCGAAAACTCTCGCTGCGATCTCTATAGCGCGCTTTGAGTTCCGCCTGAGCCGGTGAGCCGGCCCAGAGAGAGACAGGTGCCCGAAGCGCGATCTTGTTCGGCCGCGATGTATATGATAATGTCTTTTATCATATGGTTTAGCGATTGAGATAGCGTCTGACGGGAGACATCCATGATGGCCGGATTGACGGTCTGGTGGCAAAGCATTCACCCGAAGAGAATTGAGGCAGTAGGAACCTTGATTGTTCTCATAGCCGCTCTTTGGGAAGCGCTCGCACTTCGGCACGCGAGTGATACGTTGTCGCAGTTGGTCTTCGAGGACGTCGCCGCAAAGCTGAGGCACATTTTTTTTGCTATCGGGGCTGAGCATCCTCAGAAGTATGTTTACGACTACCAAAACGATTTTGTTCTTAAAGTCGATGTTATTGGAAGAATTGATGAAGTGAAAGAATTGTTGTGGATTGGATATTACGCGAATGTCAGAACGATATTATTTATTATAGGAAGCGTGTTGATTGTTGTCGCGAAATGGAGGGAGGGACGCAGAGCATGATGAAGGCTATTGTCTCCCCATCGGCACTATCCGCCTCATCGTCACCCGTTTCATCGTCGGCTTGTTCGCCCTTAATTATAGCTTCCGGCGCGCGCGCCGCGTATCGCTTCCTCGAATTCTTCACCGCCAACATTCGCAACCCGCACACGCGCCGCGCCTACGCGCG
>Ga0182014_10002931_pt1 | contig 21030 bp, 15 predicted proteins | sample 612S2DmetaG_FD_120489 | JGI IMG/M metagenome (GOLD analysis project Ga0182014, IMG submission 120489) | Permafrost microbial communities from Stordalen Mire, Sweden - 612S2D metaG | ecosystem: Environmental > Terrestrial > Soil > Wetlands > Permafrost | place: Sweden: Stordalen | collected... | reverse complement strand
CGGGTTCGGCCAACTGAGCCAGGGCTACCTGGAAATGTCCAACGTCAGTGTGGTGCAGGAAATGGTCAACCTCATCATGGCCCAGCGGGCTTACGAAGTGAACTCGAAGGCGGTCCAGGCCGCGGACGAAATGCTGCAGCAAGGCAACAACCTGAAGCGCTAATGCATTCCTTCCAGACTCTTCTGATTCAAACGGTCGCCGTGGCCTGCTTCGCCGCCGGGCCGGCGGTTTGCCCCGCGGCCAACGACCCGGCGGCAGCCGCCTCGAGCCCCCCGGCCCAAACCAATGCCTCGACTTTGAACGTCCCTCGTCCCCCCCGCCACCTGGAGGAGGACGAACTGCGCGGCCTCCTCACCGCCGCCTTGAATCAGCGACGGAGCGAAGAGGGCGCCGAATGGGAACTGCATCTGACCCGGCCGTGGACTCCCTTGGTCGTGCCTGATGAACCCCTCACCGCTGAGATCTTGGAGCCGGCTCTCAACCGCATCACCTCAAGCAGTATCCTGAGATTTGAGCTGCGCGCGGGCCAGAAAACCCTTGGTGCATGGCAGTCGCCGGTCCAAGCCCATTTGTGGCGTCAAACCCTGGTGGCCCATTCCTCGCTCCAACGCGGCCAACTCCTGCGCGAGGCCGACTTTGCCCATGAGCGCTGGGATCTGCTCACGCTCCGCGAGCCGCTCGCCGAATTGCCTGCCCAGATCCCTGCCTACGAACTGGCCGAAACCCTGCCCGCCGGCGCGCCGCTCATCGCCCGTGCCATCCGGCTCAAACCGGTTCTCTCGCGCGGTCAGTTGGCGGACGCCATCATCCGCGACGGCGCCATGATCATCTCGTTAAAGGTCGAAGTGTTGGAGGAGGGCGTGCCGGGCCAGCTCATCCGCGTGCGCAATCCTCAGTCTCGTCGCGAATTCCGCGGAAAAGTCCTTGATGAACAAACTGTTGCCATCCCGCTGTGAAACCCGCCCGCCGGGGCTTCCCCGCCACGGCCTCACACGCGCAGCCCTTACGGTGGGCCTGTGCCTGAGCTTTGCGGCGACCCTGTCCGCCGATTCGCTCTGGCAGGTAAATCAGTCCCGGTCAATGTGCGCCGATAAACGGGCCGGCAAAGTGGGTGACATCGTCACCATTCTGGTCCAGGAAACCTCCAGCGCCACCAAGGGCAACACCACCACTACGTCGAAGGATTCCAGCATCAACTCCTCCATCACCAGTTTCCTCTATGCCCCGGCCGCCAGCGGCCTTCTGACCAAGAAAGGTGTCCTGCCCAGCGTAAACCTCAGCGGCAAGAGCGAGTTTTCCGGCGGCGGCCAGATCAACAACTCGCAGCAAATCACCGCCAGCGTCGCTGTCCGGGTCGTGGACGTACTGCCCAATAACAACCTCGTCATCGAGGGCACCCGCGAAAGCTCCTTCTCCGGCGAGCAACAGACCATCATCCTCCGCGGCACCATCCGCCAGGACGACATCTCGGCCCTCAACACCGTGTTCAGCTATAACGTAGCCGACGCGACCATCAAATTCATTTCGAAGGGCACCATCACCGACAGCCAGCGCAAAGGCTGGTTCCAGCGCCTCTGGGACAAAGTCAGCCCATTCTGATCTAGGACATGCGCGCTAGCCTCCACCGAAACCGTTGCTTCCAAGTCCGAAAGCTGAAACAAATGCCAGGCCCAAAGATCCAAGCGCCCAGAAACCGGCAGCCGAGAGTTTCGGACTTCGGGTTTGATTCGGCTTCCGGGTTTCGGCTTTCGGGTTTCGGCGTTTTCCCAGCCCTGATCCTTCTGCTCTGCTCAACGCTCCTCGCTTCCCCCGGCGGCGTTCGGCTGCGGGACCTGGTTGTCGTTGCGGGGGCTCGGGACAACCAGCTCGTCGGCTATGGCCTGGTCGTCGGCCTCGCAGGCGACGGCGACAAAGATCCGATCTACACCCAACAAACCGTCGCCAACCTGCTCCAGCGTTACGGCCTCAGCGTCCCGGCCACCACGCTCTCTTCCAAAAACATCGGCGCCGTGCTCGTTACGGCGGACATCCCGGCGTTCAGCAAACCGGGCACGCGGCTCGACGTGCAGGTCTCCTCCATGGGCGACGCCAAATCGCTGCAAGGCGGGGTGCTGCTGCAGACGCCTCTGCTGGGCGCCGACAACCGCGTTTACGCCGTCGCCCAGGGCCCCCTGGCCGTGGGCGGCTTCAGCGTCGGCGGTGGCGGGGCCGGCGGCGCCAGCGTCACCAAAAACCACCCCACCGTCGGCACCATCATCAACGGCGCGCTCGTCGAGCTCGAAATCCCCGCGACCATCGTCCGGGACAACACCGTCGAACTGTTGCTGCGCGAACCGGGCTTCACCACGGCCGCGCTCCTGGCGGAAGCGATCAATCAAACCATGACCAATTCCGCGCAGGCAGTGGACTCGACCTCCGTCCGCGTGCGCATGCCTCCCGGCGCGAAAGATCGGCCCGTGGAGTTCATCGCCCAGCTAGAAGCGCTCGAGATTACCCCTGAGATCCCCGCCCGCATCATTATCAACGAACGCACCGGCACAATCGTGGCCACGGCCACCATCCGGATCTCCCACTGCGCCGTTTCCCAAGGCAACCTGACCCTCACCGTCGCCAGCACGCTCACCGCCTCGCAACCCAACCCGTTGAGCAACACCGGCAAGACCGTGCTGGTCCCGAGCACTGACACGAAAGTGACCGAGGGCAAAGCCAGTATCGTCAGCCTACCGGAGTTGCCAACCGTCGAGAAGGTAGCCTCCGTGCTCAACGCCCTCGGGGTCACCCCACGGGACATGATGGCGATCTTCCAAACCATGAAACAGGCCGGCGCCTTGCAGGCGGAGTTGATCATTCGCTGATATGGACATCAATCCCCTCCAATCACGCCACATCGATCTCTCCAACGTCCCATTGGAAAACCTGGCCTCGAGCACTCAAGTAGATCAGAAGGATAAAATCGCCGAGGTCAGCCGTGCCTTCGAGGCGGTACTCCTGCGTCAAATCCTGCAAGAAAGCCAGAAGCCGTCCTTCAAGTCGAAACTCTCCGGCGACTCCGCCACCGATGGCATTTATCACGACATGGTGGTAAACCAATTGGCCGAAAGCATTTCCAAATCCGGCAGTTTCGGCCTGGCGAAACACCTCGCGGGCCAATTGCAGCGGCAAGCTGGCGCGGCCAAATCGCATACGCCTAGCGCGTTGGCGCAGCCGTCCGCGACTGCGGATGTGAGCGCCGTCTCGGTGCGCGCACCAGCGAATGGCCGCAAAATGCAGCCACTAACGGCAGGCGCTCCCCTAGCCACATCCGCAAAGTCCGCGGCGCCGACCCACCTCCGGGCGGGCAAACCGCACTTCACACCTCCCCACCATGAATGAACTGATACAGAGTTTTGTCGAAAGCCTGCGCGAAGAACTCAAGCAGTACGGCGAACTCCTCGCCCTGCTCGAGCAGCAGCAGGCTCAAGTAGTGCGGCGGCTAGCCGATGAACTCCTGGAAACCGTTTCGGCGGTCAATGCCCAGGGTGACGCCATCCAGATGGCGCGCCGGGAACGCGAGCAGCGCCAGCGTGAACTGGCCCGCTCGCTCCGACTGTTGGATGATGCGCGCATCGCCGACCTGATCGCCGCAATGCCCGAAGTCTGCCGGCCGCTGGTTTCGGCGCTCGTGGATGAAAACAACCAGCTTCTGGGGCGAGTGCGGCAGCGCGCCCGCCAAAACCACGTCTTGCTCAGCCGCTCGGTGGAACTGATGCAACAATTCATCAATTCATTCTGCGCCGTCGGGGTGCCCACCTACAACGAAATCGGCATCGTGATGCCGCCGCCCGCATTGGGCCGGCCGCTTTACGAGGCGGTTGGTTGATGCCTGTTTATGCCTGGCCTTCTCGGAACGCTCAATCTCGGCGCCCGCTCGCTGCAAACCCAGCAGCAGGGCGTGGCAGTCGCCGGCCATAACCTGGCCAACGCCAACAACCCCGCTTATGCCCGCCAGGTACTCGAAATCCAGACCAGCACTCCCCTGCCGACGAGCATCGGCTCTGTGGGCACCGGCGCGGACGCCGTCGCCATTACCCAGGTGCGCGACACTCTCCTCGACCAGCAGGTCCAGGTTGAGGCCAGCATCACCGGCTCCCTGCAGTCGCAGCAAACTGCGCTGCAAACCGCCCAGGACAACCTTGGCGAGCAGCTTCAGAGCACCAGCTCCAGCAGCGATAACACCACCAACGTCGGCTCGCCCGGGGCGCTGGACAGCGATTTGACCAGCCTCTTCAACGCCTTCCAGGACCTCAGCACCGACCCGAGCTCGATCACCAGCCGCCAGGAGGTCATCGCCTCGGCGCAGCAACTGACCAGCCAATTCAACCAGTTGGACCAGCGCCTCACGTCCATCAATGACCAGCTCAATCAGTCGGTCCAAACCGATGTCACGAGCGCCAACCAGCTCCTGTCGGACATCGCCAGCCTCAACCAACAAATCGTTGGCGCCGAGGCTGGTACCGGCGCGGCGAACGATTTGCGCGATTTGCGCCAGCAGAAAGTCGAGGCGCTCTCGCAACTGATCACCGTCCAGTCCTCCAACGATTCGAACGGCGACGTGAATCTCTCTGTCGGCGGTCAGCTCCTCGTCGCAGCCGGCTCCGTGCAGGATACGCTGCAAGCCTACGACTCGGGCGGCGGCCAATTGCTCGTGCGCACCACGACCGCCGGCGCTCCCCTCACGCTGACCGGCGGCAGTATCGCGGGCACCATTGACGCGCGCGACGGCGCCCTTAACTCCCTCCAGGACGGCATCAATAGCCTCGCCACGCAGCTCATATCCCAGGTCAACACCGTCTATAATCCCGGCTACGACCTCAACGGCAACACTGGGGCCAATTTCCTGACTGGCACTAACGCCACCAACATCGGCGTCAACACCACGCTCGCCAACGACCCGTCGTCGCTGCAGGCCAGCGGCAGCGCGGGCGCGGCGGGCGACAACCAGGTCGCCTTGGCCTTGGCGCAAATGGCCGACACTAGCCAAGCGGACCTTGGAAACCAGACTTTTTCCGAGAGTTATAACAGCACGATCACCGCCCTGGGAAGTTCCCTCAACACGGTCAACACCCAACTGACGGATCAGCAATCCGTCCAAACCATGCTGCAGAACGAGCGCAGCTCTGTCAGCGGTGTCTCCATCGATGAGGAAATGACCAATCTGATCACCTATCAGCGCGCCTATCAGGCCTCCGCCGAACTCGTGACCACCGTCAACCAGATGTTGAGCAGCCTCGTAACCCTCGGCCAGTGAACCTCCGCCTGACCACCTTAGACTCCTTGATCTATGCGCATTTCGTTTGACAACCTTCAGAACTCGTTAACGAACCAGATGGCGAACCTGAGCACGCAAATGAATAGCCTCCAGAACCAGATCGCCACTGGCAAACGCATCTCCCAACTCGATGATGAGCCGGCCGCTATGCAGCAGGTTCTGAACTTGCAAGTGCAGAACAGCCAGATCGCCCAATGCCAGCAGAACATCGCTTCGCTCCAGACCCAAGCCACCAGTGCTTACAATGCGATGTCCGGACTGCAAACCATCTCCGCCCGCGCGGGCGAGATCGCCACCGAGGCCGACGGCATCACCTCGCCGCAGGAAATGAGTACCTACGCCACCGAAGTCACCCAGCTCATCCAGCAGGGCGTGGAGCTCATGAACAGCACCTCCCAGGGCGCTTACCTTTTCGGTGGCACCCAGAACAAACAGCCGCCATTCGTCGCCACCACGGACGCCAGCGGGAACATCGCCGGCGTGACCTATCAGGGTAATGAGACGGTCCCGGCCACCGAGATCGCCCCGGGCACCACCGTCTCGGTCCTGGTACCCGGTGCCAACACCACCGGCAGCGGGCCGGGCGGACTCATCACCGATACCCAGAGCGGCGCGGATTTCTTCAATCACCTGATCGCATTACAGAACGACCTGCTCGCCGGAAATACCACCGCCATTTCCTCGACGGACGCGCCCGCGCTGACGAAAGACGAGGATAACATCACCACGCAAATCGCCAATAACGGGCTCGTCCAGTCCCGCCTTTCCACCGCCAATACGCTGGCTACGACCCAATCGCAGTCCATCAACCAAGCGGTCTCTGAGGACTCAGACGCCGACATGGCCCAGACGATGACGCAACTGAGTACCACCCAATCCGCCTACCAGGCTGCCCTGGAAAGCGCCGCCGAACTGCTCAATTCAAACCAGTCGCTGCTGACTTATCTGGAGTAACTTTGGTCGGATTACGGCGCGCCGCACGTATCCTTCGCAAAGCGTAGAGCAAGCCAGAGTGAATCGCGGGGGAAGCCAGGAGATTGGGAGAATATCCGGTGGGCGTTCGGTGGGCATGCCAAAGGCCCAAGATTCGGTGGGCTGCCCCGCTACGTGCCAACTTCCCGGATAATTCTGATTCCCTCGGAATGCCAATAAGCTGGGCAAAGAACAGGATGCGCCCCCATCCGTTGCCGCCGGAAAAAATGGCCCACCTCTACGGCCAAAATTGCCGGGAGGGCTGTTTGGAGCCATCGCTCGCCTCCGTGCGCTTCCGTCGGCTGCCGCCTGTTTCATCAGATTATGCCAATAAAACGGCCCCCAAATGGTCGTGGCATACCCCCTGCTTTGAAGTTCGTCAATGAACTGCATGGAACCAATTGAGCCGCGAGATTTGGGCGTCGGCGCCGAGTGCCTCATCCAAATGCCCCTTGGCTTGCTGGGCTTCGAGCGGTTCAAGAGCTTCGCCCTAGTCACTAACCCGGAGGAGGAACCCTTCTTGTGGTTGCAGGTCGTCGAAGAACCCAAGCTGGCGTTTCTCGTGATGTCGCCCTTCGTCGCTGTCCCAAATTACCAACCGGAGATTTCCGAAGAGGACGCGGGATCCCTGGGTCTGCAAAATCAGGAGGAGCCGCTCATCTTTAACATCGTCACGGTGCGCGGTGCGCAGCAAGCCACCATTAATTTGAAGGGCCCGATTGTGCTCAACCGGCGCACGCTGGTGGCCAAACAGGTCATCCCGCTCAACGCGCCGAATCTCCCGGTGGCCCATCCCCTGCCCATCCAGTCGAACTAACCCCGTGTGACATGCTCATTCTCTCGCGCAAACTGAACGAAAGCATTGTCATTGACGGCCGGATCACGGTCACAGTGATGCGAGTCGATGGCGACGTAGTCAAGCTGGGCATCGCCGCCCCGGCCGACGTGCCGGTGCACCGCCAGGAAGTGTACGACGAAATCCGCAGGAGCAATCACGAAGCCGCCACCCAGCGCACCGGACCGGTGCCCAGGCTCTCACCGAACCGTGCCGCGCAGGCGGCGCAACCAACCAAAAACCGCTGGCAGGATCGCCAGCCCCAACCCGACCGGGCAGGTCATAGTCCAAACCACATCAAAGCAAACATAGCCTAAAGTTATGGTCATCAATACAAACATCCAGGCTCAAATCAACGCCGACAATCTCAACGCCACCCAGACGCGCCTGGCCAAGTCGCTCGGCCGCCTCAGTTCGGGTTCCAAGATTACCTCGCCCAGCGACGACGCGGGCGGCTTGGGCGTCGCAACGAGGCTGGACGCCCAGGCGCAAAGGACCGACGCGGCGAACAGCAATGTCAGCAGCGCCATCTCGTTCACGCAAACGCAGGACGGCTACCTGCAAGGTATCTCCAACGCGCTGAATCGCATGAGCGAGCTGACGGTGATGGCGCAAGACGCCACCAAGACCGACACCGACCGCGCGAACTACAACTCCGAGTTTCAGCAGTTGAGCACCTACATTACCACCGCCGGCAACAAGGATTTCAACGGGGTCAGCCTCTTCTCGGCCAACACCCTGGCCGTCACGATTGATGCCGACGGCGGCGATCTTTCCATGAACGGCATTGATTTGGCGGGCGGCAACTACCTTAATGCCACCGGCTCTAACATCGCCACCACCGGCGCCTCCATCCTCGCGATGGCCAACATCAAATCGGCCATCGGCGAGCTTGCCGCCGACCGGGCGACCATCGGGTCGTACCAAACCAGGCTGAATTACACCGCCGACCAACTCACCGTGAGCAAGCAAAACCTGATGGCGGCCACCTCGCAAATCGAGGACGTGGACGTCGCCGATGAGTCCACCGAGTACGCCAAAGAGAACGTCCTGGTGCAATCCGGCGCCGCTATGCTGGCCCAGGCGAATCAGTTGCCGCAGAGCGTGCTCAAACTGCTCCAGTAATTAGATTTCTCAATTGGAAAATAACCAACGCCACGGATTTCGGCAAAATGACTCCACAAGCTCAAACCCAAACCGCCTGCTGCCCACCGTCTGACGGCGGGATGCCGGTCCCGGAAGCCCCCGACGCGATGCCGGTCGCAAACCGGTTCGCCGACTCCGCCTTCGGGCGCGAGACCCTGGTTCAGGCCATCCTGCAAGCCGCGAACACACACTATGGGAGGAACAATGTGGACGCGGCGTGCGATTTTCTGCGGTTGCTTGACCACTGCGAGGCCCACACCACGGAGAGCTTGCAGACACTGGGTAATCTCTGTTTTCTGCAACGTGACTACAGTTCGGCGGCGGCTGCTTACCAACGAGCCCTGACACGAGCGCCGGCCCAGGCTGGTCTTTGGGTCTCCCTGGCCCTGGCGAGCCGGGAACTAAAAGATTTCCAAACCATGCAGGCCGCTCTCAAGAGCGCCTTGGACCTGGAACCGGGGAACCCGGAAGGGCTCAAGCTCCTGGCAGATGAACTGCGCTACCAAAGCCACTATCAGGAGGCGGCGCACATTTATGGAGGCCTGGTCCAGCGCGACCCAAGTCACATAGGCAACTGCCTGTCCCTGGCCAAATGCTTTTTCGAACTAGGTGACATCGCAACGGCGGCATCGGCTCTCCGGCAAGTGCTGGAACTGGATCCTGCACATCAGGACGCCCGGGAGAATCTGGTCAAGCTCGAGGCACTGACCGCGGCGAATAATGGTCGCGCAACAAGCCTGGGATCACCAGAAGCTCTGTGCGCGGTTGGCCAGCTTAATTGAAGTGCCTGCGAAGGCGTGCGCCGGGGAGATTCATCACCGAATGATTGCCGCGCAGTCAGGTTCTACCCGCATGCCAACACGCAGCCTGGTTACTGACGCAGCAGGCCACCCCGGTTCCATCCGTTGTGACCAGTTCCCAAGCGTCCTTAGCTCGTAACGCTTTATGATCATCACACGAACGCCATATCGGATTTCCTTTTTTGGAGGCGGGACGGACTATCCGGCCTGGTCCCGTGACCATGGCGGTGAAGTGCTGGCCACCACCATCAACAAATACTGTTATCTGAGCTGCCGCTACCTGCCGCCCTTCTTCGAGCACCGCATCCGGGTGGTGTATTCGCGGATTGAGGACTGCAACGAAATTGATGAAGTGCAGCATCCTTCGGTGCGCGAGGCGCTCCGGTTCCTCAAAGTAAACCGAGGTGTTGAAATCCACCACGACGGCGACCTGCCAGCCCGCAGCGGCATGGGTTCCAGTTCCGCCTTCACAGTGGGCTTGCTCAACTGCCTGCACGCCCTGCATGGCCGATTTGCTGGCAAGCGCCAGCTTATGACCGAGAGCATCCGGGTCGAACAGGATATCCTCAAGGAAACCGTCGGTTCCCAGGACCAGGTTATGGCCGCGTATGGCGGGTTTAACCGCGTGGCTTTCCATCCCTCTTCCGAAATCTCGGTTCAGCCCGTGATTTTGCCGCCGGAACGCATCCGGGAGTTAACGGGTAACCTGATGCTCTTCTACACGGGCATCAAGCGGACCGCCTCGGATGTCGCCGGCGGTTACGTTCAGCAACTCGACGCCAAACGCCGTCAGTTGCGCCTGCTCAAGCAAATGGTCGGGGAGGCGCTGGCCGTGCTTTCGGGCGGACAGGATTTGGCTCCCTTCGGAGAGTTGCTGCATGAAGCATGGATGCTCAAACGTTCGCTCGGCACCAAAGTGTCCAATAGCTTGGTGGATGAACTCTACGAAGCCGCTCGCAAGGCCGGGGCATTGGGCGGCAAGCTGACCGGCGCCGGCGGCGGTGGCTTCCTGTTGCTCTTTGTTCCGCCAGAAGCCCAATCGAGCGTGCGCGAAGCGCTCCATCGAGTGGTGCATGTTCCCTTCGCTTTCGAGTCGTCCGGCAGCCAGGTCATCCATTTCGATCAGGAAGAGGATTTGAGCGGGGCCGAAATAGACAATCAGCATCGCACCTCGCTCCACTACCACGAGATGGACGAGCTTATCGCCACGCCGGACGCCTCACTTAATGACAACGTCCCTGCTTAACCCCGGCCCCGGGCTCGCGCACCTGCGCAGCGTGGAACCAGTCACGCCTGACCTATGAGGGTGTCCGCACAGATCGAATCACCTATTACCGCTACCAGAACAAATACCCGCATGCCGGTGCGGGCCAGCGCATTCAATTCTGACCATGCGCTACTTCGACGAGCTTAAACGGTCAATGGAGTACCTGGCGGATGATCCGCGAGTTATCTTCCTAGGCCAGGCAGTCGCCTGTGCGGGAACCGCGATGTCCCACACGCTCCGCGACGTGCCGCTGGAACGGCGGCTGGAGATGCCCGTAAAGGAGGAGTTGCAGATGGGCATGACGAATGGCTTGGCCCTGCAAGGCTGGATTCCAGCGAGCATTTTCCCGCGCTGGAGCTTCCTGCTCCTGGCCGCTAACCAATTGGTCAACCACCTGGACAAGACGGCCTCGCTCGGCCATGGGGGCTTTCGCACTAAGGTTATCATACGCACCAGCATCGGCTCCGAACGCCCGCTGCACCCCCAGCACCAGCATGTCGGTGACTATACTCAGGCGTTTCGGCTGCTCTGCCCCAACATCGACATCATTGGACTCAACGAACCCGAGGATGTCTTTACGGCATATAAGAAGGCCCTCGAACGCGAAGATGGACGCAGCACACTCCTCGTGGAATATGGAGACTACTACAGTGAAAAATACCCGAACCATCCTTTTGCCCAATAGAACCCAGAATCCCCAACTATGAACATCCAGCCCCATTCTTCAAAGACCTTCGCCAAAACCCTGCAAGCCGAGAACGACGCATTCTATAAGCGAGTGAAAGCGGCCTATCAGGCCTCGGACCACTCTGCCCATCTGCCTCTGAACTTATTCTGGGGCGGTGAGAACATGACTTTGCTCAGCCAGATCATCGGCAACGACCACTCGCCCGAAGAAAAAACGCGGGAGATTCTGGCGACCGGCCTGTACTCGCACGGAGCCTTGGATTCAGAGGTCATTGAGAGGCAGGTCGAGTGGTGGCTCCATCACCTGCAGCAGCACTACGGCATCGGATGGGAGAGGATCCCCAAAGCCCTACAGGAATCGGCTTTCACTTCTCCCACTATGCAGGTGCTGCATGAGGGCCGCCAATTATCGCCGGATTTTCTTCGTCATTTCACTCTGGCCCTTGAGGTGCAACGGCGCTGCCTGATTCCAGAGGGGCCGGTAAATGTCCTTGAGCTTGGCGCCGGCTACGGCGGTTTCGCCCGCATCTTCAAACTATTTCGGCCCAACGCCAGCTATGTCTTAGTCGATATTCCCGAGACGTTATACTTTTCTTCTCTCTTCCTCAGACAGAACTTCCCCGACGCCAAAGTGCATTATGTGACGGAGATGCCCAAGTCACATCTGGATATCAGCCAGTATGATTTTGTCTTTGTCCCCACAATCTACGCCGAGGCAGTGCTCGGCAACCGGTTTGACCTCTTTTACAATACCTGTTCCCTTGGTGAGATGAAAAATGCCGTCATCCGGTATTGGATGAAATTCATTCAGGAGCAGCTGGAGGTCCGCTACTTCTTCGGAGTGAATCGCTACTTGAACACCATCGAGCCGCAGACTCACTCCTTTCGTTTGGAGGAGAATGAAGCCTCGGTCTCCTTTGACGCGCATTGGCGGATAGTGCAGTGGGAACTGGAACCTCCATTCACCCGCTGCCCCTATCATGAGACTTTCGCGACGAGAAACTTGCAGGTCGTAGCTGAACGCCTCCCAAGGGAGGCAAGATCGCCCCAGGCCAACCGGCAGGAAGCCGAACGCATGGTAGCGAGGCTGAGCAAGCAGGACTGGCTGGTGTACGCCGGAGCGGACAATGCCATGCGATTGCGGGACAACTTCCTCGTCCACGATTTGGGCCCGACCGGGATCCTCTTCCAGCTCTGGGAAGCGATCCGGCTCAGGCCATCCGTGGAAAATGTTTCCATGATGCTCGTCTACTTGTACCAGTTGCGCCGGGAGCGACCCTTTGAAGAAATGTTCTACTACCTTGACCGCCTCGAGACACTGCGTCGCGACGCGGCCAGAGCCGTTTCGAGCCTCCCTGAAACCTGCTCCCCAGACCTGCTCAATCGGCAGACCATGACCCAGGTCTGGGGTATCCGTCGCACGCCAGAGCTGGTGGAGTCTGGGTATCAAGGCTTCAACCTCGTGCGCTACCAGTCGAAGGTGTTTGCCATTGCGCTGGCCCTCGGACATGTGAACCTGACGCAATTGAGCGACAAGGACCGCCGTGACTTTTGCGTGGCGCATCGGATGTTCATCGGCGAGTCCCTTGACGAAGTGAAGAAGGCGATTGACGGCTTTGCTGGGAGAAGCGTCCCACGACTGGTGAAACAGAACTACCGGGGCTTTAACTTCGTGGAGTACGGCGACAAGGTTTACGCTCTTTCCTTGGCACTGGGACCAGTGAATTTCGGCATTCTGACCCCCAAGACTCTCGCGGAATTGCAGGCATCCCGGAAGGCGTATATCGCCGCCTCAGTCTCTGAGTTGACCGGGCTCGTGGATGGAGGAGCCAATGGTGCTGCGGTTCCCGTGCCTGAGAGTGCCCCGCATCCCGAGTACCGCGTTGCCCCGCATAATGGCCTCTGGCACGCCATCCCCAAACGATTGGGTTCGCTCAATCTGGCTCAACCAGGGGAGCGGAACTTGCCGGAAGTTCTATCAGCGCGCAATCCCCAAGCCCTCAATGTGGCCATGGACCAAGCCCAGCGGCCGGGTTCCTCCCCTTCCCCGCAATTGCTCGAGCATGATGATAAAGGCCTCCAGATCTTTAGTCTGGAGGGACTCTTCCTGGCGGCTGATTCCGCGCGAGGCGGACTGAATTTGGAGCACGTCCGCGGTCGACGCAACGGGCACGTCTTTGCGGCCCTAACCCTGCCGGAACTGAAGCGCAAGGTGAAGGCGTCGCGCGATGGCGCGCGCCCTGAACGGTTGGAGCGCACCCTGGTAATCGGCGCGAACAGCCCCCAGCGGACACGCGAGATCATCCAGCAGGCCGGCTGCCAAAACGTGACCGTTTTGGCCCCTGATCCGCAGCAGGCGCTCGGGGAGTGGCCGAGCATCGTGGCACCCGCCATTTCGCCGGAAGTCCTCGCAAAACTGCACGCGGCGCAATATGAGCTCGTGGTCGTGCCCTATGGACCGCGTCTGGACGGAGTCGCCTGGGAGAGCCTGGTGGCGCCCTTCTGCCAGCGGTTGCTCGCAGTCTTCCCGGACGGATCCTCGCGTCTCTACGAGGGTGACCATTTTAGCCGAGCGCTTTACAATATGGCGTATCTGCGATCTATGTATCGCCAGGTGCCATCCCTCACCGGCCAGCGCGTGTTGGAAGTCGGTTGCAGCGACGGCTTGACCTGTAATCTAATCGCGCAAGAACGACCCACCGCGGTCGTAGGCGTGGACCAGCTCGAAACGGTTGGACTGCTCTATCCGAATCCCTGCTGCACTTACCAGAAGCTTGATGCGACCACGTTGCCCTTCGAGGATGGGACCTTCGATATGGCCTACTCGATTGCGACCTTCGAGCACGTGGCCGATCCTCTGGCCACGCTCAAATCGATGAGGCGTGTCTTGCGTCCTGGCGGCTACGGATACGTGCAAGCCGCCCCTCTCTATTACCCACCCTTCGGACACCACATGTTCGGGTTCTTCGACCATTACCCATGGGTTCATATCCTTCTCTCGAAAACTGAAATCGCAGAATATGCCCGAGCTAATGGAGTTGCCGCAAGAATCGAGGCCACCCATGATGGGAGCGCTGAAGAGTACATCAACGGCATGATCAACCTGCACCAGGTGAACGGCAAATTGTTGCACGAATATCGGTTTCAGGAATTTGCCGCGCTGCCCGGGGTCGAGGTTGTGAGTTTCACTCCCAGTTACGAGGGCGAAAACCTGCTTACTCCTGACATTTTGGCGGAAGCCGCACCCGTGCGGCGCGAAGACCTAATCGCACACGGTTTTGAATTGGTGTTCCGCGCAAAATAAAACCGACGCTCCAATAACGTTTGTGATACGACCCAACGGTTCTTTTCCTTCCGGCGCGGCTCCTACAGAGGGGGCGTGCGAATATTCCTTCCTGGTTCCCACGCGTAATAACTTGCCGGGCCTGCAAAAGCTACTCGACAGCATCCTCGCGACGACGGCGAACCCGCAGGCGCTGGAGGTCGTTCTGGCGATTGATGAGGATGATGTCGCCACTCAGTCCGTAAGCGACGACCGGTTGCGCGTCCGCAAGCTCGTCGTGCCGAAAGGGCTGACCATGGGCGCCCTGAATAACCAGTGCTTCGAGGCCTCGAGCGGCCGGCATATCATGCTCATGAACGATGACGTGGTGCTGCGGACCAAGGGCTGGGACCGGCACGTGTCGGCGGTGTTCGCGAGCTTTCAGGATGAAATCGCGCTAGTGCATCTCAACGACCTGCTCTTCCGCGAGCGGCTATGCACCTTCCCCATGCTTTCTCGACGGGCATGTCAGGCCATCGGGCTCTGCCCCACCGCTTACCGGCGTTACCGGATTGACGACCACATTTACGACACTTACAACCTGCTTGCCCACCTGGGCTACGGGCGCATTGTGTATTTGCCCGAAGTGATTTTCGAACACGAAAACCACGCCAGTGAGGCCGCCCCTGCCGGGAACCACCAGTTCGCCTCCACGGATAAAAAAGTTTACGTGCCCAAGGCGGGCATTATTGAGGAGGACGCAAAGTACTGCGATGAGCATTTCGCCGATCGCAAGGCCGCCGCACTCAAACTCGCTGAGATCATCGAGACAGACGCTCACCGCCGCGCAATCGAAGCACTGCAACGAGGCGGCTCCGCCCGTTTAGCTGCGGCGAGCGACTCTTACAGCTATCGGCGTCCGGCCTACGTACAGGTGCGGCCAACAGGGGCCGTGCGCGACTCGCGGAATGCCCGCACGACTATCGCTATAGTGACCGCCGACGTGAATGGGGAGGTGGCCCGCCGCTGCCTCGCAGCGATCAAGCAGCATACGCGTAACTACGATCTGGTCATCCTCGACAACAATCGCGGCCCCAATTTCAGCCACCCGCGCGAGATGAACCGCGTCCTCCAGACCTGTGGCACGGAATTCCTCGTGCTGCTGGACGATGACGTTTTCGTCGAAGCCGGCTGGTTGGACGGTCTGCTGCGATGCATGGACGAGGACACGGGGGTGGTGGTACCGCTGCACAAGGATCGGGCCGGTGCGATCTCCTTTTCCGGGATTTACTTTACTGGGGACAGACGAGGCACGCACGCGCACACCTTGGACCGGCCCCAGGCGCCGCGCGTGATCCAATCCTATTGCAGCGCCGCGATGTTGATCGACATGCGCAAATGCGGCCATCTCCGGATGGACGAGTCTTACCACAAATACTTCTTCGACCTCGTTCACGGCTTCGAGGTGTGGGAAGCCGGTTGGAAGGCGGTCTGCTGCCCAGATGTCATCGTCACCCACCTGGGCGGCGCCACGATGACCTGGGGCTCAGCCGAAGCAAACGCCTTCCATGAAAAGGACGCCAGTGTCTTTGTGCGTGGTTGGATTGACAATGGTCGGATGGCGCGGTTGCAGGAAGCCGCCTGGCAGCGTCACCCCAGCCTGGCGGCGTTGGACAAACTGCCCCGCCAAATTGAGAGCTTTGTGGCCCAGGCGCCGTCGATGTCGCAGGGGCTGTTTGAGAAACAACTCGCCGAAACCGTTAAGGCGTGTGCTCCCTTCAAGCTGCTTACCCATCGGCTCGTCGCTGGACTGGCGCAGCGAGCTCAGGCTTTCGAGGCAAAAGGCGATATTCAGCGGATTGTGCTGAGTTGCCAGTTGGTAGCGCAGTCCAACGACTCCACTACCGAAATCGACTGGCTGCTGGCGACCCTGGGTCCGCTCTTCCAGGCCAAGCAATTCCAGGCCGCTGATAAATTGCTGCAATCCAGCCTGCAAAGACACTCAACCAACGTCGCCCTCTGGCGCGCGCTGGGCATCACCCGCCTGAGAGCGGGAGAGATGACAGGGGCGCTCTCGGCCTTCGAACAGGCACTGGTTTGCGCCCCGGAAGACGTCGAGTGCCAGGGCGGGCTGGGGATGGTCCTTTTCGAGCTACAGCAGCCCAGCGAAGCGGCGGACCGGTTCGAGGAGGCGCTTCGCCTGTGCCGCAAAAACGACCCCAAGGACTCCCGCATTGCGATGCTGAGCGAGAATCTAAAAATTGCCCGGCAACAGGCGTCCAAGTTTCCTTCGGTGTCGACAAAATGCCCCGCCCGGCCAAGCTTGACTCAACAGCCGGTCTCGCCCGTAGCTCAACAGAGCCCGGCCGCTCCGCTGACGTCTGCGCCGACAGAGACGGTCAGGCCGGCAAGCAGCCCAGTTCAGGCACGCTTCGCACCACGACAATCGACGCCCACAACGCCAACCGGCGGAGTCACGGCACCGGTGCCCGCTCAAAGCGCCGGGGCGCGGTTCGGCGGAACCCTCGTCGAGCCTGTGTTGCAGCCTGCGCCCGTACCCACCAAACGGCAATGCATCCTGCTCATCCCGTTCGAGTGCGCGAATTGGCAGAACGCCCGGGCCTGGTCCTACACCGGTTACTTTGCCTTCGAAGAAGGCCTGCAAGCCGCTGGTGTGGATTTCTTCACGCTGCCCGCCGTCGCCGGGTTCGCTTCGGATCATCCTGCATCATGGCTCAAGTACGCGCGTGAGTTATGCCGTGGCCAGGAGTTCGATCAGGCCTGGATATGGGTCACCCACAACGAGTATCGCCCGGAGTTCTTCGAGTGGCTGGCGGGGATCGCTCCGGTGCGCGTGGGAGTGATCATGGAGTCCTTGCAGCACACTCCGGAAGAGCTTAGGTCCTATCGCCTCCTCCCGGGCCGGCAGGAGCGGGTGGGAACCATGCTCCGCCATATGACCCATGTGCTTGCATTTGATGAGGCGGATGCCGAAGCGTTGGCTGCCGACCTGCCCCTGCGCGCGCTGTGGTGCCCGCCAATCGTTCCAGCCCGCAGCGTCTGCCAAGCGGTCGATCTGCCCGCGCCAGGCCCGGCCATTTTCAATGGCACTTTGTACAGCGCCGAGCGCCGCTCGTTTCTCCAACATCCCAGGTTTCGACAGAAGCTCATGCAACCGCCGCTGCCGGAGGACCAAACGGATTTGCCGGCCCGGTTCGATGCGGCTCAGCTCCAAGCACTCAATTTGTTGGCCGAGCGCCGCGGACCCAGCGTCCCTGAGCTCCAGGCGCATGTGGCTGAGGTGAGGGAGGTGCGTCGCCAAATGTTCGCGCTCTGGCTGCAGGCACTGCGGGCCGGTTACGCCACAGTGAACTTGCCGTCCATCTATAAAGGCTACGCAGGGCGGGTGGTCGAGAGCATGGCCGTGGGACGCCCAGTCATCTCATGGACGCCTCCGCGAGCCCGCACCTGCGCTTTGTTCGCGCCTGAGCAGGAAATCCTGTTGTTTGATCGCAAGAAACCCGAGGAACTGCACCGCCAAATTGACCGGCTGCAAAAGGACCCCGCCTTCGCGCAGTCGCTGGCCGAGCGGGCTCGGGAGAAAGTGTTGCGCTGTCACACCGCCGAGGTGCGGGTTCGCCAGATCCTGGATTGGGTCGAGCATGATACCCAGCCCGATTATGGCGAAGGAACGCGGCCCGCCGAAGTCATCTCTGTTAACACGCCGGGCATGAGCGCTAAGGCTCTTGCCGCGGCCGAGCTGTTGGTGGAACGTAGCTCGGAAGATGCGGGAGCCTGGACCGGCGTGGCGCGGACCGCCTTGCAGGCCGGGCGGGTAGAACGATTCGAAACGGCGCTGGATCGCGCGAGGGAATTGAATCCCGATGGACGCGACGTCCTCAAGCTTCTGGGCGACCTTTGCGTCCGGGAAGGCCAGGTGCAAAACGCCGTGCAAAACTACTACCGGATACTCCAGTCGCATCCCGACGACGTGCCAGTGCTCTATAGCATGGGATTCACCCTCGAACAGGCCGGTGAATGGGAGTCCGCGTTTTCGGTTTACGATCATCTGATCCGGCTGGTGCCTTCTGACGCGGTGCTCGCCGAACGGGTGGCGCGGCTGCGCAAGGCTCGAGAACAGGCTTCCGTAAATCCAGCGCCACCCTCTACCGAATCTTCCGGGCAAGTCCAACCCGCAACTCCGGCCGTGAAAGCGCCTGCGCGAGCGCCGTCCAAAGTGCCAACGCGGGCATCGCAGGACGCTTCCAACAAGGTTGCTTTTAAACTGCCTCTTTGCGCTTTGGTAGGCCACATCGGCCCCGCTCGCGAGTTGCTCGCCAAAAGAAAGCTCGCCCCCGCCTGGCAGTCCGCGCTGGGCGCAATCAATGCCCGGCCATACCATCCGGAAGCCTATTTGGTGCTCGCCGAAATCGCCCAGGCTGCGGGCGACTCAGTCTCCGCGCGGCTTTGTGCCCACCACGCGCGAAAGCTCGCTCCGGGCTGGAAACCCGCGAAGAAGTTCTTCAGCGGCAAGCTCCGCGGCACGACCCGGCCTGATTGGCTAGTCTTGCCGGAAGCTCTCGCCCTCGCCAGTTCCAATGGGAAAACCTCAGCGGGCACGCGTTTATCCGTCTGCCTGATCGCCAAAAACGAAGAGCGTTTCCTCGGGCAATGTCTGCAATCGGTTCGCGCCCTGGCCGACCAGGTGGTACTGGTCGATACCGGCTCCACGGACCGCACGGTCGAGATCGCCACCGAGCACGGCGCCGAGGTCCACCACTTTGCGTGGTGCGACGATTTCAGCGCGGCGCGCAATGCCGCGCTCGAGCACGCCACGGGAGATTGGATTCTCATGCTGGATGCCGACGAGGAGCTTACGCCGGCGAAGCACGAATCACTGCGCAAGTTGTTGCAAAACCCTGAGGTCATGGCCTACCGGCTGCCCATTATCGATGTGGGCCGCGAAAACGAAGGTTGTTGCTACGTGCCGCGCCTGTTCCGCAACGCGCCGGCGCTCTTTTACGTCGGCCGCATGCACGAGCAGGTGTTTACGAGCATCGAGGTCCGCCGTCAGGAATGGGGCCTCGACAACCGGCTGGGCGCCGCCACGCTTCGCCATCACGGCTACCTCCCCGAGGTCGTCAAAGACCGCAACAAGATCGAACGCAACCTGCGTTTGCTCGAAAAGGCCATCGTCGAGTTGCCGGACGAGCCGAGCCTGCTGATGAACTACGGCCTGGAACTGGCGCGCTCCGGCCAACTGGAAACGGGCATTGAGCATTACCGTAAAGCCTTCGATCTCATGTCGGCGCAGGCCCCCTCCCTGGTAATCCCAGAGACCCGCGAGATGCTGCTGACCCAGTTCTGCACTCAACTCACCGCGCTGCGCCGTTTCGACGAGATCATCCGCGTGCTCACTTCTCCGCTGGCCCAGTCCGGCGGCTTGACCGCTTCGCTGCATTTCGCCTTGGGCCTGGCGCATCTTGAACTGAAGCAGCCCAGCGAGGCTGCCGATCAAATGCGCCAGTGCCTGGCCAAACGCAGCCAGCCTTCCCTGTCCCCAATCAACACGGAAATCCACAAGGCCGGTCCGCATCACTGCCTCGCATTGTGCCTTGCCCAGCTCGGCGACACCGACGCCGCGGCAGCGGAGTTTTGCCTCGCGATCGAAGACGATCCCCAGTCTCGTCCGGCCCGATTTGATTACGCGCGCCTCCTGGCGGCCCGCAACCAATCGGTGGAAGCGTTGAACCTTCTGTTCGAGCTGGTGAAACACAAAGCAGACGATTCGGCCGTTTGGTTGCTAGGCGGCCAGATTGCGCTCAGCCGGCCGGAGTTCCTCGAGGTGGCGCTCGACTGGACGGCCGACGCCGGGCGGCATTTTCCGCAAGACCTGGCCATCCTGCGTCAGCGCGCCGAGGTGTTGACACTGGCGAACCGATGCGAGGAGGCGTTGCCGTTGTGGCGGCGGATACGCCCGGAATCCGCCCCCGCGCTGGCCGCAGCGCTCGTATTGTGCGAAACGGCTGCGAATGACGATCAATTCTCGCCCCCAATGCACCTCGAAGCCCAAATTAGCCGCGAGTTCCTGAAATGGTATCAGCGTCTGATCCAATTCAACAACCGGTCAACCGTCGAAGCGGTTAACGCGCGCATTGATTCGCTCCAGTCGCGGCTCCCGTCCGTGGCGCACGTGCTGCGGGAAGCGCTCGCCCAGGCCAGCGTCGCCGTAGCCGCCTAACCCGGAAAACTCATAGCTGGATTGAACGAAGAAGCGGTAAGGGCGTCAGAAGGCTTGAAAACACTGCAGCACATTTCGCACTCCTCGATTGCCTGAATTGATCCATCCCGCCCGGCCTTGGGCCAGCCACCCTAAGGCCGCCCTGGCGGGAGTGCGGAATGCGGAATGCGGAATGCGGAATGCGGAACATCCAACATCCAACGCCGAACCTTGAACCCTGAACCTCGAACCTTGAACCTTGAACGGCCGGACCCGGGTTACGGCCACCCCGAGGCCACCCCGAAGCCACCCCGAAGCCACCCCGAAGCCACCCCGAAGCCACCCCGAAGCCACCCCGAAGCCATCTGGTGGCCAACCGGTAGGAACCCCGAAGCCACCCTGAGGCTACCCTGGAATGGCGCGTAATTAGCACATAACATACGTGAGAGCAGTCATTTGCGTTTCCTGACGCCGGGCACCTTGCGCAAGATGGTTTTGAGGGTCAGCGCCTGCATGCGCTCCAGGAGCTTTT
>Ga0182014_10002930_pt1 | contig 21037 bp, 16 predicted proteins | sample 612S2DmetaG_FD_120489 | JGI IMG/M metagenome (GOLD analysis project Ga0182014, IMG submission 120489) | Permafrost microbial communities from Stordalen Mire, Sweden - 612S2D metaG | ecosystem: Environmental > Terrestrial > Soil > Wetlands > Permafrost | place: Sweden: Stordalen | collected... | reverse complement strand
TGAACGGCACGCCAGGCAACGCGCAAGTCTCTCTCTACTGGTCGGCGCCGTCGTCGACGGGCTCCACTCCAATTGGTGACTACACGGTGCAGTACGCGACCAGTCCCTACTCTTCGTGGACGACGGCCGCTATGTGCACCGGCACGTCGACGTCCTGCATCGTAACCGGACTCACCAATGGGACCAATTACGAATTTGAGGTCGCCGCTGCGAATTCGATTGGGCAGGGCGTGTTCTCAACTCCGTCGACACCGATCGCTCCTTCGGGTCCGCCGGGAGCACCAACGATCACGAGCATCACGCCTTCAGACGGCTCATTGTCGGTTGCGTTCAGCGCCGCGAGCTCGTCGCTTTCTATTCTTGATTATGAATATTCAGTCGACGACGGCGCGACGTGGACGTCGAGTGGCGTGACGACGTCGCCAATGGTGGTTAATGGCCTCACGGATGGCACCACGTATCCCGTCGAGATTCGAGCCGTTAATTCATCGGGGGCCGGTACAGCGTCACCTGCCGTCTCTGGAACGCCGAGTGCTTTGCCCGGAGCGCCGACAATAACTTCTATCACGCCGGGTTCTGACGGCACATCGCTCGGCATTGCGTTCGTACCTGGTTACACGGGTGGTTCACCCATTACGAGTTATCAGTACGCGACGAGTGTGGGGGCGGGAACGTCGTCGTTTAATTCATGGACCACTGCGTCAGGTACAACGTCGCCCCTTACGGCGATCGGACTGACGAGCGGTACGACCTACAGCGTCGAAATACGAGCGTTGAACTCGAACGGCGCCGGTCCCGCGTCGGTGTACGTGGTGGGAGCGACGTTGACGGTACCGGTCACGCCAATCATCACTTCGATTACACCAAGCGACTCCTCACTCCAAGTGACCTACACCATCTACACATCTGCAAACGACGGCGGTTCGGCGATTTCCGGAGTTGATTATTCCCTCGACGGCGGCGCGACGTGGGTGAGCGCGGGCACGTTGGCGGATCCCTTCACGATTTCCTCCTTGACGAACGGCACCCTCTATAGCGTCATCCTCAGTGCGGCAAACGGCGTGGGATCGAGCAGTTCATCGTCATCGTCGTCGGGTACACCGCAGACGATCCCAGGAGCGCCCACGCAGGTTCAGGCATCGGGCGGCGCGACGTCGGCGCAGGTCTCGTGGGCGGCGCCTTCCGCGAACGGCGGCGCGACGGTGACGAGCTACACCGTGTCGGCCTTCGCCGCTTCGTCGGGAGGCAGCGCCATTGCCACCTGCACGACCTCCGCATTGACGTGCCCTGTGAGCGGACTCACCAACGACGCGACGTACTACTTCTCGGTAGTCGCAACGAACGCGGCCGGCGCCGGACCTCCCTCGAGTCCACGGGTGACTGCGCTCCCGGTGGCGCTGCCCGGTGCGCCGACCCTTACTAGCTTGACAGCAGGAAATTCGTACCTGAGTGTGCCGTTCACCGCCGGGTCCCAAGACGCCCACAACCCCATCACCGGTTACCAATATTCTGTTGACGGTGGTGTTACTTGGCAAAACGCAACTGGAACGACTTCGCCGATCACCGTTTCCGGGCTGACGAACGGATCTTCGTACACGGTGGAGTTACGCGCGATGAGTGCGAATGGCCCCGGCGCCGCGTCAAACAGTGAACCGGGAGCGCCGTACGCCGCACCAAACGCAACTGCGAACGTGACCACGAGTTACGTGGCCGGCAGCGGTCAGGTGACGGTGAGTTGGGTCGCACCGTACAACAACGGCGCCGCGATCTCGTCGTACACGGTCACTGCATTCACCGCGCCCGTGGGCGGTTCGCAGAGTTCGACCTGCACCTCCGCCACGTTGAACTGCACCCTGACGGGCCTTTCGAACGGCACGACCTATTACATATCAATTCAGTCGGTCAACATCTATTCCGAATACAGCCTTCGCTCATCACCCCTGATTCCGGTGGTGCCGGGTACCGCATCATCCATCTCGCTGAGCGCGAACCCCACCTCCTCAACGGTGGGCGGATCCGTGACGCTCACCGCCGCGGTGACTTCGGGTGCCACCGGGACCGTTAACTTCGAAGCCGGCGGCACGACGATTGGTACCTGCGGCGCGGTCACGATTTCGTCGAGCAGCGCCCAGTGCGTGACGACGGCGCTACCCGTCGGTACGAGTACGCTTAGCGCGCAATATTCGGGTAATTCCACGTACGCCTCTTCGTCCAGTTCCACTTCGAGTTTCACTGTCGGAGCCGCGAGCCAAAGCGCACTGTTGATTACCTCGGTATTGACAACATTCGCTCCAAGTCCCTCCAACACCGCGCTACTGACAACATCAGGCGGTAGCACAGCGGGCGAGGTCACCTACGCGGTGGGCGCGAGCGCCAACACCGCCGGCTGTTCGGTGACGGGGTCAGTACTCACCTACACCTCAGCGGGAAGCTGCTCCGTTACCGCATCGATGGCGGGTAACGCTAACTACAACCCGGTGTCGTCGTCCGCAACTACGTACAGCGTCGGCATCGCATCCTCATCCATCTCGCTGAGCGCGAACCCCACCTCCTCAACGGTGGGCGGATCCGTGACGCTCACCGCCGCGGTGACTTCGGGCGCCACCGGGACCGTTAACTTCGAAGCCGGCGCCACGACGATTGGTACCTGCGGCGCGGTCACGATTTCGTCGAGCATCGCCCAGTGCGTGACGACGGCGCTGCCGGCCGGCGCGAGTGACTCGTTGTTAGCGATCTATTCCGGAAACTCCGACTTCTCAACTTCAACGAGCACCGCGCTGCTGTTCAGCGTGAGTCAAGTCGCGCAGGGAGTCCTAACCGTGACGTCGTTGTCGGGCACGCCCGGTATTGATCTGGCACTCACGACGTCTGGTGGGTCAGGGACTGGCGCCGTGACGTACACAGTTGTGAGCGGAACCGCGGCGTGTTCACAACCAAGTTCGGGCGAGTTGCTCGCCAGTGGAGCAGGTACTTGCTTGGTCACCGCACACAAGGCCGCCGATTCGAACTTTCTCGCTTCATCTTCCTCTGCAACGACTGTGGTTTTTCAACTTGACCAAACGGTCTCGTTCTCTTCCTTGAGTCCAGCGGACGCTCGAGTCGGTGGAGATTACACACCGACCGCAAGCTCGACTTCGGGACTCAGTGTCGCGCTTTCCATTGATGCTTCGTCCTCCTCAGTGTGCTCGCTCAGCGCCGGTGTCATCTCTTTTACGCGTGCGGGACCTTGCATTGTTGACGCAAATCAATCGGGCGATGCGAACTATCTCCCGGCAACGCAAGTGCAATTGAGCATCCAAGTCGCGCCGCTACCAGCCACGTTCGCCCCTTCGGCTCCGCTCGCCGTTAGCGCAACATACTCCAACGGTGGTGTCGTGGTGACGTGGACGCCGCCCACCTCTCAAGGGAGTACGCCAGTTACGAGTTACGAGGTACGAGCGGAACCAGGTGACTTCACGTGTTCGACAACGGGTCCAACCAGCTGCACGCTGACCGGGTTGAGCAGCACGATCAACTATTCAATTTCCGTGGTGGCATTCAACTCGATTGGGACCTCGCCATCTGCGAGCACTACGTATCAAGCCGCACCGAGCAACGCCACGGTTCCCACATCACCCATGGAAATCAATGTCGGATTCACGGCCAGGACGGCGGTGATCTCGTGGCAGCCGTCAGTGACCGATGGTGGTTCATCGATTGTTAGTTACGTCGTGAGCGCGTCGCCAGGAACCGCGACGTGCACGGCCGTCGGCGCTAACACCTGCATCATTACGGGACTGACGCCCGGAGTCGTGTATCACTTCTCAGTTGTTGCGGTGAACGTCATAGGTACTTCGGTGCCGGGGTTATCCAAACCCGCCTCGATGAAGGCCAGTAACGACAAGCGAACACTGGACAAGATCCACTTCGCATTTGATTCGTACACGTTGACGACGCAGGCCAAACATTCGTTGCGCAAGCTCGCCGCCACGGTATTGAAGACAGAGATTCGGCGATTGACGCTTTCTGGTTACACCGATGGCGTCGGGACGAAGGAATTCAACGAATGGCTGAGTGGCCAACGTGCGAAGGTCGTGGGCGCTTATCTCGTGGCTCAACTACATCGTATGGGCCGGCGAACGACGGGACTTCGTATCGTTGGATTCGGTGTGACCCATACTGGTGTCACGAGTGCTGCGGACAGAATTGTCACGGTGAGCGCCTAGACAGTGCGTTCATCAACGTTTGGAGCATCGTAACCGCGATTGTAAACGCGCATCGAGAGCGAAGCAGTACGCAAGAAAGTCAGCTAACAAGTTCGCGAAGGGTGTTCGTGAGACCTGCAATCTGAGATGCGTGCGCGTGCTCAAAGACTGTGCGTGCCTTTTGTCTCATTTGGTCGCGAATTGACTCCGCCGGTGCCAGGCACGTCGCGTACAACTTGCCATATTTCAGATAGTTCTTGGCCAAAGCGGCGTAGGAAGCCGCGCCTCGCATCAGCAAGCCAGTGTCCTGAAAGTATCCATCGATTGAGGTTGCCGCGACGCCACCTTGACTCACGCACGACGACCAACCAACCAACGCCTTTTTGAACGCGCTGCTCCTATTGATGCTTGGAATGATCTGACGCTGCCAAACACTCGAAAGCGGCTGCGTCTGCGCCAACAGTGCATTCACCGGACTCTGAGCCGACGCTTCGCAATTGATTCGTGCCGATACGTGATTGGCGATCACAGATCCTAAGAGCGGTTTTCCTACGTAGTCAACCCCGTAATACGGTTCGTTGACGGCCCTCAAAACGAAGCCATTCGCGGAGAGATCTGCAATGGGCGGAAACTGCGTGTTGTTTCCGCCTGCGAAACTTCCGGGCGTATAGGTAACCGTGGAGTTGTAACCGGCTTGATCCATGCACGCCGCCTTGTCCTCGACCACGAGACCCGCAATCCGGTTCATGAATTTCGCCGCAGTCGTAATGTCCGCGCCGCTCGTGGGAAGTACAAACGCGAGCATCTCGCTACGCGTCTTGGAGAAAGGCCCCGTAAATGCCGGGTTCGGGATCCCGGGTCGCAAGGTCACCCTTGTGAGGTTCCCTCTCCCGGAGTTGTGTCCTGCGACGATACCCACGGCGACACTCGCGATCACTATCGTCACGACGAGCCAGAAAGCGAGGCGACGGCGCCGATGCCGTCGCGCCTCTTCGATAAGTACTTGGATGGAAGCTTCCGAGATTGTCTCCTCGGTGGGGCGAACTGGCGCAATTGTCACAGAGGACTCCTTTGGATGGTGCTACTTTACATAGCACTATGTTAAATGTCAAGGTGGACCGGTCTGAGCAACTTGCCCTTCACGATCAAGTCGCCGCGGAGATTCGAAAGGCCATCGCGAATGGTGAGGTCAAGTCCGGTGAGCGACTTCCTCCGGCTGTTGACCTTGCAGCAGTCCTGGGTGTCAACCGGAACACCGTGCTGCGCGCGCTGCGCTTACTTCGAGATGAAGGAGCCGTGGACTTCACCCGTGGTCGCGGGGTGCGCGTTATCGGTACCCAGGAGAGAAGTGCCCTCGTCCTGAAAGTCAATGAATTGGTCGACTTTGCCCGAGGTCAAGGATGCCGGCGAGAGGAACTGATCTCAATGATTAAGCAGCTTCCTTAGCAAGGGTCGAACGCTCGAGATCTCATACGCTCCTTAAGGAGTTCCATCACGTTCGCGAGGTAGATGTTTATGAGTGCTCGCACGTTCTGATCACAGCACCCGGATCGATGTTGACGATGAATCACACGCACTTGAGGAGAGTGAGCTTGTGCCATCAATCCAAAATAAACACTTACTCACAGTCGCACGAATCCCCAGCGATCACGAACAGGTTGCTCGGGGGCATCGGACAGAATTCCAAGCGTGAAGATTTGGGTCAATCCTGTCGCATCGAACGAGGTCAGGTCGAAGTAGTGAACGGAAGGATCTGGGCGCTCCGTGGGCGCGTAGGGGCGCTTCACACGGGACAGTCGTGATCAATTTCGGTCAACCACCAAGCCTTGCAAACATTGGATTGACGAAGGAAATCCTTGGAGCGGCCGACGAGAATCGAACTCGCGTTCTCAGCTTGGGAATCTCCAATTGGTGTGAATCCTCAAGAATGGAGGAAGGTGGTCCCCTAAAACCAGACCCGGTAGGGCTCGTCGTGCCAGTCAGCATTTTCGGCGTCATGGAACATGTGCAGATCTCCCTCAGCGCCCAAGCCCGGGCCGCGTCGGTGAGCGACGCGACCCTCGCCCGCGCTCTTCACCACATGCGAGACTCCTCGAAGTTTTTCTCATTCGCGCCGCTCGTGTTCATTGTCGGCTTCGTACGTCGGCGCTTCGCTTTGGCCCAGCGAAAGAGCGAGAGTAGCTCAACTCGTTCGTTGAGCGCCGCCACGATCAGAGCGAGCAGGGTCGCGGAGCCAACGATTACGGCGAGCCGCTCGTGGGGCGGCTGAAAACTAAACTCGACGGTCGACGTACCCTTTGGGACCTCGATCTGCTGGTAGACGGTGTCAACAGTCTTGACGGCCGCGGGACGCCCGTTCACCGTGGCCGTCCACCCCTTCATCGACTGCTCGGTGCGTAGCAGCGTCGACTTGCCCGTCGGACAGTTGACTTTCGCCTCGGTAAGTGACGTGCTCGAGACGGTGCATGAGGACGACGCAGTTGAGAAGAACGGACGGGGGTCGGGCAGCGCGTAGACAGTGGCCAACCGGTCCGACCAGACCTTCTTCACGCCCACGGCTGCCAACTGGGGTGCGAGGGGAATCCTGGTTTTCGTAAGGAGGTACTTCACCGAGGCGTCCTCGTAGGCCCGTAGGTGGGTCGCGATCTCCTGCTCCATAACCGTTTGGCTGTAGGCAGTGCCGTGAACGCTGAAGGCGTTGGGCGGTTGGATCCCGGGGAACAGGCTGCTCTGAACGTAGTTGACGAAGGTCAGCGGCAAGGGCAGGTCGTTGGCCGCCAGGGAACTGATGCCGTACTCGCTGCCCCAGTTGGGATAGAGGACTGCGACGTCCATGTATCGGTACTGCCCGAGGTTCGCTTGGAGGAAGTGGACTGGCGCGAGGTTGACCGTCAACGACGACGGGGCCACGGCCATCGGGGCGACGAAGAGGAGCACCGACTCCCCGAGTACCACTATGGCCGCGAACCATATACGCCAACGGCCCCGCAGGAGTAGCACCGCCGCCACGAGCAACGTGAGGGATACGAAGGGAATCGCGTCGAGCGCGGCGTGGTAGAGGCGCAGCCGTCCGGAGAGGACGACGCCCCGACTGACGCTGCTGGACGTGACGACGAAGACCGCCAGCATCACTGCGGTGACGCCCGCGGCCCCGGCGACCCGCCAGCGAGCACGCGCGCTCTGGGCTGCGTCGGTGAGTCCGAGGACGGCGAGCACGATTGCGGCGAGTTCGATGCTCGCCGGGATGTAGCGCCAAAACCCCGCGTCGTTCACGAGCGGAATGAGGTTCCACGCGCGGCGCAGGCTGAAGACGTCGACCGAACCAGCGAACCCGAGAACAATCCACGCGAGGAGAAAGATCCGCAGGGGACGGTGTCGTCGTCCGAAGAGGCCAGCTAGTGCGAGGGCGGTGACGGACGCGCCGAAGTAACCGCCGACCGAGGCCCAGTAGGGGTCAGCGGCCGGGTTCGAGAAGATCGTGCCGTAGAGGTATGGATCGAAGAACATGGGCAGGACCCGTGGTGACATGTGCAAGAGCTCGCCGAGCGAGGTGTGGTCACCGACGTAACTTTCGTTGAGGTAGTCGCGAAAGGGCACGATGATGGGAAGGGCGAGTGCCATCCCTGCGAGCGCGGCGTAGACGAGACGGCGCAATGCGCGTAGCCGCGCGCCTCGGTCAACCGACAGAAGTCGCACGACGGCCCACGCACCGGCGAACACCGCGTCGAGGAAGGCAACCTCAGGGAAACCCGCGTAGATCGACAGGGCGAGCGCGAGCGCCGCCACGTACCACCCGTACTGGCGACGACGCGGTGCGCTCGCGATGATCATCTCAACGCCGAGCACCAGCATGGGCAGGAAGGCCACGGGGTTCAACACCGAATTGCCGATCCAGGCGTAGGTTCCGTTCAGGGCAAAAAGTGCGCCGCCCACCGTCGCGATGATTGTCGACGCGCCCAGGCGCCGGGCGAGGAAGTACGTGGCGATGCCGGCGATGAGTTCGAGCGAGATGTGGAACCACACGAGCCCACCGGGCAGAGCTAGCCAGAGGATTAGCGGGAAGAGTGCGGTCGACTGCATCTCTCCCGCCAGCGGCGTTCCAAGACCCTCGAAGGGATTCCACCACGGAACGTGTAGATGGAGGAGATCCATAGCCGCGAGATGACCCACCGGCTGTGTGATGGAGCCGACGTTGGGGTCGATCCACGCCCGTCCGCAGGTCAAGTGACACACCGACGTCGTAAGGTCCGTCGTGTAGGTCATCGGACTCAAGTTCACTAGCCCGGTCCATGCGAGAGCGTTGCCCACCATGACGGCGAGGGCAATCGCGATTATGGCGTAGACCGTAGGATTCACGTGCGCCAGGCGCTTACGCAACGAGCAGGACTCTACTCTTCCAGACACCTATCGATTACCGATCTGCCAGATGGCCATCATTCCGAAACTTGCTGCGTGCGCCATCCAGTTCGAAGCGGAGGAATTTGGACACATTTCGTGGTACATGAAGTTAATCACAGCCACGACCAAATGAACAAGACCAAGGTTGGAGCGGGCGACGGGAATCGAACCCGCGTTCTCAGCTTGGGAAGCTGATGTTCTACCGCTGAACTACGCCCGCGCATTGTCTATCGTACCGTTCTCCTTCATCGCCGCCTCGCGAGCCCATAATCGGTTAGTCCGTCTTCTTCACGGCGAGGTGTGCCACGATCGTAGTCATGGCAAATTCGAAGTGGCAAAGCCACTGGCACAAACATCCCGGCGTCCGATCAGGGGACGAGCTCTCCTTGGGGGAGAGGTCCGCCGACCGAATGCGCAACATGATGGGGTCCTGGCCTTTTGTTTTTTGCTTCTTTGCGATCATGATTGTTTGGGCGCTGGTGAACACGCTCTTTCTTCAACGAGTCCTTCACCACCGGGCATTCGACCCGTACCCATATATATTGCTCAACTTGTTCCTGTCAATGTTGGCCGGCGTCCAAGCGGCGGCACTTCTCATCGCCGCCAAGCGAGCCGACTCAATCTCCTCCGAGGTTGCTCTGCACACGTCCAACAACACCGACGACATCAAAACGCTTATTCAGGAGAACACCGAGCTCACCTCACGGGTGAAGAGCAACACCGATCTGCTGGAGGAGATCCACTTGCACGTCACCAACATTGGTAAGAAGATTGGCGCCGACCTGGGCCGCTTCGATCCCGGGGAAATGCCGCCCGTCACCTGATCTCCCGGGCGGGGCCTCGAGAAATATCGAATTTCCCAAGGTCTTCTTGGAGTGCTCTTATCTTCGAAAGTTACTGTCACGACGTGGCGCCAACGAGACAGTTTCGAAGGACAGATCGTCCCATGTGGACGAACCACGCGATTGCGACAAGGCGTCGCAGCGGTCACGCGCCGAAGCCCTGGGTGGCGGACATTCTCGCGCTCGTCGCGGGCATTGGCTTGGGGACCGTCATTGCTTTGGTGGTCATTGGAGAGAGCAGGGGCACGCTCGCATCACCGGGTGGCTGGCTCATCGCGGTAGGACGTCTCGCGGGATTCACCGGCACGTACCTGATGCTGGTCATGATCGTGCTGATCTCCCGGATTCCTTGGCTCGAACGAACGGTTGGCCAGGACCGCCTCGTCCGCTGGCACCGCCGGATCGGACCGTGGCCCATCGTCCTTATTGGGCTGCACGTCGTCACCATCACGCTCGGTTACGCCCAGATGACCAGGGTGGGGCCGCTTCACCAACTCTGGGTCTTTCTGGTGAATTACCCCGACATGCTGGCGGCGATGGTGGGCTTCGCGCTGCTCGTTCTGGCGGGGCTGTCGTCGATAAGGATTGCTCGACGCAAGATGAAGTACGAGACGTGGTGGATTATCCACCTCTATATCTACTTGGCGCTCGCGTTGGCGTTCGCCCATCAGATCGTCACCGGAGTCGTGTTCCTCGGCCATCCGCTCACCCGGGCCTACTGGATAGCGATCTGGTCGCTCACTGCCGGGCTCGTGCTCGTGAGCCGATTCATCTGGCCGTTGATGAAGAATTTTCGCTACCAGCTCCGTGTCGCCGACGTGAGCGAAGAGGCGCCTGGCGTGTACTCGCTCACCATTTCGGGAAAGCACCTCTCGCGGCTGGCCGTTTCGGGTGGGCAGTTCTTCCAGTGGCGCTTCGTGGCGAAGGATCTCCTCTGGCACAGTCACCCGTACTCCCTTTCGGCGCTGCCGCGTCCGCCCTTTCTCCGAGTAACCGTGAAGGGGCTGGGCGAACAGTCCAAGGCCGTGGCACGCCTGAAGCCCGGCACTCGCGTGTTCATCGAGGGCCCTTACGGGACCTTCACGAGACACGCCCGCACCCAGAGCCGAGTCGCGCTCATTGGCGCCGGTGTCGGGATTACACCGATTCGTGCCTTGTTGGAAGATCTCCCGAAGAACATCGAGGTCTCGGTGGTGATTCGGGCCTCGAGCGCCGCGGACATTGTGCACCGCGACGAAGTGGAGGCGCTCGTCCAGATACGCGGTGGCGAGTTTCACGAACTGGTTGGCTCTCGCAAGGACGTCACAATCGACGCCGACTCGATGCGTCGGCTCATTCCGAGCATTGCCGAGAGTGACGTGTACGTCTGTGGGCCCAATGGATTCACCGATCGGGTCGTGGCGGCGGCCCTGCGACTGGGCGTAGACCCCAAGAGAATTCACCACGAAGCATTCAGTTTCTAGGTTGAGAGAGATCCGAGATGACGACCATCCACATTGAGCCAGCGAAATGAGAAGATCACCAATTGTCATCGCGGGAACGCTGGCCGGCGTCGTCGGCGTGTTGAGCTTTCACACCGCGCCCGCGAAACTGACACTTGGCACCATCGGGACGACCAGCTCCCCAGTGTCGACGACCAGTTCCCCACCGTCAACGACCAGTTCCCCACCGTCAACGACCAGCCCTCCCACCACCACCCCTTCACCGACCACGACGAAGGCACCATCCCGTCACTCGACCACCACGACTGGCGCTACGACCACGACGACGACCAGAACAACGACGACGACAGTTGCTCCGACCACCGCCACGACCGCCCCCGCCACGACCGCACGCAGCGCCACGGGTCCGGTGGTCAACTACAACTTCGGCGTTCTCTCGGTGACGGTGACGGTGGCGGGAACCAAGATCACCAAGGTCGCAATTGGCACTTTGAATGATGGCGGGAACTTTCGATCGCAGTCCATTGACCAACAAGCAATCCCGCAGCTCGAGCAACAGGCCATGACGGCCCAGAGCGCGAGCATCCAAGGAGTCTCGGGAGCCAGCTACACGAGCGCCGGATTCAAACTGTCGCTCCAAGACGCACTGACGTCGCTGGGGTTCAAATGAGACCACGCGGATCAAACGCTGCTCGACCTTTGACGATTCATCATCGTGAGGAGGTGATGGGCACCGTGGTCACGTTCGACATCTACGACGACGGCGGGATATCTCCCGACGAGTTATTGCCCCACCTGGCAAGGGCCGTCGCCGTCCTTCACCGCGCTGACAAGGTCCTCAGTACGTGGAAGCCGGACAGCCCCATGAGCCGGCTGCGCCGGGGCGAGATCACTCTCGGCGAATCTCCCCTCGAGGTAACCAAGGTCCTGGAGAGCTGCAAGGTGGCGAAGGCGCGCTCGGGCGGCTGGTTCGATCCCTGGGCGATGCCCGGTGGTGTCGACCCCACGGGCTACGTGAAAGGCTGGGCGGCACAAGAAGCCCTCGAGGAACTGGTCGGGGCAGAGGTTGACGGTGCCATGGTGAACGCGGCGGGCGACATCGCCAGTTTCGGTGGTCCCACGTCCAACGACCCTTTCAGAGTCGGCATTATCGATCCCGCCTCGCCCACGTCACTGGCGTGCGCCGTCGAACTGCGAGGAGCCCTCGCCACCTCGGGCGCCTACGAGCGAGGCGAGCACCTGGTGAACCCGTTCACCGGCCAGCACGTGACCAGGTTCGCCTCGGCGAGCGTCACGGGCCCAGACCTGGGGTTGAGTGACGCTCTCGCCACGGCCCTCGTCGTTGGTGGCGATGAGGTCATGACCCTCGTCGAAGAGATTTACGACTACGAGGCACTGGCGATCGGCCACGACGGTGAAATGAAGTGGACGACGCTCTTTCCATTCGCACCCGGGTCGGTGCCTTGTCAATGAATTCTCGGTCGAGATGAGTGACGGCGCGGGGGATCCTTGGCCGCTTGGGCACCAGTCGACGAAGGAGCGTTGCGGGCCGGCACCAGCAGCCGGAAGTTCGGAGACGGGGTGCCTTTAGGAGTATCGTTGCCATGGTTATGGTGCTCTCCGATCGTTCAATCAAAGAGGCTCTCGAACAGGGCCGAATTATCATCGACCCGATTGGCGACGACTGCATCCAACCGTCGTCGGTGGACCTGCACATCGATCAACTCTTTCGGGTTTTTCGCAATCACTCCCAGCGGGTCATCGACGTTCGCGAGGCGCAAGAGGACCTCACCGAACTGATTGACGTCGGTCCCACCGATCCCATGATCCTGCACCCCGGTGAGTTTTTGCTCGGTTCAACCGTGGAGCGTGTGGCGTTGCCCGATGACCTCGTGGCCCGACTCGAGGGAAAGAGTTCGCTCGGTCGCCTGGGACTGCTGATCCATTCGACCGCTGGATTCGTCGACGCCGGTTGGGACGGGCATCTCACGCTGGAACTGTCCAACGTCGCGAATCTTCCGATCACGCTCTATCCGGGCATGAAGATCGGACAGATCAGCTTCTTTGAGATGACGACGCCCGCCGACCGGCCGTACGGCGCGTCGGGCCTCGGATCGAAGTACCGCGGCCAACGCGGGCCCACGGCCAGTCGTTACTCGGAAAACTTCAAGAAGTCTTGACGTCCAATAAATGGAGGGATTGCGGTGTTAGCTCGGATCATTATTGGACTGGCCATAACGGCCGTGTGCTTTGCCGCGGCCGGTCGTCGTTTCTACTGGCTGTCGCGTCTCATTCGAAGCGGCCAACCGGCTCCTCGTCGCTGGCAGGGCTTTCGCAAGGTAAGCGAAGCCGAGGTTGTCGAGGTAGCCGGCCAGCGCAAGCTCCTGCGCTGGACCGTTCCGGGTCTGGCCCACTTCTTTACGATGTGGGGCTTTACCGTTCTGATGACCACGATCATCGAAGCGTATGGTTCGCTCTTTCAGCGCAGCTTTCACATCCCGTTGATCGGTCAGAGCAACTGGCTCGCCTTCGTTGAAGACTTCTTCGCAACGGCGGTGTTGGTGTCGCTCGTGGTCTTCACCATCATCCGTATCAAGAACGCGCCGTCGCGCAAGGACCGCTCCAGTCGCTTCTACGGAAGTCATCTGGGGGCGGCGTGGCTCGTGCTCTTCATGATTTCCATGGTGATCATCACCCTGCTCATCTACCGCGGCGCCCAGATCAACACTGGCCACTTCCCATACGGGAACTCCTCGTGGGCCTTCGCGAGCCAGATCGTGGCGAGTTGGCTTCACCCCCTCGGCACCGGCGTCAACAGCGTGCTGGAAGCGGTCTTCCTGCTCGCGAACATCGGGGTTATCACGGGCTTTCTGGTGTTCGTGTCCTACTCGAAGCACCTGCACATTTTCTTGGCGCCGATCAATATTGGCGTGTCGCGTCGTCCCCGCGCGCTCGGTGGTCTCGACAAGACTCCCGACATGGATATGGAGAACGTCACCGAAGACACGGTCTTTGGCGTGGGCAAAGTGGAGGACTTCACCTGGAAGCAGATGTTGGACTTCGCGACCTGCACCGAGTGCGGGCGTTGCCAGTCGGTGTGCCCCGCCTGGACTACTGGCAAGCCCCTCAGCCCCAAACTGCTCATCATGGGTCTTCGCGACAATATGTTCGCGTCGGCCGACCGGTTGTTGTCGGGTGAGGCGTCGGGCGACGTGGCGACCCTGGTGCCGAGCACCATCGATCCGGACGTGCTGTGGTCCTGCACGACGTGTGGCAGTTGCGTGGAGCAGTGCCCCGTCGACATCGAGCACGTGGACGCCATCATCGACATGCGTCGTTACGAAGTGCTGATGGAATCGCGATTCCCGTCCGAAGCCAGTCTGTTGCTGCGCAACATGGAGAACCAGGGAGACCCCTGGGGTCTCGGGTCTTCGAAGCGCACCGAGTGGCTGGGCGCGCTCGACTTCGACGTGCCGATCATCGACGGACCGATCCCCGACGACATCGAGTACCTCTACTGGGTTGGCTGCGCCGGCTCGCTCGACGAGCGTGGACGCAAGCAGGTCGAGTCCACGGCGCGGATGTTGCATCGCGCAGGCGTGACGTTTGGAATTCTCGGACCGCGCGAGTCGTGCACCGGAGACCCTGCGCGGCGTATGGGTAACGAGTACCTCTTTCAAGAGATGGCCAAGGCCAACATCGCGACGTTGCACGAGGTGGGCGCGAAGAAGATCGTCGCCAGTTGTCCCCACTGCTTTAACACCATGAAGAACGAGTACCCGAGCCTCGGCGGCGAGTTCGAAATGATCCACCACGCCGAGCTGCTGAGCCACCTCGTGGCCGTTGGTCGCTTGGTGCCCGGGGTCAACTACTCCGGCACCGTCACCTACCACGACCCTTGCTACCTCGGTCGACACAACCGAGTCTTCGACGAGCCACGAAACGTGCTCGACGCGATTCCCGGCGTCAAGCAGGTTGAGATGGAGCGTTGTCGCGAAAAGGGCTTCTGCTGTGGAGCGGGTGGTGCGCGCATGTGGATGGAAGAAAACATCGGCAAGCGCGTCAATATGGACCGCGCCAACGAGGCCCTCGGCACCGGTGCGGACATCGTGTCGACGGCCTGTCCCTTCTGCATGATCATGCTCGACGATGCGGTCAAGGCCAACGGCAAGGGCGATGAGGTCTCCGTGATGGATATCGCCCAGGTGGTGGAGCGTTCGTTGACGGCGCCGGCGACCGCCGGCTGAGAGGCGCTACGCCACCGTAGTTAATACGCCAGAAACACTTCGCTAACGAACTAGAAACCCTTGATTGGCACACTGGTGCCAACAACCTGAGGTCAGCGTCGCCCTCTCCTAGTTATCAAAGGAGTGGATGTGCTATTCGCCGTCACCAACATCCCGTATCCCAGTTGGCTAAACCCCGCTGACAATACCTGGCAACTTGTGGCCGCGACTTTGGTCGGCTTGATGAGTCTGCCGGGCCTAGCCGTGCTGTATGGCGGGCTCGTGCGAAAGAAGTGGATCGTCAACACCATGCTGATGGTGTTCGCCGGCTTCTCGATCACTCTCGTCGTGTGGATGCTCTGGGGCTACAACATGGCCTTTGGACCGATCTCGCACTTCGGTGCTACCGGATCGTTCTGGAGCGGGTTCGTCGGGCACTTCACCCCGTTGGCCACCGCCAGTTCTGAGCAGGGTCAAGCGGTATCGGGTGCGAACTCGCTGATTCCGTTCCACTTCCCAACGGCGACGTTGGCGTACTTCCAGTTCGTGTTCGCCGCGATCACCCCGCTGCTCTTCCTGGGCGGACTCGTTGGTCGACTCAAGTTCAAGGCGTGGCTCTTGATCGTGCCGCTGTGGGTCACGCTGATCTACTGCGTGAACGCCTGTCTGCTCTGGGGTGGCGGATTCTTCGCCCAGAAGGGCGCCGTGGACTACTCGGGCGGCTACGTCATCCACCTGAGCGCCGGCGTTGCCGCGTTCACCGGTGCCGCGATTCTCGGACCTCGCCGCTGGCAGGACCGTGAGAACGCCTTCCCGAGCAACCTGATGATGGTGGCCGTTGGTGCGGGCATCCTGTGGCTGGGCTGGAACGGCTTCAACGGAGGAGACCCCTTCTACGCTGGCGCCGACGCCGCGAGCGCGGTGCTCAACACCAACGTGGCTACCGCGGTTGGCGTGTTGACGTGGTTGCTCATGGACATGTCTTCTCGAAGCAGAAGAAGCCCACGTTCTTGGGGGCCATCAACGGAATGCTCTGTGGGCTCGTCGCAATCACGCCTAGTGCTGGTTGGGTGAACGGCACCGGGGCGATCTTCGTTGGCCTCATCGCGGCGTCGATCGTGTGGGTCGCCTGGAACTACCTCTCGCGGATTCGTCCCTTCTCGAAGGTTGACGACGCCCTGGGAGTCGTCTACACGCACGGCATAGCCGGGCTCGTCGGTGGACTGCTGGTTGGAATCCTCGCGGACCCGAAGATGACCGAATACGGCGTCGCGGGCGCCCACTTCAAGGGTGCCGGCGGCTTCTCGGTCGCCGGCTGGTTCTACGGCCACTCATTCCATCAGCTGTGGGAACAGTTCCTCGCGGCGCTATGGATAATTGGCTACACCGCGGTGGGTACGGCCGCTATCTTCTACCTCGTGAAGTTCATCCTCGGCGGCCTCCGCGAATCTGACGAGACCCTGGCCATTGGTGACCTCGCGATCCACGAGGAAGAGGCCTTCCCCGAGCCGACCTTCGGTGAGCCAGTATTAAGTCCTAGCCACTCGCACAGCGACAACGTCTAAGGAGTAGATGATGAAACTAATTACCGCAGTTGTGAAGCCGTTCAAGCTTGATGAAGTGAAAGTCGCCGTCAGGGAAGTTGGTGTAACGGGGATGACCGTGGGCCAGGTTCGCGGATTCGGGCGCACCGGGGGTCACATCGAGATCTACCGGGGCAAAGAGTACGAGTTCGACTTCATCGACAAGATCCAAATTGAGATTGCCGTCACCGACGAGCAGGTCGAAGCGGTGCTCGACGCCATCGTGAACGCTGCGCGAACCGACACCGTCGGCGACGGCAAGGTGTGGGTCACCGATGTCGAGCGCGTGGTGCGAATTCGCACCAACGAGCGAGGTCCCGAAGCGGTATAACTCAGCCGGCCTGGCGTGCGACGGCTTCGGCCGCCGCCGCCGCGGCCGCGGGGTCGCCGAGGTAGTCGGCCTCGAGGACGGTGAGCTCGTTGTCGAGGCGGATTCGATACGGAATCCCGGTGGGAATCTCCAGCGCGGCAATCTCGTCGTCGGAGATGTTTTGCAGAACTTTTCTTAGAGCGCGAATCGAGTTGCCGTGCGCGACCACGATGACCGCGCCGCCCCGCACCGCTTCGCGGCGAAGGTCTTCGACGATCACCTCACTGAAGTAGGGGGTCACGCGAGCGACCACGTCCTTCAGGCACTCGGTGGCCGGGATGAACTCCGCCGGCACGTCGCGGTAGCGCGGGTCGTCCAGGTTCCTGCGAGGATCGCCCTCGGGCAGCGGTGGCGGCGGAACGTCATACGAACGGCGCCACAACTTCACCTGGTCGGCGCCGAACTGATCGGATGTCTCCTTCTTGTTCTTCCCGGTGAGATCGCCGTAGTGACGCTCGTTGAGTCGCCAACTGCGTCGAACGGGCAGCCACGAACGGTCGGCCGCGTGCAGCGAGATCTCGGCCGTTCGAATGGCTCTCGTGAGCACGGAGGTGTGCAGGATTCGAAGGTCCAGATCGGTCTCGCCGGCCAGCAGTTCGCCGGCGATTCGGGCTTCGGCCTCGCCGGCGGCGACCAAGTCGACGTCCTGCCATCCGGTGAAGAGATTGAGGTCGTTCCATAACGAACGCCCGTGGCGTAGAAGTATGAGATCTGGCACGTTTCTAGCGTACTTACTAAGGGGAGAAGCCATCTTTGGCACTACGGCCGCGAGTCGTGGAAACGCCGGTTTCGATGAATTTAAAAGATAGCAGGAACCCTATACGTTTTCTTGACAAGAGGGGACTCAAGTATGTATCATTGGACATATAGGTTCTCGCTTCCTGGATGGTCCGGCGAGTCAGAGACGTAGAAACAGCTAAGGAGCAGTTCATGGCAAAGGCAGTCGGTATAGACCTCGGAACCACCAACTCGGTGGTCAGTGTGCTGGAGGCGGGCGAGCCCGTTGTAATTCCCAACGCCGAAGGTGGTCGCACGACCCCTTCCGTGGTTGGATTTTCCAAGACCGGCGAGGTTCTCGTCGGTGAGGTGGCGAAGCGTCAGGCGATCACCAACCCCGAGCGCACGATCCGCTCGGTGAAGCGCCACATGGGCGAGAACTGGTCCGTCGACATTGACGGTACCAAGTACACCGCGCAAGAGATTTCGGCCCGCATCCTGCAGAAGCTGAAGCGAGACGCCGAGGCGTACCTGGGCGATACGGTGAGCCAGGCGGTCATCACGGTTCCCGCCTACTTCAATGACGCCCAGCGCACCGCGACCAAAGAGGCCGGTCAGATTGCCGGGCTCGAAGTGCTGCGAATCGTGAACGAGCCCACGGCCGCGGCGCTCGCGTACGGCCTGGACAAGGGTGGCCAGGAGCAGACGGTGCTGGTCTTTGACCTCGGCGGTGGAACCTTCGACGTTTCGGTGCTGGACATAGCTGACGGCGTGTTCGAAGTGAAGTCCACGCACGGCGACACCCACCTCGGTGGCGACGACTGGGACGACGCCGTTATGCACTGGCTGATCAAGACCTTCAAGGACACCGAAGGCGTCGACCTCTCGACGGACAAGATGGCGATTCAACGCCTGAAGGAAGCGTCGGAGAAGGCGAAGATCGAGCTCTCCGCGGTGCAAGAGACGCAGGTCAATCTGCCGTTCATCACCGCGACCGCGGACGGCCCCAAGCACCTCGACCTCAAGTTGAGCCGCTCGAAGTTCAACGAACTGACGGCGGACCTGGTTGAGCGTTGCCGTAAGCCATTCGACCAGGCCATCAAGGACGCGGGGCTGACCCTCGACAAGATTGACCACGTCATCATGGTCGGCGGGTCGACGCGCATCCCCGCAGTGCAGGAGTTGATCACCAAGGTCACGGGCAAGGAGCCCAACAAGAGCGTGAACCCCGACGAGGTCGTCGCCATTGGCGCGGCCGTGCAGGCTGGCGTACTGAAGGGTGACGTCAAGGACATCCTGCTCCTCGACGTGACACCGTTGTCGCTCGGTATCGAGACCAAGGGTGGCGTCATGACCAAGATCATCGAGCGCAACACGACCATTCCCACCAAGAAGTCGCAGACGTTCACGACGGCGGACGACAATCAGCCCTCGGTCGAGGTGCACGTACTGCAAGGTGAGCGTGAAATGGCGTCGTACAACCAGACGCTGGGCAAGTTCCAGCTCGTGGGAATCCCGCCGGCGCCGCGTGGCATGCCTCAGATCGAAGTGACCTTCGACATCGACGCGAACGGCATCGTGCACGTCTCGGCGAAGGACAACGCCACCGGGGCCACGCAGTCAATGACCATCACCGGTGGGTCGTCGCTCTCCAAGGACGAGATTGACCGCATGGTCAGAGACGCCGAAGCCCACGCCGAGGACGACCGCAAGCGTCGCGACGAGGCCGAGGTTCGAAACAACGCCGACGGACTGGTGTACCAGACCGAGAAGCTGTTGAAGGATCAGGCTGATTCGTTCCAGGGTACCGAGCGAGAGGACGTGGAGGGTGCACTGAGCTCACTGAAGGAGGCCCTCAACGGCACCGACATCGAGTCGATCAAGAACGCGACCGAGAAGTTGCTCACGACCAGCCAAGGCTTTAGCCAGCGCCTCTACGAGGAGGCCTCGAAGGCGAACGCCGCCGGCCCGTCAGCTCCCCAGAGCAACGATGACGACATCGTTGACGCAGAGATTGTCGACTAATCGTGGGTGACAATCCTGTCGAAAACGACCCGGTGACGACGTCTGACGACGTCGTCACCGAGGTCGCTGACGAATTGAGTGACGCCGAGCGCCAGCGCGACGAGTATCTGGACGCGCTCCAACACCTCCAGGCGGACTTCGAGAACTATCGCAAACGAGTGGCCCGTTCCTCCGCGGACGCGGCGGTTCGAGCAGCGGGTGATGTCGTCGTGAAGTTGCTTCCGGTGCTCGACGCGTTCGATTTGGCGCTGGCACACTTCGTCAATGTGACGTCAGAAGAAGTGGCCGCCCTGACCCAGTCGCGTGGCCTGCTGCTCGACACGCTCACAAGAGACGGTCTCGAGAGAATCGACGCCGTGGGGGTTGCGTTTGATCCCCAGGTGCACGACGCGGTCGCCCACATCGAGGGCGACGTCGACGGCGAGCAGGTCATTGATGAAGTGCTGCGCGCCGGCTACCGCTGGAAGGGTGCCGTCCTGCGCCCGGCAATGGTGAGAGTGAAGGGCTAAATGGCCGAGCGTGAGTGGTTCGATACGGACTACTACAAGGTTTTGGGGCTGTCGTCGAGTGCGACAGCGAAGGAGATCACGCGCGCCTATCGCAAGCTCGCGAAAGAACTTCATCCCGACACGAACCCCGGATCCGAGGAGAAGTTCAAAGAGGTGTCGGTCGCCTACGACGTGCTCGGCGACACGGAGAAGCGCAAAGAGTACGACGAGGTCCGACGGCTTGGGGCAGCGGGCGCCGGGTTTGGTGGTCCCGGTGGACCGGGCGGGCCCAGCACGGGTGGATTCAATTTTCAAACCGGCGATTTCGGGGACCTGGGCGATATCTTCGGCGGACTCTTCAGCGGCGGTCGCCGCCAGCGCGCCCAGCGTGGCGCCGACCTCGAAACCGCGCTGCACCTGAGTTTTCGTGATGCCGTGATGGGCGTCACGACCACGGTCAACTTGCCGAGCGGCGACGCCTGCCACACGTGTGGCGGCAAGGGCGCAGCTCCGGGAAGCGGGTTTGCCACGTGCGAGCGTTGTCAGGGTCGCGGTGTACTGAATGACGACCAGGGACCGTTCGCGATGTCGAGCGTCTGTCCGGTCTGTCAGGGCCGTGGTGGACGGATAGTGACCCCGTGCGCCTCGTGTCACGGCACCGGTCGTGAGCCCTCGTCGCGTCGGGTGAACGTTCGAGTCCCCGCTGGCGTCGTCGACGGTCAACGGATCCGCCTGAAGGGCAAGGGCAATCCCGGTGGCCAC
>Ga0182014_10002928_pt1 | contig 21047 bp, 15 predicted proteins | sample 612S2DmetaG_FD_120489 | JGI IMG/M metagenome (GOLD analysis project Ga0182014, IMG submission 120489) | Permafrost microbial communities from Stordalen Mire, Sweden - 612S2D metaG | ecosystem: Environmental > Terrestrial > Soil > Wetlands > Permafrost | place: Sweden: Stordalen | collected... | reverse complement strand
TAGAAATTAGTGATCGGTGATTCGTCATCGGACTTGTTAAATGGCACGGTCTTTCCCGGGATCGCGCCTCAGCATCGGGAGTCGTGCGATGCCGCGTTTGTTTACTGGACTGGAAATCCCGGCCGAGATCGGCCAGACGCTTTCCAATTTGCGGGGCGGCCTTCCCGGCGCCCGCTGGGTCGACCCCGAAAATTATCACGTCACCTTGCGCTTCATCGGCGATATCGACGGCATCGCCGCCAACGAAATCGCCTCGCTGCTGTGGCGGATCAATCGCAAGCCGTTCGAGGTCGCCGTGCAGGGCCTCTCCAGCTTCGGCGGCAAGAAGCCGCGCGCCGTAGTCGCCCAGGTGGTGCCAAGCCGGCCGCTGATCGAGCTGCAGGCCGAGCTCGAGCGGCTGATGCAGCGCATGGGGCTCGATCCGGAAGGGCGCAAATTCACCCCGCACGTGACGCTGGCAAGGCTGCGCGACGCTTCCAACCAGGATGTCGCCGATTACCTGTCGGTGCGCGGCTATTTCCCGACCCGGGTGTTCACGGCGTCGCGTTTCGTGCTGTTCTCCTCCCGCGCCTCCACCGGCGGCGGACCCTATGTGGTCGAGGATTCCTACGCGCTGAGCGCGTGACAAGCCGGCGCTCGCACGCTCTCAGTCGTCATCATCCGCGAAAGCGGATGATCCGGTATTCCAGAAACGCCGTCGATTGACCGATGGGCCGCGGCGTACTGGATACCCGCTTTCGCGGGTCTGACGGCTCGAGAAGCTCTGGCGTAGCCCGATGGGTAGAGCGAAGCGATACAGGTCCGCGATCAACTCACATGCTGAGCGATGGGATGCCTCCCAATCCTCAATCACCGAAACAGCCTCCTGAATTTTCTCGAAAGATAGGCCGCTTGGAAGATTGAGATCGTGGATCTCAAAGCCCCCGCCGTCGATCTCCAGAATTTTGCTGTGTTCATCCATTCGGGGACAAAAACCTCCTTTTTTTAAATAGTCCGCTCACCCGAAAAAGCGCCGCACTGTCAGATCTTTAGGCCCATCACAATGGTCTTGTTCTTGAACGCGCCAGCGCTGTCGGCGTTGCCTCCGACGTAGGTCTCATCGATCTCAACGTCCTGCGCGTCGTCGGGCGTGGCGGACACGGATGCGGGCGCGGATCACGGCAAGCCTAAGGAATGCTGGAGGCGTAGCCAAAACCAGCGCGGAATCGGACTCTTGGGGGTAGCCTGGGCAGACCACAATGGGAGCCCGCGCTGGGCGTGCCGCCTCTCCACCTTGAAATGGGAAGTCTCCTGGCACGCCTCTCAGGCATTGGATGTCCTGCCGGGGTTCATGGTATCAAGGTAGGGCGGCGACGACCGGCCATTCTCCACTGGTGCCTGGACCCAGCGCAGCAAAAGTGCGGCGAGCCGGGGCCCGCTCTACTTTGCATGGGGTTGTTTTCGCGATTTTTGATTCAGGCCCTGCGGTCCGCCGCCGAAGGGGGCCGGGTCCGGGAGACCGTTGGTCGCATGCGCGCGGCGCAGGTTTAGCGGTGGGTCCCGGCTCTGCGGAGCAGCGTGAAGAACGCGGCACCGCGTCCGGGACACGCATACCCCGCGCATAGCCCCTGCACCAAATCGCGGCTTGCAATTTTCCTCCTGTTGGGGCCGTAAGGGGGCCATGCTGACCACCCCCTCCGCTTCGTTCCGCGCCCATTACCAGGCCCTGGTTTCCTCCGGCGCGATCGAGCCCGACGCCGCGCAGGCGGAGGCTGCCGACGCGCTCGCCGAGCTCGAGCAGCGGCTGGCGGACTACAAGCCTCCCCGCAAGCAGGGCCTGCTGGGCCGGCTGTTCGCCGACAAGGACGCGCCGCCGCGCGGGCTTTATGTCCACGGCGAGGTCGGCCGCGGCAAGACCATGCTGATGGACCTGTTCTTCCAGCACAGTTCGGTCCGGCACAAGCGCCGCGCGCATTTCCACGAATTCATGGCCGAGGTGCACGAGCGGATCTACGGCTATCGCCAGAACATCGCGCGCGGCGAGATCGCGGACGGCGACGTGATCGCGCTCACCGCCGGCTCGATCTTCGACGAGGCGTGGCTGTTGTGCTTCGACGAATTCCACGTCACCGACATCGCCGACGCCATGATCCTGGGGCGGCTGTTCACAAGACTGTTCGATCTCGGCACCGTCGTGGTGGCGACTTCCAATGTCGCGCCGGAGGATCTCTACAAGGGAGGTCTCAACCGGGCGCTGTTCCTGCCCTTCATCGCGCAGATATCCGGTCATATGGACGTGCTGCAGCTCGAGGCGCGCACCGATTTCCGGCTCGAGAAGCTCGCAGGCGTGAAGATGTGGCTGGTGCCATCGGATCATGCCGCCGATGCCGCGCTCGACAAGGCGTGGGCGAGGATGACCGGCAACGCCCGATGCAGGTCGCGCGATATTTCGATCAAGGGCCGCATCCTGCACGTGCCGTGCTCGGCGGACGGCGTGGCGCGGTTTTCCTTCGCGGATCTGTGCGAAAAGCCGCTCGCCGCTTCCGACTATCTGCGGCTTGCGCACGACTATCATACCATCATGATCGACCGTATTCCGGTCATGGACCACCCCGAGCGCAATGCCGCCAAGCGCTTCATCTCGCTGATCGACACGCTGTATGACAACGCGGTGAAGGTGATGGCGTCGGCCGCGGCCGATCCGATGTCGCTGTATCTCGCCACCGAGGGCCATGAGGCGAACGAATTCAAGCGGACCTCGTCGCGGCTGATCGAGATGAGCTCGGAATCCTATCTGGCGCTGCCCCATGGCCACAAGGATTCCGCGGCGAGCGGTTCCAGCACGGGGCTGGTGGAGACCTGACGGCGCGGGCCGTCATTCCGGGGCGATGCGCCAGCATCGAACCCGGAATCTCGAGATTCCGGGTTCGCGCTTCGCGCGCCCCGGAATGACAAGGGGGTATGATCGAAATCAAGGCAGGACCGACAATTGAGCATAGCCTGACTTGAACGGGTCGGTCGAAAGGGATAACCAGCGACCCAGCCTCTTTCCATCCCTCCTTGACCTTCAAAGGACAGATTTCCCATGGCGCGCGACAAGATTGCTTTGATTGGCTCCGGTCAGATCGGCGGCACGTTGGCTCACCTCATCGGCCTGAAAGAACTCGGCGACGTCGTGATGTTCGACATCGCCGAGGGCGTGCCGCAGGGCAAATCGCTCGATATCGCGCAATCCTCGCCGGTCGACGGCTTCGATGCGCATTTCACCGGCGCCAATTCCTATGACGCGCTGGACGGCGCCAAGGTCTGCATCGTCACCGCCGGCGTGCCGCGCAAGCCCGGCATGAGCCGCGACGACCTGCTGAGCATCAATCTCAAGGTGATGGAGCAGGTCGGCGCGGGCATCAAGAAATACGCCCCCGACGCCTTCGTGATCTGCATCACCAATCCGCTCGACGCCATGGTGTGGGCGCTGCAGAAGGCCTCGGGCATGCCCCACAAGAAGGTGGTGGGCATGGCCGGCGTGCTGGATTCCTCGCGCTTCCGCTATTTCCTGGCCGACGAGTTCAACGTCTCGGTCGAGGACGTCACGGCCTTCGTGCTCGGCGGCCATGGCGACACCATGGTGCCGCTGGTGCGCTATTCCACGGTGGCCGGCATTCCTCTGCCCGATCTGGTGAAGATGGGCTGGACCTCGCAGACCCGGATCGACGAGATCGTCGACCGCACCCGCAACGGCGGCGCCGAAATCGTCAACCTGTTGAAGACCGGCTCGGCGTTCTATGCGCCGGCCGCATCGGCGATCGCGATGGCCGAGAGCTACCTCCGGGACAAGAAGCGCGTGCTGCCCTGCGCCGCCTATCTGAACGGCGAATACGGCGTCAAGGACATGTATGTCGGCGTTCCCGTCGTGATCGGGTCGAAGGGTGTCGAGCGCATTGTCGAGATCGAACTCGCCGGCAAGGACCGCGAGGCGTTCGACAAGTCGGTCGGCGCGGTGCAGGGTCTGGTCGATGCCTGCAAGAAGATCGCGCCGGATCTGCTCGGTCGCTGATCTCAATCTTACTCCCAGCCGTCTCCTTTAGGGGCTTCGAAGGGCCGTCTCATGAATATTCACGAATACCAGGCCAAGGCGCTGCTGCATGAATTCGGGGTGCCTATTTCGAAGGGTGTGCCGGTGCTGCGGGCCGCCGATGCGGACGTCGCGGCGAAAACGCTTCCCGGCCCGATCTGGGTGGTGAAGAGCCAGATCCACGCCGGCGGCCGCGGCAAGGGCAAGTTCAAGGAGGCCTCGGCCGGCGACAAGGGCGGCGTGCGCATCGCCAAGTCGGTCGCCGAAGTCGACGAATTCGCCAAGCAGATGCTGGGCGCTACCCTGGTCACGGTGCAGACCGGGCCGCACGGCAAGCAGGTCAACCGGCTCTACATCGAGGAAGGCTCCGACATCGACAAGGAGTTCTATCTGTCGATCCTGGTCGACCGGGAAACCTCCCGGGTCGCCTTCGTGGTCTCCACCGAAGGCGGCGTCAACATCGAGGACGTCGCCCACAACAGCCCCGAGAAGATCGTGACCTTCTCGGTCGATCCGGCGACCGGCATCATGGGCCATCACGGCCGCACCGTCGCCAAGGCGCTGAAGCTGTCCGGCGATCTGGCCAAGCAGGCCGAAAAGCTGGTGACGCAGCTCTATACGGCCTTCGTCGCCAAGGACATGGCGATGCTGGAGATCAACCCGCTGGTGGTGACGAAGCAGGGCGATCTGCGCGTGCTCGACGCCAAGGTGTCGTTCGACAGCAACGCGCTGTATCGCCATCCCGAAGTGGTGGCGCTGCGCGACGAGACCGAGGAAGACCAGAAGGAAATCGAGGCGTCGAAATATGACCTCAACTACGTCACGCTCGACGGCAACATCGGCTGCATGGTCAACGGCGCCGGCCTCGCCATGGCGACCATGGACATCATCAAGCTCTACGGCATGTCGCCGGCGAACTTCCTCGACGTCGGCGGCGGCGCCGACAAGGCCAAGGTCACGGCCGCCTTCAAGATCATCACCGCCGATCCCAATGTGAAGGGCATCCTGATCAACATCTTCGGCGGCATCATGAAATGCGACATCATCGCCGAGGGCGTGGTCGCCGCGGTGAAGGAAGTCGGCCTGACGGTGCCGCTGGTGGTGCGGCTCGAGGGCACCAATGTCGAAGCCGGCAAGAAGATCATCCGGGAAAGCGGCCTCAACGTGTTGCCGGCCGACAATCTCGACGACGCCGCGCAGAAGATCGTCAAGGCGGTGAAGGGAGCCTGAGGCCCATGGCCGAGGACCATCTCCCAGCACCGACCCCGCTTCCGGAGCGCCGCATCTGCCGGCGGATCCACTGACCCCTCGACCCATCGTCTCGCGAAAGCAACCTCAGCCATGTCCATCCTGATCGACAGAAATACCAAGGTCATCTGCCAGGGCTTTACCGGCAAGAACGGCACCTTCCACTCCGAGGCCGCGATCGCCTATGGCACCAAAATGGTCGGGGGCACCTCGCCGGGCAAAGGCGGTTCGGTTCATCTCGGGCTGCCGGTGTTCGACACGGTGCAGGAGGCGAGGGAAAAGACTGGCGCCGACGCCTCCGTGATCTACGTGCCGCCGCCGGGAGCGGCGGACGCGATCTGCGAAGCGATCGACGCCGAAATCCCGCTGATCGTCTGCATCACCGAAGGCATCCCGGTGCTCGACATGGTCAGGGTGAAACGGTCGCTGGCGGGGTCGAAATCCCGCCTGATCGGGCCGAACTGCCCGGGCGTGATGACGGCGGGCGAGTGCAAGATCGGCATCATGCCGGCCAACATCTTCAAGCCCGGCAATGTCGGTATCGTCTCGCGGTCGGGCACGCTGACCTATGAGGCGGTGTTCCAGACCACCCAGGAGGGTCTCGGCCAGACCACCGCGGTCGGCATCGGCGGCGATCCGGTCAAGGGCACCGAATTCATCGACGTGCTGGAAATGTTCCTGGCCGACCCCCACACCACCTCGATCGTCATGATCGGCGAAATCGGCGGCTCGGCCGAAGAGGACGCCGCCCAGTTCCTGAAAGACGAGGCCAAGCGCGGCCGCAAGAAGCCGATGGTCGGCTTCATTGCCGGCGTCACCGCCCCTCCCGGCCGCCGCATGGGCCATGCCGGCGCCATCATCTCCGGCGGCAAGGGCGACGCCGGCTCCAAGACCGCGGCGATGGAATCGGCCGGAATTACCGTTTCGCCGTCGCCGGCGCGGCTCGGGCATACCCTCGTCGAAAAACTGAAGGGCTGAAATCTTAATTCATTTCTTGGTTCTTTTCGGGGCGAATATTCACCCCAAATAGGGTAAAAGACCCCCTATCACGCTGATCCGGTGCGCGGATCGGCGGTTGCGCCGTCTTCCACGCGCTATTCGAAATCACCAGGACGCAATCATGTCTCGCCAGGACGCGAACGCCGCCTTTGCTCTCTCCTCTTTTTTGCAGGGCACAAACGCCACCTACATCGACGAAATCTACGCCCGCTACGAGAACGACCCCGCCTCGGTCGATGCCGAGTGGCAGGAGTTCTTCAAGAGCCTGAAGGATACCCCGGCCGACGTCCGCAAGAACGCCGAGGGGCCGTCCTGGGGCCGGGACAACTGGCCGCTGACGCCGCGCGACGACCTGACTTCCGCGCTGGACGGCAACTGGGCCGAGGTCGAAAAGTCGGTCGGCGCCAAGATCGCCGCCAAGGAGCAGGCCAAGGCGCAGGCCAGGGGCGGTGAGCTGACCGCGGCCGACATCCACCAGGCGACCCGGGATTCGGTGCGCGCGCTGATGCTGATCCGCGCCTACCGCATGCGCGGCCATTTCCACGCCAAGCTCGATCCGCTCGGGATCGAGCCGGCGCGCAACCGCGAGGAGCTCGATCCGCGCTCCTACGGCTTCACGGAAGCCGATTTCGACCGCAAGATATTCCTCGATCATGTGCTCGGCATGGAATACGCGACGCTGCGCGAAATCGTCGCGATCTGCGAACGCACCTACTGCCAGACGCTCGGCGTCGAGTTCATGCACATCACCAACGCCGCGCAGAAGGGCTGGATCCAGGAGCGGATCGAGGGTCCGGACAAGGAGATCAGTTTCACCCGCGAGGGCCGGCGCGCCATTCTGATGAAGCTGGTCGAGGCCGAAGGTTTTGAAAAATTCTGCGACATCAAATTCACCGGCACCAAGCGGTTCGGCCTCGACGGCGGCGAATCGCTGATTCCCGCGCTCGAGCAGATCATCAAGCGCGGCGGCAATCTCGGCGTGAAGGAAATCGTGGTCGGCATGCCGCATCGCGGCCGGCTCAACGTGCTGACCCAGGTGATGGGCAAGCCGCATCGCGCGCTGTTCCATGAATTCAAGGGCGGCTCGGCCAATCCCGACGCCGTCGAAGGCTCCGGCGACGTCAAATACCATCTCGGCGCCTCGTCGGACCGCGAGTTCGACCACAACCGGATTCATCTGTCGCTCACCGCCAATCCGTCGCACCTGGAGATCGTCGATCCCGTGGTGCTCGGCAAGGTGCGCGCCAAGCAGGACCAGCATGGCGATCCGCCGGACATGCGGATCTCGGTGTTGCCGCTGCTGATGCACGGCGACGCCGCCTTCGCAGGGCAGGGCGTGGTAGCCGAATGCTTCGCGCTGTCCGACCTCAAGGGCTATCGCACCGGCGGCTCCATTCATTTCATCGTCAACAACCAGATCGGCTTCACGACCTATCCGCGCTACTCGCGCTCTTCGCCCTATCCGTCCGACGTGGCGAAGATGATCGACGCGCCGATCTTCCATGTGAACGGCGACGATCCGGAGGCCGTGGTGTTCGCGGCCAAGGTCGCGATCGAGTTCAGGCAGAAATTCCACAAGCCCGTCGTCATCGACATGTTCTGCTATCGCAGGCATGGCCACAACGAAGGCGACGAGCCGGCGTTCACCCAGCCGGTGATGTACAAGCGGATCGCGTCGCATCCGACCACGCTGGAGATCTATTCCAAGCGGCTGGTCGCCGAAGGCGTGATGACCGAGGGCGAGGTCGAGAAGGCCAAGGCCGACTGGCGCGCGCGGCTCGATGCCGAGCTGGAGGCCGGCTCCGGCTACAAGCCCAACAAGGCGGACTGGCTCGACGGCAAATGGGCCGGCTTCAAGTCGGCGGACCAGGAAGAGGACGCCCGCCGCGGCGTCACCGGCGTCGATGTCGCGGTGCTCCGGGAGATCGGCCGCAAGATCACCAAGGTGCCCGACGGCTTCAGGGCTCACCGCACCATCCAGCGGTTCCTGGAAAACCGGGCCAAGGCGATCGACACCGGCAACGGAATCGATTGGGCGACCGGCGAGGCGCTGGCGTTCTGCACCCTGCTGCAGGAGGGCCATCACGTCCGGCTGTCGGGTCAGGACTCCGAGCGCGGCACCTTCTCGCAGCGCCATTCGGTGCTGATCGACCAGGAAGACGAGAGCCGCTACACGCCGTTCAATCACCTCGGCGACCAGGGCCACTACGAAGTCATTAACTCGCTGCTGTCGGAAGAGGCCGTGCTCGGCTTCGAGTACGGCTATTCGCTGACCGAGCCGAATGCGCTGGCGATCTGGGAAGCCCAGTTCGGCGATTTCGCCAACGGTGCCCAAGTGCTGTTCGACCAGTTCATCTCGTCGGGCGAGCGCAAATGGCTGCGCATGTCCGGCCTCGTCTGTATGCTGCCGCATGGCTATGAGGGGCAGGGACCGGAGCATTCCTCCGCCCGGCTCGAACGCTTCCTGCAGATGTGCGCCGAGGACAACATGCAGGTGGTCTATGCCACCACGCCGGCCAATTTCTTCCACGTGCTGCGGCGGCAATTGCATCGCGAGATCCGCAAGCCGCTGATCCTGATGACGCCGAAGTCGCTGCTGCGCCACAAGCGCGCGGTTTCGCGGCTCGAGGAAATGGGCGCCGGCACCACTTTCCATCGCATTCTCTACGATGACGCGGCGATGCTGCCGGACGAAAAGATCAAGCTGGTGGCGGACGACAAGATCCGCCGCGTCGTGCTGTGCTCGGGCAAGGTCTATTACGACCTCTACGAAGAGCGCGAAAAGCGCGGCATCGACGACGTCTATCTGATGCGGGTCGAGCAGCTCTATCCGGTGCCGCTGAAGGCGCTGGTGCAGGAGCTCGGGCGCTTCAAGGGCGCCGAACTGGTCTGGTGCCAGGAAGAGCCGCGCAACATGGGCGCCTGGCACTTCATCGAGCCTTATCTCGAATGGGTGCTGAATCAGATCCACGCGACGCACAAGCGTCCGCGTTACGCCGGCCGCGCCGCCTCCGCGGCGACCGCGACCGGTCTGATGTCCAAGCACCTGGCGCAGCTCAAGGCGCTGCTCGACGAGGCATTGAGTTAGGAATTGCAATTCGTCATGCCCCGCGCAAGCGGGGCATGCAGTGACCCGCGCGCCTCTTCATTGATCGAGACCGTCACGGGTTGCTGGATCACCCGCCTTCGCGGGCGATGACCACACAGGACACTGAGGAACAAAGCCATGACTGAAATTCGCGTACCGACGCTCGGCGAATCCGTGACCGAGGCCACCATCGGCCGCTGGTTCAAGAAGGCCGGCGATGCCGTCGCCGTCGACGAGCCCCTGGTTGAACTGGAGACCGACAAGGTCACCATCGAGGTCCCGGCGCCGTCGGCGGGCGTGCTCGGCGAGATCACCGCCAAGGACGGCGAAACCGTCGCGGTCGGCGCGTTGCTCGGACAGATCAGGGAAGGCGTTGCGGGAGCCGCCGCCAAGCCGGCCGCCGCGCCCGCCAAGGCGCCAAGCCCGGCCGCTCCGCCGCCCGTTGCTGCGGCCGCGCCGGTCGCCGCCAAGGCCCCGCCGGCCGATGCGCCGCTGGCGCCGTCGGTGCGCAAGATTTCCGCCGAAAGCGGCATCGACGCCGCCACCGTGCCCGGCTCGGGCAAGGACGGCCGGGTGACCAAAGGCGACATGCTGGCCGCGATCGAGAAGGCGGCGTCGGCGCCGACCCCGGTCAATCAGCCCGCCGCCGCGGTGCAGGTGCGTGCGCCCTCGCCGGCCGACGACGCCGCGCGCGAAGAGCGCGTGAAGATGACGCGGCTGCGCCAGACCATCGCCCGCCGCCTCAAGGACGTGCAGAACACCGCCGCGATGCTGACGACCTTCAACGAGGTCGACATGGGCCACATCATGGCGATGCGCACCCAGTACAAGGACGTGTTCGAGAAGAAGCACGGCTCCAAACTCGGTTTCATGGGCTTCTTCACCAAGGCCTGCGTCCAGGCGCTGAAGGACATTCCGGCCGTCAACGCCGAGATCGACGGCACCGATTTGATCTACAAGAACTACTATCACGTCGGGGTGGCCGTCGGCACCGACAAGGGCCTGGTGGTGCCGGTGGTGCGCGACTGCGACCACAAGTCGATCGCCGAGATCGAGAAGAGCATCGCCGATTTCGGCCGCCGCGCGCGCGACGGCCAGCTCAAGATCGACGAGATGCAGGGCGGCACCTTCACCATCACCAATGGCGGCATCTACGGATCGCTGATGTCGACGCCGATCCTGAACGCGCCGCAGTCGGCGATTCTCGGCATGCATAAGATCCAGGAGCGGCCGATGGCGATCGGCGGCAAGGTCGAGATCCGCCCGATGATGTATCTGGCGCTGTCCTACGATCACCGCGTCATCGACGGCAAGGAAGCGGTGACCTTCCTGGTGCGGGTCAAGGAAAACCTCGAGGATCCGGCCCGCCTGGTGCTGGATCTCTGACATTGCCGCAACCTTGATGCCGGCTCGCTGGCGGCGATGCCGGCGCGGCCTTTCCAGCAGCGTGCATCTCGATTTTTGGGGGACAGGTTTTGACCGACAGGGTTGCCATCATCACCGGCGCAAGCCGCGGCATCGGCCGCGCCACCGCGATCGCCGCCGCGGCGCGCGGTTTCAGGGTCGTCGTCGGCTATGCCAGCAACGAGGCGGCCGCGCACAGCGTGGTCGCGGCCATCGAGGCCAAAAACGGCAAGGCGATCGCGGTGAAGTGCGACGTCGGCAGCGAGCACGACATCCTCGCGCTGTTCAAGGCCGCCGACAAATTCGGCACGCTTGGGGTGCTGGTCAACAATGCCGGCATCGTCGGCACCACGTCCCGGGTCGACGAGATGTCCGCCGAACGCATCCAGCGCATGATGGCCATCAATGTCACCGGCAGCATCCTGTGCGCACGCGAGGCGGTGAAACGGATGTCGACCCGCCACGGCGGCAAGGGCGGCGTGATCGTCAATCTGTCGTCGGTCGCCGCCAAGCTCGGTTCGCCCAATACCTATGTCGATTACGCGGCGTCCAAGGGCGCCATCGATTCCTTCACGATCGGGCTCGGGCACGAGGTTGCCGGCGAAGGTATCCGCGTCGCGGCGATCCGGCCGGGGCTGATCGATACCGAGATTCACGCCTCCGGCGGCGAACCCGACCGCGCCCACCGGCTCGCCCATGCGGTGCCGATGAAGCGCGTCGGCACCGCCGATGAAATCGCCAACGCCATCGTCTGGCTGATGTCGGACGATGCCTCCTACGTGACCAGCGCCATCCTCGACGTCTCGGGCGGGCGCTAATCCCCAGTCAAGTCACCAGCTACAGGACTTCAATCATGGCCACTTACGATCTCGTTGTCATCGGCACCGGTCCTGGCGGATATGTCTGCGCGGTGCGCGCCGCGCAGCTCGGCATGAAGGTCGCCGTGGTCGAAAAGAACGCGACGCTCGGCGGCACCTGTCTCAATGTCGGATGCATGCCGTCGAAGGCGCTGCTGCACGCTTCCGAGATGTTCGAGGAAGCCGGGCACTCGTTCGCGAAAATGGGTGTCAGCGTTCCGGCGCCGAAACTCGATCTGCCGGCGATGATGAACTTCAAGCAGCAGGGCATCGACGGCAACGTCAAGGGCGTCGAGTTCCTGATGAAGAAAAACAAGATCGACGTCATCAGCGGCAAGGGCAAGGTACTGGGTACCGGCAAGGTCGAGGTGTCGGGCCATGACGGCGCCAAGCAGCTGGTCGAGACCAAAAACATCGTGATCGCGACCGGTTCCGATATCGCGCGGCTGAAGGGCATCGAGATCGACGAGCAGCGTATCGTGTCGTCGACCGGCGCGCTGTCGCTCGACAAGGTGCCGGGAAAACTGCTGATCGTCGGCGCCGGCGTGATCGGGCTCGAGCTCGGCTCGGTGTGGCGCCGGCTCGGCGCGCAGGTCACCGTGGTCGAATTTCTCGACCGCATCCTGCCGGGCATGGACAGCGAGGTCGCGAAACAGTTTCAGCGCATCCTCGAAAAGCAGGGTTTTGCGTTCAAGCTCGGCGCCAAGGTCATCGGCGTCGACACGTCCGGCAAGACGCTGGTCGCAGCGATCGAGCCGGCGGCGGGCGGCAAGTCGGAGCCGCTGGAGGCCGACGTGGTGCTGGTGGCGATCGGCCGCGTTCCCTTCACCGAAGGCCTCGGCCTGAAGGAGGCCGGCGTTGCGCTCGACGATCGCGGCCGGGTGTGGATCGACCCGCATTTTGCGACCAGCGTGAAGGGCGTCTACGCCATCGGCGACGTCGTCGCCGGGCCGATGCTCGCGCACAAGGCCGAGGACGAGGGCGTCGCGGTTGCCGAAATCCTCGCCGGCCAGGCCGGACACGTGAACTACGACGTTATCCCAGGGGTGGTGTATACCACGCCGGAAGTGTCGTCGGTCGGCAAGACCGAGGACGATCTGAAGCAGGCCGGCGTGGCCTATACCGTGGGGAAGTTCCCCTTCACCGCCAACGGCCGCTCCAAGGTCAACCAGACCACTGACGGTTTCGTGAAGATTCTCGCAGATGCGAAGACCGATCGGGTGCTCGGCGTGCACATTATCGGGCGCGAAGCCGGTGAAATGATCCACGAAGCCTGCGTTCTGATGGAGTTTGGCGGTTCCGCCGAGGATCTGGCGCGCACTTGCCATGCCCACCCGACCCGTTCGGAAGCCGTCAAGGAAGCAGCGCTTGCAGTCGGCAAGCGAGCCATCCATATGTGATCCACGCCCGGTGATCGGGCGGGAACAGCAGGGATGATGCGCCGCCTTCTACAACCGGTCTGGGTGCTGCTCGCGATCATCTTTTTGATCGAGGCTTGGCTGTGGGATCATCTCGAGCCCGTCGTGGCGTGGTTCGTGGCGCTGCTGCCGCTGCGCAGCTTCAAGCAATGGCTCGCCGAGCGCGTCGACACGTTGTCGCCGGCGATGACGCTGATCGTCTTCATCGTGCCGGTGATCCCGCTGTTTCCGCTGAAACTGGTCGGGCTCTATCTGCTCACCCACGAATACTGGCTGAGCGCCATCGCGACCATCCTGTTCGCGAAATTGCTCGGCGTCGGCGTCGCCGCCTTCATCTTCGACGTCACGAAGGAAAAATTGCTGGAAATGGCGTGGTTCGAGGCGATGTATGAGTTCATCGTCGGCCTGCGGGCCAAGGCGAGCGCCCTCGTCGACCCGATCAAGCGCCGCATCCTGGAAGTGCTGCGTGGCGACGGCGACAGCTGGTCGTCGCGCACGCTGCGGCTGATCCAGCGTTTTCGCAAGAGCGTGCACGAAGCGCGCTGAACTTCGCAACATCCGATCGCTTCAGTCGATATCGCGGGCATTCGCTCCGCGGAGGCGCGCTTGCTTGCATGGCCGCGAACCGGCGAGGGCAGGCTATGCACCCGTACCCCCGCGACTTTGCAGTGCGCCTCCCGACAAGGGAGGTCAGTCGGCGTTTACGGCAGATGCAACAGATGCGGCACGAAAATGCCGAGCGCCGTAAAGGCAATGCCCGCCAGCGTCAGCAGGCCCGAAATCCAGGACAGCGCAATGATGCCGGTGATGATGGTGGCCGACGCCAGCACGATTCCGATCTGGAAGGCGGCGGAGGCGAGCTCGAAGTGATGGTACTTCGCTTCCGCAAGGTCGCGCTCCTCCTCGGCATGCTTGGCGCGTTCGGACAATTGATCCTGTCCTTCGCCGGTCTTGGGGTCGGAGCGGTAGCGCTCGGCGGTCTTCTGCCAGTCGTCGATCTGCTTTTGCGCCGCCGCCTTGGCGGCATCGTCGCCAACGGTGCCGAGGCTCAACTTGCTTTGCTCGGCTGCCGTCTGCACGGTGGTGCGGCGGATGCTCTTGGCCTGGAAGAAGGCCCACAGGTTCGAGGCCTCGACGTTCTTGCTGATGGATTCGGTCTGGGCGCCTTTGCCCAGCGTCTCCGACAGCGCCAGGCACAGCGCGATCACGGCGATCAACAGCGCGATCTTCCGGTTCTCGCCGGCGGCTTCCTTGGTCTGCTCCGCCTGCTCCATGCTTTCGTGTGCGCTCATGATTCCCTCCCTGGACGATGGGCCTCACGATTGACCGAACCGCGCCGGCTGCGCAAGAGGCAGGCGGCGGCGACGGCGAGCCGTCCGGCCGCAAGCTGCGCGGCGTCAGGCCCGGGGATGCGCGGTGCGGTAGACTTCCAGCAGCCGCTCGCTGTCGATGCCGGTATAGATCTGCGTGGTCGAGAGCGACGCATGCCCGAGCAGTTCCTGGATCGCGCGCAAATCGCCGCCGCGGCTGAGCAGATGGGTCGCGAAGGAATGCCGCAGCGCATGCGGTGTCGCGCTGTCGGGCAGACCGAGCGCGCCGCGCAGCCGCGCCATGGTGAGCTGGATGATGCGCGGGCTGAGCGGGCCGCCGCGCGCGCCGACGAAGATCGGCCCCTGCGGCGGCAGCGGATGCGGGCAGACCGCCACGTAATCCTGGATCAGCGCCAGCACGTTCTGCAACACCGGCACCATGCGGGTCTTGTTGCCCTTTCCGTTCACCACCAGCACGTCGCCGGCGCCGGGCAGCGGCACATCGCGGCGTTTCAATCCGAGCGCCTCGGAGATGCGCAGGCCCGAACCGTACAACAGCGCCATCACGGCAGCGTCACGCGCCCAGATCCAGGGATCGCGGTTCTCGCCCGCGCGTTCGTCGGCGTCGGCGAAGCGCTTGGCCTCCGCCATCGGAACCGGTTTCGGCAGGCTCTTGCCGACTTTTGGCGCGCGGATGGCGGACAGCGCTCCGACCTTGCCCTTGCCCTCGCGTTCGAGGAAGCGCCCGAACGAGCGCAGCCCCGCCAGTGCCCGCATCAGGGAACGCCCGCCGATGTCGGAAGCGCGCCGCATCGCCATGAAGGCCCTGACGTCGCTGGCTTCCAGCGCGGCAAAACCCGCCAGCGTCACCGGCGCGCCCCAATGCCCGCTCAGGAACACGAGGAACTGGCGCAGATCGCGGGCATAGGCCTCCAGCGTCTTCGGCGACAGCCGCCGCTCGCTGCGCAGATGCGCCAGCCAGTGCATCATCTGCAGCGCCAGGCCGGCATCGGCGCAGTCGAGCTCGACCGGTTGAACCGCGGGAGTTGGGTTGGCCATGGTGATCCAGCGCGCGATGATTCCCTTGGGCATCATATCGCACCCGTTTGGTTTAACCTTCGCTAATCGGCGAGGCGGCAGCGGGCCACTGGTCCCGGCCCGCTTGCGGCCCTAAGTTAGCTCGTCCTTCCGGCCTCCCAGAGTTTGATTCTGCACATGGACCACTCCACGCGCCCCGCCGGCTCATCCGCATCATCGACGCGCGTCGTCGATGTGCTGGTGCCGGTTGCGCTCGACCGCAACTATTCCTACCGGGTGCCGCGCGGCATGGAACTGAAGCCGGGCGACGTGGTCTGCGTGCCGCTGGGACCGCGCGAGGTGGTCGCGGTGGTATGGGCCGAGAACGCCAATCCCGATCCGCGGCTGCACAACCGCCTCAAGGACGTCGGCGAAAAGCTCGACGTGCCGCCGCTGAAGCCGGAACTGCGCGCGCTGGTCGACTGGGTCGCCAACTATACGCTGTCGGCGCGCGGCATGGTGCTGCGGATGTGCCTGCGGATGGGCGAGCATCTCGGGCCCGAGCGGGTGCGGATGGGCGTGCGCCTGGCCGGCGAAGTGCCCAGGCGCCTGACGCCGGCGCGGCGGCGGTTGATCGAGGTGTTGTCGGACGGCCTCCTGCACGGCAAATCGGAGGCGGCGAAGGAAGCCGGCGTCAGCGCCGGCGTGGTCGACGGCCTCGTCGATGAAGGCACGCTGGTCACCGAAGCCATGCCGCGCGCGCTGGCGCCGCCGCCGCCAGATCCGTCGTTCGCCACCACCGACTTCTCCCGCCTGCAGCGCGCCGCGGTGGACGCCATGCGCGCGCTGGCGGCCAATGGCAGTTTCCATGTCGCGCTGCTCGACGGCGTCACCGGCTCGGGCAAGACCGAGGTTTATTTCGAGGCCATCGCCGAAACGATCCGGCGCGGCAAGCAGTCGCTGATCCTGATGCCGGAAATCGCGCTGACCGGCCAGTTCCTCGACCGCTTCGCGCAGCGCTTCGGGGTGCGGCCGCTGGAATGGCACTCCGAACTGACCCCGCGCACGCGGCAGCGCAACTGGGCGGCGATCGCGGCCGGCGAAGCGCCGGTCGTGGTCGGGGCGCGCTCGGCGCTGTTTTTGCCGTACGGCAATCTCGGGCTGATCGTGGTCGATGAGGAGCACGACCAGGCCTACAAGCAGGACGAGGGCGTGCATTATCACGCCCGCGACATGGCGGTGGTGCGCGCCCATATCGCCAAAATACCGATCGTGCTGGCCTCGGCGACGCCGTCGGTCGAGACCGAGGTCAATGCGCGCAAGGGCCGCTATCAGCGCGTGGTGCTGCCGTCGCGGTTCGGCGGCCAGCACATGCCGCATATCGAGGCGATCGACCTGCGCCGCGAGGCGCCGGCGCGGGGTCGCTTCATTTCGCCGCATCTGGCCGGCGAGATCAAGATCGCGATCGAGCGCCGCGAGCAGGCGCTGCTGTTCCTCAACCGCAGAGGTTACGCGCCGCTGACCCTGTGCCGGGCCTGCGGACACCGCTTCGCCTGCACCATCTGCGATGCCTGGCTGGTCGACCACCGCTTCCGTCAGCGCCTGGTGTGCCACCATTGCGGCTTCTCGATGCCGCGTCCGCATGCCTGTCCGCATTGCCAGGCCGAGGAATCGCTGGTCGCGGTCGGCCCCGGCGTCGAGCGGCTGCAGGAGGAAGCGGCCCAGCTGTTTCCCGATGCGCGTACCATGGTCCTGTCGAGCGATCTGATCACCTCGATCGAAACCATGCGCACCGAACTGAACGAGATCGCGGAAGGCCGCGTCGACATCATCATCGGCACGCAACTGGTGGCCAAGGGTCATAATTTCCCGCGGCTCAATCTGGTCGGCGTGGTCGATGCCGATCTCGGGCTCGGCAACGGCGATCCGCGCGCCGCCGAGCGCACCTGGCAACTGCTCAACCAGGTGATCGGCCGCGCCGGCCGCGACCAGGGCCGCGGCGTCGGCTATCTGCAGACCCACCAGCCCGAACACCCCGTGATGAAGGCGCTGGTGGCCTGCGACCGCGAGGCGTTTTACGCCAGCGAGATCGAGGCGCGCGAGCGCGCCGGCTATCCGCCGTTCGGCCGGCTGGCCAGCCTGATCATTTCCGCGGGCGACCGGCCGGCGGCCGAGAGCTTTGCGCGGAAACTGGCGGCGATCGCGCCGATCGACGAGCGCATCAAGGTATTGGGACCCGCCGAAGCCCCGCTGGCGGTGATCAAGGGCCGCTATCGCTTCCGGCTCCTGGTGAAGTCGCTGCGCAATGTCGATCTGTCGGAATATTTGCGCGAATGGCTCGAGGCCGGCCCGAAGACGAAGGGCAATCTCAAGCTCGAGGTCGACGTCGATCCGCAGAGCTTTTTGTGAGTGGAAAGTAGAAACGAAAGCATTCGTCATTCCGGGATGGTCCGCAGGACCAGACCTTAGATGCGCAATTGCGTATCGGGGAATCTCGAGATTCCGGGTTCGATGCTGCGCATCGCCCCGGACTGACGGATGAGGATAACAAAAAGCCTGCCGTCATTGGCGACGGCAGGCTTTTGTCGGCACGCAGCAACATCTGCGGGCCTTACGCTACGCAACGCTTACCGAGCCTGGCGGAACGCCAGGCGTTCCGAACAGCTTAGGAGATGACCTCGGCGGTGACGCGGCCCACGCCGGCGGCGGTCAGGCCGACCGCGCGCGCAGCGGCGGTCGAAAGGTCGAGCACCCGGCCGCGGACGAACGGGCCGCGGTCGTTGACGGTCACCACCACGCTGCGGTCGCCATGGGTCACCCGGAGTTTGGTGCCGAACGGCAGGCTTCGATGGGCGCAGGTCAGGGCGTTCTGGTTGAAGCGCTGGCCGGACGCGGTCTTGCTGCCGGACTCGTTGCCGTAAAAGGACGCCATTCCCGAGAAGCTATGCCCCGAGCCCGAGCTGGGGGCGATCGCGGCGTTGGCGTCACGCCAGGAGCCGTGCTCGGCGCCGTTCAGGGCGTGATGGGCATGGTGATGATGATAGTGGCGAGGATGGTGCCTGGATTTGGCCGAGGCTTCGGTAACGCTACCGCCGACCAGGAAAGTTGCGGCGACCATCGCGAGCGCCGTGCGCGACCGGGTTACAGCTCCCAGCGCCGACTTTGTTGAATTCAGCATATAATTTGTCCCTCAGACAGTATTGCCACATATGTGACAAGTGGAACCCCCGTCCCGTTGTGTTGGTTGCCGTTTGATGGTGCAATGAGGCACGAATTAGGCAGTAATTCCGTATTTTTTCGGCCTGACATATCTTGTGATCGAAATCAATAACCGAGAGATGTTCCGTAATATTTCGCGTTAAAGATTTATAAACCAAATAAATACTTAGTATTACTGGATAGGTAAGTCTTCACTGCACTGCACCAAGTTTCGGCCAAGTATTCAGCCAAAAGAAGCGGGCGCGCAGATTTTCGTTCCCCAGACCGCGGGGCATGGCGTCCATGCAGGATCGGCTGGAACAAAAGCTGCGGAGTTCAAAAAGCAGGGCGATCAGCCCTTGCCGGGCCGCCGGACGATGACGCCGTGCCAACCGAGCCCCTGGTAGGTCTCGTAGCCGGGGGTAGCGTGAAACGCCACCATGGTACCGTCACCTTGCGCGTAGACGCCGTACGACCGGTTGCCGGTATCGATCGGAAAGCGCTTGTTCAGCGTGCGCGCTTCCTGAGACGATGCAATGATGCGACCGCGGGCATCGACCAGCAGCACCGAAGTGCGGTCGCGCTCTTCGGGCTCGATGCGGACCCCGCGCACGATGGTTTGCGCCTGCGGCGCCCAGTCGAAATGAATCGCAAGCACGCCGAGCGGCGCGCCGTGGCTTTCGCCGCCGGCCCGGACGGATGCGGCGTAGGTCGCGACTTCCGCGCCTCTCAGGCCGGCGCATTCGGTAATATCGCCGACTGCGTATTCGTCCCCGGAATTAACTCGCGCCGCCTGCACGAACCAGGGTTCGTGTGCGACATTGACGCCTTTCACCGAATAGCGGTCCGGCCGGCCGTTGGCGATCACGTTGCCATGCGGATCGCACAGCCAGAGATCGAGATAGACGGTGTAGGCGTTGAGAATGACGCCAAGGCGGTTCGAGGCATAGGCAACCGAAACCGGCGTCGGATTGGCGGCGCAGTCGACCACCGCGCTGTCGGTGGCCCACCAGCGCACGTCGCAGGTCCGCTCATAGAGATTGCGATCGATGATTTCGATGGCGTTGAGCGCGAGATCGACCATCCGGCTACCCATGGCGGCGTTGGCCATCAATTGGGTGCATTCGCTGAGGGTGTCGATCTGGCTCGCGAGTTCCTTCTGCAATTGCTCGGAAAACAGGCCGACGCTGGCGGCGATTTCGCGCACTTCAGCGGCGACCACCGAAAACCCTCTGCCGTGCGTGCCGGCGCGCGCGCTCTCGATCATGGCGTTGAGCGCTAGCATGCGCAGCAGCCCCGTCACCTTCTGGATGCCACTGATCTTTTCCGCGGTGGTGGCGCGCAGGGCGTTGGTGAGCTCGATCAGTTGGGAGAGTGTAATGTTGTTTTTGCCGCCGGCATCGTTGCCGGCTGGTATTGTTATTGACGACAATGGCATTGCTGATCCGTTCGCTGCCGAAGCAATGTCGGATTGGCGTCATTGCCGATCCGAATCATCCCAATGGACGACGTCGCCATCAGGGGTGATTCGCTCTCTCCGTACAATTACGGAGATTCTGAATTATTATGCATTTTCAGTATGTTACTTAAACATTATGCCCGTTTTGCGGGCGTTGTGACTCGCCGGTAGGCAGCGTTGCAAGCGTGGCGCGCTGACAATTCGGTTTGCTACCGGGGCGAATTTCTTGCACCGCAGGAGGCCGCGACGGGCCGCCATCGAGCGAAAACGGCGAGGGTCCTATTCGCCGCCCGGCGCTCCCGAAAAAGGACATGCGACAAGGCGTCACCAAGCGCGCGCCGTCATGTTGCACCTGCGCTCCTGCTATGTTAGCAAAGCCGCGATTTTAACGGTCCCGGTACACCTCGTGCCGGTCGAAAATCGAAGTCCCGCTTGAATTCCAAGGGCTTGGATCGCTAGGCGCCGCATCGTGGCGACGGTTTTTCCCTTGCGAGTTTGACAGCAAAAAGAGCGCGCTAGTGGCTGCAGAAGATCCGTCGGTTTCGGGAGTGTCCGGTCGTTACGCAACGGCCTTGTTTGAGCTGGCGCGCGAGGAAAAATCCATCGACGCGGTCAGGGCCGATCTCGATAAATTCGAGGCCATGCTCGCCGACAGCGCCGATCTGAAGCGGCTCGTTCGCAGCCCGGTTTTCTCGGCCGGGGAACAGTCGAAGGCGCTGGCCGCGGTGCTCGAAAAGGCCGGTATTGCCGGCGTTTCCGCCAATTTCCTGAAAGTGCTCACCGCCAACCGCCGGCTGTTCGCGGTGGCCGACGTGATCCGCGCGTTCCGCGCGCTTGTGGCCAGGTTCAAGGGCGAGGCGACCGCGGACGTCACCGTGGCCGAGGCGCTCAGCGACAAGAATCTCGACGCGCTGAAGACCGCACTGAAGACAGTGACGGGCAAGGACGTCGCGCTCAACGTGAAAGTCGATCCTTCGATTATCGGCGGCCTGGTGGTC
>Ga0182014_10002927_pt1 | contig 21058 bp, 16 predicted proteins | sample 612S2DmetaG_FD_120489 | JGI IMG/M metagenome (GOLD analysis project Ga0182014, IMG submission 120489) | Permafrost microbial communities from Stordalen Mire, Sweden - 612S2D metaG | ecosystem: Environmental > Terrestrial > Soil > Wetlands > Permafrost | place: Sweden: Stordalen | collected... | reverse complement strand
CTCAGCTGAGAACTGAGTGCCGTACTTCGAGAGTTCTCGAAGTACTGAGACATCTTTCACCACAAAAACCGTAAAACCGCCGAGTTGACGGCGAGTTGTTCGACATTTGATGGCACCTTGGGTATTGACCCTCTAACGCCGAATTGAAAGCTTCACGAACGAAAAAGAACTGTGCTGATGCTCGTCGCGCAGTGTGAAGCGTGAGGATATCGGTGCGAACGTGAGTGAACGCCATCGAGGAAAGTCTGGCGCTGCAGGCAGACCTTCAAGTCATCGGTGGCTCATTGAACGAGAAGTGCCCGCCAGAGTCCTTGCGATGAGCCCCATGGTCATCTTCGCGAGGCTCATGTTCTCGTGGGCGACCTACTTCAGTCGAGGAGATCGAGTGTCCCAACTGGCCCTCACGAGTGGGCCACCCGCGGTTCTTGAGCACAGAGCGCGCTAACTACTAACATTCCTTTAATTCAGTCTTGTGGAAGCGAGGTGTAGTGACGACGACCGAACTGCGACTTCACGGGTTCTCGCGCGACGTGACCTTCGATCGAGGGACCGAGGGAATATTGGCTTGTTCGAAGGCGGCGTATGAAGATACTCGTCGGGATTGACGTGCAACCAATTGACGAGGTAGAGGCGTCGATGTCGGAGTTCGGGTCGCGCTATACCCGCAGGCTCTTCACCGACCACGAGCTTCAGAGTTGCGGTGAGAACCCTCGTACCGCGGCGAGCGGGCTGGCTGGACGTTTCGCCGCGAAGGAAGCGGTGCTGAAGATTCTTGATTTACAGGGGACCATCCCGTCTTGGAAGGAAATCGAAGTGCGACGTACTGAAGGTGGACGACCAGAGATAGTTCTTAGTGGTGGTGCGGCCGATCTAGCCCGTCGTCAGGGCGTCGAGCAGATGTCGCTCAGCCTCAGCCACGGCGGAGGCATTGCCACTGCGGCGGTGGTGGCGCAGTTGGCGCAGCGCCCAACGGGGACAAGCCAATGAGCGATGTCGACGCAACGATCCGAAAGGTGCTCGAGACGCACGGTCGCCTCCCGGTTTCCGCCTCGGCCTTGAAGGATGACGACGACCTCTATCAGAGCGGGCTGTCGTCTCACGCCAGCGTCAACGTGATGCTTGCCCTCGAGGATGCATTCGATGTCGAGTTCCCGGATGCGCTCCTGAGAAAAGGTACGTTCCAGTCGGTGGCCGCAATCCGAGAAGCCCTGGAGTCGTTGGGCGTCGTCGTCGGGCCCGGCTAGAACTTCCGCCAGGAAATGTCAGATCGAAACGATGGGAAGAGGACTTTGATGAGCGCTGAGGGCTTCCGTCGAGAGCTTCTGAAGGAGGGTCTGCTCCAAGATGGCGGCGTGGCGGGCGTGTATCACCGTTCGTTCACGTTCGAGGGGATCGTTCGAGGCGTCGAAGCCCTCGTCTCGGCGGCCGGTGGCAACGAGCAACATCAGCAGTTGTTCTTCTCCCCGGTGATGGCTCGTTCCACCCTCGTCGACAGCGGTTACCTGACCTCATTCCCCGATTTGATCGGTACGGTATCGAGTTTCGCCGGTACCGAGGCTGAACTGCCCGTGTTGCTCGAAAAGGTCAACTCTGGAGGCAAGTGGGACGAGTTGTTGTCCCCCACCGAGGTCACACTGTGTTCCTCCGCATGCCACAGCATTTATCCCCTCGTCGCCGGCACGCCCATACCAGCTGACGGTCTGCGCTACGAGGTTCAGTCATTCTGCTTTCGCCACGAACCAAGCAGTGACCCGGCACGGATGCAGTCGTTCAGGCAACACGAGTTCGTGTATCTCGGCACCGAGGGCCGGGCCCGCGAGCACCGCGAGCAATGGCTGCAACGGGGCTGCGATTTACTGGCCGGTCTCGGATTATCCATTGAGGTCGTGGTAGCGAACGACCCGTTCTTTGGTCGAGCGGGGCAACTTCTGGCGGCGGGCCAACGCGAGAAGGCACTCAAATACGAGATCATTTCCCCGATAACGTCCGAGGTCCCCGGCGCCATCAGTTCGGCGAACTATCACGAGGATCACTTCGGTGAGTCCTTCGGTCTGTCGATGGTCGATGGGAGCGTCGCCCACTCCGCGTGCATCGGCTTCGGCCTCGAACGAATAGCACTGGCCCTGCTCTTCAAACACGGCATCGACGTCGATTCGTGGCCCGCGGAGATTCGAGAAGCACTATCCCTGGCGCGCGACGTTCACTCGGCGGAGCCCACGTGACGACGCCAACGATCGCGGAGCACGCGGTCGAAGAACCGCTATGGTTCGGCCCTTCGGAGCGGCCCCTCTTTGGCTGGCTCACCATGCCTCCCAACGGGCTGGCGCGAGGTGGGGTGCTGATCGCGCCGCCAATCGGAGGCGAGGCGAGCGCTGGGCGTCGCGCGCTACGCCACGTCGCGCTTTCGCTCGCCGAGCGTGGCTTTGTGTCGCTTCACTTCGACTATCACGGAACGGGCGACTCCAGCGGGAATTTTGATGACGCCGAGCGTGACCGTGCTTGGGTTGACAGCGTGGTCGAAGCCGCCCGCTACCTTCGCTCGCTCGGGCTGACATCGATTTCAACGGTGGGGATGAGACTTGGCGCCACCACGGTGGGGGTGGCCGCCGATGTTCACGACCTGCAATTTTCGTCGATGGTCTTGTGGGACCCGTGTGAATCCGGACGAAGTTATCTGCGTGAGCAGAGCGCACTTCAGGCCCTGAGCCGAGAGGACTTCCGCGTCGATACCAACGGATCGATTGAAACGTCAGAGTTCCTGTTCACCCAGCAAGCGGCGGCCGAGCTGCGAAAATTGAGTCTGTCGGACGGGAGCCCGGGACCCCTCGCCGAGCGGGTCTTGGTCGTAACCCGTGACGACCGAAGGATTTCCGACAAGTTCCGTGATCACCTCGAGAATAAAAATGTTGAATGGGCGACCACCACTGAGCAGGGTCCGATGCTCGATATCGACGCCCTCTATGCCGTTTCGCCACTTCAGACAATTGACCGCATCGTAAAATGGTTGGCTGAGCCGCCTTCTTCGCCTGCGCCTTTTGACGCCTCCGGTTTGGCAAGGACCGCTGTAGTGGTACGCGCCCTCGGAGTGGACCCGGTGAGTGAGCGCTGCGTGCAGCTCGGTGCGCATCGCCTGTTTGGGATAGTCAGCGAGCCAATTGGTGCAGCACGTGGGCCGTGGATAGTGCTGCTCAACTCGGGCAATGAGAATCACACGGGACGAGCTCGTCTCTGGGTTGAACTGTCGCGCCGATGGGCTGGTCACGGCCTGCGTTGTGTGCGATTCGACTTGAGCGGATTCGGCGACAGCCCGTGGCGTCCCGGCCAACCCGATCGTCCTATGTACAATCAGCAATGGCTCGATGACGTCGTTCAAGTTGCGCGGGAGCTAAGTCCGAAGGACCCATCAAATTCAGTCCTAATTGGCCTGTGTTCGGGGGCGTACCTTGCTGTCGAGGGGGCGCTGTCACTCAAGGCCCGAGGGGCGTGCGCCATCAATCCTCCGGTGGGCATCGATTTCCTCCACGCTACGGAGCGTCTGGAAACGTCACGGCGGACATCGGTGCGAGCGATGGCTGTCCGGCTTAAGCAGTTGGTGGCGAATCGCCGTTGGGATGCCGCCGTACTATGGGAGACGCTTCGGGTATTACTGCCATCGGCCTACTTCGTTGATGTCATGACGACGTTGGCCAATAGCGGCACCGACCTGCTCGTGCTAGCGAGCACTGACGATATATCGCCGTACCAGCGAGTTCCCTTTTTTCGTTCCATTGACATCCGCCGGTTGCTCGAGTCAAAGAACTTCCAGGTCAAGTTCGTTCCCGGCCTCGACCACGGCATGCACGATGCTGACGGCAGAGCCCGAGTCGCGTCAATGATTGACCGGCACGTCCTCGAGCATTTTGCGGGGGTCTCTCCCCGTACTGATTCTGAAACACGACCCGCGGAGGATTCATGACTCACGAACTGAATGACGGTCTCACAGCGCCAGTTAACGCGTCGGGCAAATGGGAACGGGCCGCGTGGCGCATCGGGGTAGAGGTCGCCGGTCCGGCCGCCGACGACGTGGACCGGCTAGCGCGCTTCCCGCATGAGACGGTCAATGCACTCAAGGCGAATGGCTTCATGGGAGCACTTCTCCCGGGCGAGTTGGGCGGCGGCGACGCCACCCTCTCGGATCTGACTGGCGCTGTTCGGGCCTTGGCGGTGCACTGCGCGTCGAGTGCGCTGGTTCTCGCCATGCACAGCATTGAAGTGTTCAACCTGGCCCGCCACGGAACGACCCTTACGCTGCAAGCAGTAGGACGCGAAATCGCATCTGAGCAACTCCTGCTCGCTAATGCCAATAGCGAAGTGGGGGTGGGGGGAGATGTCGGGCGAAGCGTGTGCGCATTGGAGAACACCAAGAGTCCATGGACGTTGGATAAGCAAGCCCTCGCCATCTCGTACGGAGAGAACGCCGACATCGTGGTCGCGACGGCTCGAAAGACACCTGAAGCGAGTGAAACCGATCAAGTGCTCATCGTGTGTCGGCGACCTGATTTCCGCCTGGATCCACTCTCGGAGTGGGATACCCTCGGTCTGCGTGGCACCTGCAGCAGAGGGTTCCGTCTGATGAGCGAAGTCAAACCCGACATGATCTTCCCTGTCCCCTTCGCCACGATCGCCAACGACGGCGGCGGTCAAGCTCGTCAGATCCTGCTGAGCGCCGTGTGGGTCGGTCTCGCTGAAGCCGCCGCGGCGAAAGCGCACACCTTCGTGCAGGCGGCAGCTCGGCGCTCAATTGGCTCAATGCCGCCGTCCGCCATACGACTGGCGGAGATTGCCGCTGACCTCCAGGAAGGACGCAGCCTTCTAGTGGCCTCAGCACTGCGTTTTGCTTCGCTAGCCGCCGATTCCGATCTTGAAAACGTGGGGTTTACCATAGCGCTTCGCGGTCTGAAGGTCTCCACCTCAATGCTGGCCGTCAGGACCTCGACGGCCGCCCTTGGCATCTGTGGCATCGAGGGCTATCGCCGAGGCACTCCCTACTCCCTCGACAGAATCATCAGGGATTCACACGGTGGGTTGATCATGGTCAACAACGAGCGGTACTTGAATGACAACGCGCAGTTACTCCTGGCGCGCAAGCAAATCTGACGAGTTGTTATGAACGCATCCCCAGTCGATGCATCTGGCGCGTTGCCGAAACTGGCTTACGTGTACCACCCCCACTCTTTTGCCACACTGTCACTCACAGACGCGTCGAGAGGAGTGTGCGACCTGCTCTGGATCGTCGATACCTCACAGTCCGAAGTGGTGTCAATGGCGAGGCTCTTGCGAAAATTCGGCACCACCGTCGACGTCGCCGGTCTCACGCTCGATGAGGCTGCGTCGATCGTGGCCGAACATCATCCCCAGGGAATTATGGCATTGGCCGATGATTCACTTCGCTGGACGGCGCAGATCGCGTCTCGTCTGGGGCTCGCATTCCTGACGCCGGAGACCGCCCTACGCCTCACCGACAAACACGCCCAACGTGAGGCCCTGGACGACGCCGGTCTCACGGTGCCGAGAAGTTGGGTCATCACCGAGCAAGACGCAGCAGCGACGTGGTCAAGGATCGAGAACGAAGCCTCCTTCCCTGGCGTGCTCAAACCGCGCCGAGGCGAAGGAAGTCGCGACACACTTCCGGTGGGGTCACTCGACGAGCTTCGCACGCTCTGGGAGTTGAATAGATCCGCCGACGGCCAAGTCCGAGATTTTGTCCTCGAAGAGTACATCCCGGATTCACCGGAGCCGGTCGGTGGCGCGGGGTTCGCTGGCTACGTGTCGGTTGAGAGCTTCGTCTGCGGAGGCAAGGTCACACATCTCGCCGTCAACGGGAGGATGCCACCGGCGTATCCCTTCCGAGAGACCGGTTTCTTTATTCCGAGCGCGCTCGACCCGGAACATGAACTCGCCGTACTAGAGGTGGCCGGCAAGGCCGTGGCCGCAATGGGCGTTGATCTCGGTTGCCTCCACACCGAGATCAAACTGACCCCGTCCGGACCGGTCGTCATCGAGGTGAACGGTCGCATTGGCGGTGGGGTGCCGGAGTTGCTCGAGGCGGCGACCGGCGTACGGTTGCTGTCCCTCGCCATGCGCCTGGCGTTGGGTGAGACAGTAGTCTGCGAGGAGATGCCACCCTGCAGCCGCCTGGCTTTCCTGTTCTACGTCCAAGCACCCTCCAAACTGCGCATGGTGACCGCGGTTGAGGGTTTGGCCGAACTTCGAAAAGTGCCCGGAGTTGACGAAATCGTTCTCAATCGTGGCCCGGGTCAACGCGTCGACTGGCGAGAAGGAAACCACGGACACGTGTTCTCAGTTTTTGGTACCGCGACCGATCATGACAGGTTGCGTCACGTCAACGACCTCATCGCGTCGTTGGTGCGCATCGAAGGTGAATAGGTTGGGCGTTCACCGATTCTCTGCGCTCGTCGTCTCGATTTCGTTCGCGTTCGCCTTCTTCGCCGTGGTCATGGCGACAACTCCTACCTCAGCCAGTTCGTTGCCACGATACGCGACGACTCTGGCCGTCACACCGAACCAGGCTGCGGGTTCAGCGCCGGGGACCACCGGCGCGACCGATCACGCGACAACCACAACGCACAGCCGACTGAATCCTGGGGACCACACCGTAACGCTCACCGTCGGCAACCTGATGCGGAGTCTCATCTTGCACATACCGGCGAATCCTCCTGTGGCCGACCGGGCCCTCATCCTGGTCTTTCATGGCGCCGACGACACGGCGGCGAACACGATCGGAGAGACCGATTTCGAGCAGGTCGCCAACAAAAATGGGGAGCTCGTCGCCTTCATGCAGGGTTATGACGACACGTGGAACGAAGGGGCCGGGCATACCCCCGCCGAACAAGCCCACGTCAATGATGTTGCCTTTACCTCGGCGGCGATCACCAAACTTGAGGGTCTCGTGCCCTTCGACCACAGCCGAGTTGCCGTCGTCGGATTTTCCAACGGAGCCTTGATGGTTGAAGACCTCGGTTGCCATCTGGCTGGGAAGTTGGCTCTCATCGTCCCGGTAGAAGGACCGCTGCCAGTTTCCGTCTCCTCGACGTGCGCCCCATCGCGACCCCTGTCGGTGCTCGAGATCCACGGCACCGCCGACAACGCCATCCCCTACGACGGTGGCCCTTTCGTCGGCGTAGGTGGCGGCACAACCGTCCTCTCCGCCCCCTCTTCAGCAGCACGTTGGGCCGTTCTCGACCACTGCTCCTCCACGCCCACCGTCACCGACCCCAGTTCCACTATCAGTCTCACCACCTATTCGAAGTGCCACGGCGGCGTGTCGGTCACCCTGCGAACGATCAACGGCGGAGGGCACGAGTGGGGCAACAACATTGGCCAACTGGTAACCAAGGCGCTAGCGCCTTAAGGAACCCGACTGACTTAGGGTGAGGTCGCCCGACCACTGAGATCACGGAACCAACGACGTTGAGGATTTGCGGCTCCTGCGCGGTCGAGTTTGGCCAATCGGTTCAGAAGGGGAACACCACCAGGGCGAGCAACTCCACATGAAGTCTCCACGCCCGGTCACGACATCATCCCTTCCAGCACATTCGAAACTACAGCCATCAATCAACCTCAATCCACGAGTTCCGGCTCCGACAGACCAATGCGTGCGGTTCGCTGGGGATCACCGACTCGTTGTGCGAGTAATAGACCGCCCCACCAGGACTCGTAATCGATACCCGATACGCTGAAACGCATGACCAGCGAACCACGGCTATGCAAGTAGAAGTGGTCCGACCCGATGACCTCGGGCCGAGCGAAGCGGCATTGTGGACAAAGTTTCAGGAAACGTCAGCGTCGACCTTAAGCCCATTCCTCTCCTTGACATTCGCGCAGGCCGTGGGTCGGTCTCGACCCACGGCAAGGGTCGCGGTTATCCAGGAGGACGGAAGCATCGAGGGCTTTCTCCCCTTCGAAGTCGGTCAGCATCGTATTGCGAGGCCGATGGGCTGGCCAATGAACGATGTTCAAGGATTCATTGGCTCGGGCAATCCAATTGATGCAGGCGCTGCGGTGAGAAAATCCGGCTTGCGGGCGTGGACTTTTGACAATGTACCGACCTCACAATCAGCCCTCGTCCCCTACTACTACCGGGGCGCTACATTTCAATCCCAGTTCGCCGATCTCAGGGGTAGCTACGACTCCTACCTCGAGAGTCGTAATAAGTCGGTCCGAATAGGGGTTACACGAAAACGTCGGGCACTCGAACGTGACGTCGGCGAAGTGTCATTCGAATGGAACAGTTCGAATCCAGAACACTTCCAGCAACTCGAAGCTTGGAAGTCACTCCAGTACGCGAGCACCGGAGTGACTGGACTGTACGACGTGTTCTCCGACCCTTCAAGCGTTCGAATACTGAAGGAGCTTGCGGCTGCAGTTGACCACAACTGCCGCGGCGTTACCAACGTTCTGAAGGTTGACGGACAGCTAATTGCAATTCACCTCGGGCTGCTGGGCCCGAGGGGCCTCTCAGCGTGGTTCCCTGCGTTCAACACGGAATTCAGTCGCTTCTCCCCCGGCTTGTTGTTGTGGTTCACTATCGCCCAAGACTCAATCGAACGAGGCATCACCCGCATCGACTTCGGTGGGGGCGATGAAGGCTACAAGCACCAACTCGCGACCGGCTCCTTCGAACTCGCCAGAGGCTGTGTGTGGGCGAATCGGGCGGAGAACGCCGGCCGTACAATTTCTAGGCGAATCATCTATGACACAAGCGGGCGCGTTCGTGGATCAACGTTCGCTCGATCGCTACGCGGAGCCCAACGGACCTGAATTGAGCCAGAGCGGGCAGACTGGAATTGCCTAGAGCAGGATGACTCAAGTCGACTCGACAACTGATGAGGTTTCAGCCCGCAACCAGACAATCGACTTCTTGCCTACCCTGCGGCCGCGAATCGTGGTTGGAGCCCATCTGTTGAGCGGCTCCTTAGGAGAGATGGTCAACCGAACAAGTGATGGCCACAAGACTGGCGACGAATGGCAATGCGGGATGCTACGAGGAGAACGTTGACAACCCACCCCAGAAGGTGCGGAACAAGACCAGCCACAACAGCATCATCAACCCCGCAATGAAGAGGACGCCGCTAGTCAACCGGTGCGTGTAGACGTGACCAGTACCCTTTCAATTGATCATCGCTGACGTCGATATTTCAGCAGCACTTGCTCGAGCGCGGTGACGTGTTCATCGTAGGGATAGTGGGCTTCCACCCACTCGGCGCAGACCTCCCCCAGTCCGGGTTCCGACCGCCGCCATTCGAGCAACGACAGAATCCGCGAACCGAGCGCGTCCGAGCTCCGAGGTTCGACGAGAAAACGCTCCATCGGACCGGACAGGATCGTCGGTACCGCGCCCACTCGAGAGGCGATCACCGGTCGGCCGGTTGCCATACCCTCGATCACCACACGACCGAAGCCTTCCTCGAGCCAAGAGGGAAATACAACGAGGTCTGCAGCGTGCAGGAACGAGATCACGTCGGTCTGCATGGGGAACCAGCGAAAAGCCGCCGGACTCAGACTCCGTAGCTTTCGGTCGAGCTCGGGGACATCAGTCGGTTCTGGTGAGCCAACGAGCACGAGCAGTGCAGAGTTACTGATCAAACCGAGATCGGCCCAGGCGTCCAACAGTGTTCCCACTCCCTTTCCCGGAGAAATATCGCCATAGTAGAGAACGACATCAGCATCGACGGGGATTCCGAGTCGTCGTCTCGATGACGCACGTTCCACGGCTCCTCCACGCGGGTACTGATCGGGCGGCAACGCATTACTGATGACGCTTATTCGGTCGGGTTCGATACCTGCATCGACCCAGGCGCCGCGCATGAAGTCTGAAACCGCGATGAAGTGAGCGACGCCATGGCTGAGTATTGCGGAACGGTTGAAGTTTGGCTTCTGGTGCAAATGGCACACGATGGGACACCTCGACCACCGGGCGACCGCCTGAGCCCAAAAGATGTGCTCGAATCGTTGGAGCCACAAAAGGTCGGGGCTCCTGGAGCGAGCCCACCGCGCCGGGCCCACGAAGCGAGCGAGCCCACCAATAGGGTGATGCGTGTCAAAATTGAACGAGATCGGACCTTCGAGGCCAACACCGGCGTCCTGAAAGCGTGAGCGGAAGACCCCGTCCTCGCCGAACATCACGTCGAGCGTGTGTCCACGCCCGGCTAGTGCGATCGAATCCTGGAGCGTGCACAATTCGATGCCGCCCTTTATATCGAGAGAATTCGAGTCGGTGAGGATACGAAGAGGTGTAGTCACGAAATTACCCACCTCATCAGCGTCTTCCATTGAATTCGCTGGTTGCGGTCGTGAGCGCTCACCGGTGCGAAATCAAGCGAGGAAACCACCCTTTAATTGTAGGCTGCGTGACATGCGTCTCGTTGCCATATCCGCTCACGACACCGTTGTTTGAGGTGTGTACTCATTGTATTTCGCTGTCCCTATGAGATCGGGCTTCATGTTGGCCGCTCCCCATCCCATGGCTGACCGCCCAGCCATTCGCCATGAGCCCACCCGTCGAAAGGCAGGCGCGCGCAGTACCGGCCGTTCCATCTCAAACGCAGCGTGCCTGCACGCGAGCTCTTTGAGGGAATGTCGAGGGCCACGACCCGTTGACGTGGGATTCCAGTGTCGATAAAGAGGAGGAGGAGGAGGAGGAGGAGGAGGAGGAGGAGGAGGGTCGGTAGAGGCGAAGCGGCAGCGTCCTCCCAACCAACAGATCTTCCAGAATCGCTCACCGCAATGGTGTTACAAGCCCGTCCCGTCAAAATTTCGACCGTTGACGTCGAACAACCACTACCCGATTTTCGTGCCGACGACCATTACCGCGACGCCTACATCTTGTTCCGCCGGAACGGGGTCTACCGAGGCGATATCGAGATTGACTTGGCGGCCGGCGAAGCATCGATTCAGGACCATCTTCGAAGGGCGATCATTCAACTCGAAGTGACGAACCCCGTCAAATCCGAACGTCCTACGTTGGCTGAAAGTAGTCTCCCGCGTATATCCATTGTCGTGCCAACAATCGTTCAGCGCATCGAGGAACTTCGACGCTGCATCGAAAGCATCGAACGGCTTGACTATCCAAGTTTCGATCTCTTGCTGGTCGATAACCGCCGCGTTATCCCCGCGGCTGATCCATTGCCTGCTCTCGTGCAGGGTCGGCCCTGGTTGCGAGTCATACGCGAATCAAGGCCCGGCATCTCCGCGGCGCGCAATGAAGGTGTGGCGCGCGCGGATGGCGATGTGATCGCGTTCACCGACGACGACGTTCAGGTGGACCGCCAATGGTTACGTGCGATTGGAACTCGTATGGCCCTGAACCCAAGTTTGGAGGCCGTGACGGGCCTCATACTGCCCACCGAGCTGGAAAGCCCTGCACAGATCTGGTTCGAGCGCTATTACGGAGGATTCAACGGTCAGCGAACCTTCACCCCCTTGACGCTCGAGGCTGATGGTCACAGTCAGCGCCTGCTGAGGGGAAGTCGAATCCTGGCTCGAGATTCGACGGGTAATCAGAGCCGGAGCTTTGCGATCTATGGCGTGGGTGCCTACGCCGCCGGAGCGAACATGGCGTTTCGCAAATCGACCCTCGCGCGGATCGGTGGTTTCGACCTGGCGCTGGGTACCGGTACACCAGCGCGTGGTGGAGAAGATCTCGCATCAGTCATAAACGTTCTGTGGACGGGAGGCCAGGTGGGTTACGAGCCCACAGCGGTGGCGTTCCATCAACATCGGCGCGGCTATGGCGAGCTGCTGACCCTGATGGACGGCAACGGCGTGGGCTTTACGGCAATGTTGACGTCGCTTGTGCGAAATGATCCGCGGCACCTTCTGAGCCTCACCTCCCAGTTCTCCTCTGCGCTGAAACAGATTGCTCTTCAACGAGCCCGAAAGGTCCGAGGAATGTCAACGGTTGGAACTCCGGACCAAGGGGCGGAGCCGCTTTTTCCATCAGATCTAGCGAAGCGGGAGTTCCGCGCTTATCTGCGCGGACCAATTGCCTATCTCCGTAGCCGATCAATGTGGCGCAAGGTTTCCTCAGCTCCGCCAATAACTGACGACTGAACAGCGTTTCCAGCGCTCAATCGTCATGAAGCGGCGGTCGTGGAGCCACTCTCAGCGACAGGGATGTCAACGGCCTGACGATAGCGCTTTATCAAAATTGGTAGAAAAAAGATCCCTTGAACACCTGACTCGACCATCGCGGCGATACCTATCGACAGAATGCCAAAATGACCGATCAGGGCTAAAAAGACTGCGAAGAAGATCACCGCGCTCGCGAATTCGCGAATTGCAAACAGCCAAACACGCTTGTCCAGCAAAGCGAAGGAGCAGTAGAACGACGTGACCGCGATGGCAGGCAGGGCGAGCAGAAGCATCCGCAGAAGTGTCGTGCCTTGCGCCGCATAGTTTCGGCCAAAGATTCCTAACAGTTCCGGAGCGATAATGAAGCCAATGACGACGGTCGGTACTAACGCCACGACCATCGTTCGCAACGTGACACGAGCGAAATGGCGCAACCTGTCAGGCTCAGTCGAAGCTTCAACCGTGAATGACCTCGTGATGCTCCACAGCAAAATGCTGGCGCCCCCCGCGATCTGCGCTGGAATGTAGTAATGGGCACTCGTGACGGCACCCAGTCGATCTATCACGATCAGGGTGACGATGGAACCCGAAAGCACATTGAGAATCAGACTGGCGTACTGCCCACCCGCCAGGAGTATCAACTCATGCGTCGAGGGCAGCCCCTCACTTGAGAGATTCAAGGCGACGTGGCTTGGTATTCGTCTTCTGAATAGGTACCAGTTGACGACAATGATCATTACTACGACCGGAATTAGCCAGGCAATGAAGATACCCTCGCTCGCCGTTGCGATGATAAGTAGTGGGAGCAACGCCAGCTTCGCAAGAGAGTAGAGAATATTCTCTACGGGCACCCAACGAGTTGCCCGGAGCCCGACGAGTACCGAATCCTGCAATGAAAAGATCGTCCACAAGATGACTGCGACAACGAACAGCGCACGCCAAACGAAGAGCGTGGCCAGAAAACTATGGCCTAAGCCCGACGACACGTACGCAATAGCAATAATAAGTGCAACCGAAACGCAAACGGTGTAGGCGCGCGTCACGAAGGCGCGCGTCTGGTCACCAGCAACCGGCAGGAAACGCTCGAAGATTGAACCAAAACTCAACTGCGACAGTTGCGCGAGTAACGTCATAGCCGCAATTTCGGCAGAGGTGCGGCCAATCGTTGCTGCCGAAACGAGATGGGTCGCAAATCCCCAAAACACTAAACCGATCACCGCCGAGCCCGCTCCGGAAACAACCAGCGCCATAGCGTTCTGAATGAGACGCCCAATTCGGGGGCGCCTCACTCGGAACCTTTTCGAGGGCGGTTCCTCATCATTCTTGCCCTAGACCAGAACTGCAAAGTGTGATAATCGATTTCAAAGGCTGCCTATGTTCCACGGGTGACGAGAGTCCATAAAGTGCCGCTACTGTCTTATCCTCGTTTGTCCGATATCGGAACGCCTTCGTTCAGAACAACGGCGCACACTGTCGAACTGTTCCATCCCAATCATATTGTTGAGGCTACAACTACGTAGATCATCGTTGGCCACGACAACGGCGTCCTTGGTGGCAAGGTCGAACTCAATCGTCCTGTTGAGCTCAATCTGTCTTAGGGAAGGACGTCCCGACAGTTAGCCGTCGTTGGACTACAAGTACCTAGGATATTGAAGCGTCATCATTCTGCCTCATCTGAACCAGTCGAGGAACCCTCCATGGCGCGTTTGAATCCAAAAGACAGTTCAATGAGGCGCAACACTCGAGCTGAGATGATTTCCATTCTCCAAGCTCTCAGTCGTCCTGAACCGTACGAAATCGCCATTGCGATTGGCGTTGAAAATGGTCGGATGAACGTTGAACCAAGATATCGAGCAACAAGGGCTTCTCGTGTCGATAATGAGTTGAGCGGGTTCATATCATCCGCCAATCCCGGATATTGCCCACTCAGGTACGCCCTGCCCTCACCACTTCGTCTGCACTCCGCCGCAAATTTCCTCAGACTTCTGCTGTGCGAATGCCACGCTAAGAGCGATCGATCAAACACGGGCTCCAAGCCAGCCTCTTGACAGCGAAGGCCAAACCTCAGGTCTTCGTGATATCCGAGGCGGCTCTCCAATCCAAAGCCAACCTCCAGCGCGCTGGCCCGCTTAAGTGACATATTCCCGGCCCACAGGTGAGTGAAGATCGAACTCGAATCAATTTCATACAACGTGCAGGTACTGTCATAGTCTTCGGCATAGAGAATCGTTGCCACTTGACCGGGGCGCCGCGGACTCGGGATATTGGTAGGCATGTAACCGATGACAAGACGGTGTTCGTTCTCAACATGCCACCGAGCGTGAGCACTGATAAGCCCTGGGCTTGTTTCCACGTCGTCATCGAGAAGAACCACGGTGTCGTACCGTGCTTCATCTACTCCTCTTCGCCTCGCTGCCCCTTCGCCAGCATTCTCCTGAAATATGACGCGAATTCGCGGCTCTACTCGAGCCCATTCACTCAAAAACTCAAGAGAGCCGTCGGTGCCGCCGTCGATGACGACGACGACCTCTCCGGTACGAGGATCTTCTAGAACAGGGTTAAGGATCTTGGCGAGCGACGGTCTCCTATTGAAGGTTGGAATCACCACGCTCACAAGACTGCCGGACGGATCCATTGCCACCTGCCTTCGCTCCGCAACGCAATTCTATTCGGCGAAATAGGTCACCGGATCAGTGATTCTGACGCGAGTTCCCTGTGGGCGGCGTATTTGAGTTCGAGCCGGTCTTCGTACTCGCGTTCGTTTGAACGTAGTCTCACATTGAAGCGAAGTCACTGAGATCTCGATCACACTCAATGTTGCCGAGCGTGACGCCGCTCGCGTCGATAAATCTGAATCCTCGAGGTTGAGTTAACATCCGCCTTCGACAGGCCATGCTTTCGAACTTGAGTCACCCGAGTTCTAATCTCCGTCAAGACTTGATAATGCCAACAGCCGAAGGACTTTGTGACGTTTTGGTCTCATTGACCACGCAGCTGAACTCACTACCGATTGTTTGATCAGCAGGAAAGAAGGCAGCCGTAAGAGTGTCGTCGTCCTCGTGGGAGATTTCGGACCACTCCCTTCAAGAAATTGAACCTTCGCAGCGTTCCGCTTAATCTGTCTTAGGAGTTTGCGTTAAAGGAAGAGAGAGTACTAAATGCCCGGTGCTCCACGATGGCGTAACTTCGGGGCCTGCTCGGTGAGACACCTCGTAAGACGCCGCCGAGAACTTCTTGGCGGTACTGGCGTCATCACGGGTACCGCTACAGTTCGCGGACAAAGCAGCCAAAGTCGCTCTTCTGCAAAATGGACGCCCGAATTCTCATGCGCGCCCGACGTTTTCAGCGCAATGTACATCGTTGCGCATCCGGACGACTCACTACTTTTCCAGAGTCCTTCGCTCCTGCAAAACATCCAGAGCGGTTTTAATGTTCTCACGGTCCATGTAACGGCTGGCGACAACGGGTCGCGCAAAAATTACTGGCGCGCGCGCGAGGCCGGCATCAGAGCAGCGTATGCCCAGATGGCTGGCGTGGAGAATAGCTGGACGGAGTCGACTCTCTCGGTAGAAAGCCATCAGGTTGTGTTCGATACGCTGACCGCGCAACCCAACATCGCAGTGGTGTTCATGCGCCTTCCCGACGGAGGCTATCCGGAAGGAACCGGTACCGCGAGGTACGGCTTCCAGAGCCTGAGGAAATTGTGGGAAGAATCGGAGGCGACCATCATGGCTGTTGATCGCTCGACTTCTTACGCACTGCCGGACCTCGTCAACACCCTGGGCGTAATGATGAACCTGTTTCAACCGCAACTCATTGCTACGCATGACTACGCCAATAGCTTCGGGGACGGAGATCACACGGACCACTACGTCGTAGCGTACCTTTCCCATTCCGCACACGAGTCGTACTCGTCACCGCACAATTTTGTGGGGTACGAAGGCTATCCCACGGATTCAAAGGAGGCCAACGTCAATGGCCCACTGCTCGCCACCAAGCAGGCCGTCTTCCAAACTTACGGAAGTTTCGACCGGACAATCGAATCAGGCGCAGCCTCATTCGCCGACTCTTCCTACGCGGTCTGGCTTCGACGGGAGTACACCGTGGGTTCCCAGCCGGTTGGCCTCGTGGCGAACGCCGGGTTCTCCCAGACGATGACCCCGGGCGCCATTGCCCAACTCGACGGCTCCAAGAGTTCCGTTCAAGGCGAGAACTCACTGAACTATAAGTGGACTCAGACGTCCGGGCTCGCGGTACGGTTATCGAGCGAAATCGTAGCCAAGCCGACCTTCGCGGTTCCCATCGGACCGACCTTGCTCACCTTCTCATTAACGGTCTCCGAAGGACCAGTTACCAGCGCTCCCTCCACCGTGACGGTCACGGTCACCGAGACGTCATAACAACGGCGACCTCGTTAGGCCCTGTCGACGCGGGCGCAACTCCTAGAGCAACCGACGAGCCGAGCGAGAGGATACGATTCGTCATGAAACGAAGGGGGCTTCCTCTCACTTTGATGGCCCGGGGTGACGCAGACGAAAAGCGTACGTTTTGGTCTTGACTGACCTCCTGGTAGTGGCCCTTACGACAAATTTGGTCAGTGAAAAAGCGAGAGAATTCGCGGACCAAAGATGAGCAAATATATGCATCAAACCCAGCCGTCCATCAGCCTCTCGAGAGCGGAATACGCATACATGCTAAAAGTGCCAACTAGTTCCTCTTGGTCCGGGAAAATTGTGAGATGGTCACTTTGGATCATCGCGTTCGGTGGCACAGCGTTTCTAATGTATCGCCGATACCACGTGTTGGAGAACTTGACCCCCACCAGCCGATATTCAAAGACAGGTGAGGACTTTTGGGACTTCTTGCATGCGGCGCGCCAGATTGCGGCGGGCCACAGCCCGTACAACTTTGCCCTCATTCATCAAGGCTCCGGTTACGTCTATTCACCGCTGGTAGCCCTCGCTCTCCTACCTTTTCACGCCGCCGCCACCGTGCAGGTCTGGCACGCGTGGACCGTGTGTTCGATTTTTGCTCTTGTCCTATTCGGCGCTCTCGTAACAATGGTCGAGGCCCCTAGCTTGAGCGCTTGGCGGCGACCTCTCCTCTTCGGTTTCACGGCGCTGACCATCCTTCCATTCGGGCCGACGGTTTTGGATCTGTCCCTCGGCCAGACCGACGGTTTTGTACTGGTGCTGTTGGCGGCGGCGGTACTCGTGTCCGAGCGCGGTTGGGCGGCCGCTACAGGCGTGCACATTGGCCTCGGCGCGGTTATCAAGACGTGGCCGGGAGGCGTTGCGTTGACCTTGCTCCGGCACAACTATGTGGGGCGTGGCCGAGCCGTCGCCGGTTTTGTAATCACACTTTTGCTCGGACCTCTCCTCGCATTGGCACTCGGCGGAGGATCAGAATTCGTTGACTTCCTAAGAATCACGTTCGACGCTCGTTTGCAACAACAGGTCAGCTACTCAGTCTGGGGCGCTCCGAGGCTACTGTTCTCCTCTAGTGGGCTCGCCCACCCAGTGATCGTCTCGGCACCACTTCGAGACATTGCGACTTTGGTACTCGCGTTATGGGTGCTTGGGTTACTGGTCATAATCTTGCGCAGAGGTAAAAGTCCTGTAATCAGTTTCTGGAACGTGGTTGCTTGCGTAGTACTTCTACTGCCAGTGTCTCATCTCGACTACGCCTTGTATCTCCTGCCTATCCTTTGGATTTGGGCTGCCCGAACCCTAGCGGCTCCTCGATTGTTGACCCGAACCTTCATCGTTGCTGGGCTGTTGCTGCTGTGGTGGCTTGTCCTATTTCGCACCTACTGGGATGGATTGCCAACTCTGTCGTCGTGGCATCCTGCACTGCCATTCTTTGCCAATCTGGCAGCGGTCACTATTTCCGTGATCGGCGACCAATTCGTATGGGCTCATTCAACAAGGGTGACACACACGATCTCCAGCACCACTTGAACGGCGGCCAATTAGTGCTTGTGACAGAATTCGTTGCGCGACTGCGAGGGATTGACTGCCCTCATGCCTTTGGACAGGTTTGAATTCGAGCTTCACGGCGATACTCACTTGCGTTGAAGCGCCTTCAACCTCCTTCCGTAAGTGAGTGAAACAGAATTCTGTGATGGAATACCCAGCTGACACCTTTCAATTCTTCTCACGCCTTTACTTCACGTTCCGACCAATCACGTCAATCTCTTATTCGTCACTCCGAGCGGTGCTCTCAAATTCAACCCGGTAATTCAAAGCAGATATCGATCGATGAAACCCGTGTGGAATCCTCCTAATCACAAGGTCGCAATAGTGCATCCATTGCTCTGGCGCCATCTATCCGAGCGTGTCAGCGACACCCTTCGACGGGTAAGCTCGGCTTTGAGCAGCGTCCCAGGTGCACTACAGGTAGCCAGTGTTCGACCGCTCCCGTATCCATGAAGATTGACTGGGTGGCAGAGTACGTCGCGAAGTAGTTGCGGTCTCGAAGAATGCCGTCAACGCTTAACCCACATTCCTCCCGGCGCCAAAGGAGATCGGCATCTCAACATGACGCTCTACTACCCATCACGATGTCGCTAACGTCGAAAACAATCACGCCTTCGGGGCAACATTACTGGCGCCTCCTTGCGGGGCGTCGGCGTTGTACGTCATACGGTAACGCCTGATGGAAATCGGTAGGAAGAAGATCGCCTGGAGCCCTGAGGAGACGAGCGAAGCAATGCCAATTGACAGAATTCCGTAGTGCCCAATGAGGACGAACATCACACCGAGCAAGATGATCAAGCTGGCAAGCTCCCTAAGTGCCATCCACCACACGCGCTTGTCTAGCCACGCAAACGAACTGTAGAAGACCGTAACTGCCATGCAAGGCAGCGAGAGCAGTAACATCCTCAATAATGTCGTGCCATCCGCCGCGTAGCTCGCTCCAAATACCCGAAGAATCTCGGGAGCGAGGATTACGCCGATCACCACACTCGGCACTAGCACGACGGTCAACGCTCCTATCGTGACGTTGGCGTGGCGGCGCATGGCCTGCGGCTCCGACGCTGCTTCGACCAGAAAGGATCTAACGATGCTCCAGTTAAAGAGAGCGAGACTCGTCGTAATCAACTGCGGCACATAGTAGTGAGCATTGGCGACTGGACCCAACCGCTCAATGACAATCAGGGTTATAATAGTCGGCGCAAAAACGTTAAAGATCATCGTCGCATACTGAGCACCCGCCAACAGGATCAGTTCACGTGTCGCCGGCAACTTCTCGCTCAGCGTGCTCGACGCCATATGGTCTGGTATTCGCGTTTTGAAGAGGTACCAGTTCACTGCAATGATTGCGAATCCGACCGGAGCAGTCCAGGCGAGGAAGATTCCTTGGCTTTGCGTGACCATGATGAACGCAGGGATCAGGGCAAGCTTCGCGGCGGAAAAGAGGATGTTTTCCACTGGTACCCATCGAGAGGCTCTCAAGCCGACGAGCACATTGTCCTGCAACATGAAGATTGTCCATAAGACGACCGCAACAACGAAGAGCGCGCGCCAACCGAAGGAGGACGGGATAAAACTGTGTGCCAAACCCGAGAATACGTAGGCGATCGAGGCAATGAAGGCAAACGAGATGCACATCACATACGCGCGTAAGACGAAGGCACGTGTCTGCCTAGCCGCCACCGGGAGGAAACGTTCAAAGATTGAGCCGAAACTCAGTTGCGCGAGGTTCGCAAGTAAAATCATGGCCGCGATCTCAGCAGACATTCTCCCAACGGTGGCGGCCTTCGACAAGTGCGTTGCAGTCGTCCAGAACACCAGCCCGAGCACCGCCGTGCCCCCGGAAGAAACCATCAGCGCCATGGCGTTCTGAAGAAGACGTCCATTCCATGGGCGTTTCCTTGAATCTTCGGGCGCTACTTTCTTCGTCGTTCTCCGCATAGGCCGAATCTCATTGCTCTAGTTTTTGATGTCAAGGTTACTCGTCAACGCGTGTGTGCGAGGATAGTGCAGAAGGTTCGCTGATAAGGTCTTCTCGTCGTTTGCTCCAGCGCACGATAAGAGTGACGTGACGAACTCACCGTCTGACATTAATCTTGACGGGCGGTCGCTCTCATCGCGACGCGCACGTCGTCGCTCACTTCTCCTCACGCCAAGAAACTGATTGCCCCCGACGACTACATGGCTCTAAGAGTGTCTCAAGAGCACTTGCCCTCGGGCCTCAAGCAAGGGCGGAGTTCCCCTCTTTGATCATCGATGGAACGAACGTGGTTATGCAGCGATTCGGTAATTCCAACACGAAGATTTCTGACGAGCGATCTCGCACGAGCCGACTTCACATTATTTATCGCAGATACCAATTGGGCCAAAGCAGAACCTCTCAACCAGGCCGAGGTGTGACCATTGATTCCGCACATCTCCTCAGTTACGGCACGGGAGTTCTGCGATAGTGCCGCGCCTGAGTAACAAAGATTTCGAAGCTCTCAAGAAACGATGGCTCGCGACGTTACTCCCTCAACCGCAATGGCTTCTCGCCATTGGCTGTCCATTCGTCTTACGTGCACAACAATCAAATCTTCTTCCACGACGGCGTTTGCTGCCACTTCCACCAATATTCATTGACGCTTCGAAGTTGCCAGATACTGTCGATTCCCGAAATGGCAAGACGCTCGTGCATTCTTTTCATCTCCGGTCCTGCTGGGTAGGAGTCCGCAACCCGGCCCCAGTGAACCACACGACAATCGTCAATAATGCCGGTGCGGAAGCGCCCCTCTTTTGTTCGATACCACTCTGCCTCGATTCCCCAGCCCATATCGTTCACTTCGGGTAACGGCAATATCTTCTCTGCGAAGGCGGGGTCCGCAATGACCAGGGGTCCTTGCTCGACACAATTTGTATCCCTCGCTCGCACTAGAGGTCTGGCAATGCTGAACAAGTCAGTCCACCATCCT
>Ga0182014_10002925_pt1 | contig 21062 bp, 17 predicted proteins | sample 612S2DmetaG_FD_120489 | JGI IMG/M metagenome (GOLD analysis project Ga0182014, IMG submission 120489) | Permafrost microbial communities from Stordalen Mire, Sweden - 612S2D metaG | ecosystem: Environmental > Terrestrial > Soil > Wetlands > Permafrost | place: Sweden: Stordalen | collected... | reverse complement strand
GTCGCCCACTCGAGGGTCCAGCCGTCCCAGGGGTCGTCGCCGGCCGGCTCGCCGACCAGGAGGCTGCGCACGATGTTGACGACGAAGAGGATGATGCCGGCGCCGATGATGAAGGCGCCGATCCCCGAGATCAGTTCGGGCAGGCTCCAGCCGAGGCCGGCGGAGTAGGTGTACTGGTGGCGCGGCATGCCGAGCACGCCGAGCTCGTACATCGGCATGAAGGTCATGAGAAAGCCCACCAGGATGACCCAGAAGTGCCACTTGCCCAAGCGGTCGGAGAGCAGGCGGCCGGTGATCTTGGGGAACCAGTAGTAGACCGCCGCGAAGGCGATGAAGACGGTGCCGCCGAAGAGCACGTTGTGCAGGTGGGCGACGATGAACATCGTCTGGTTGACCTGCCAGTCGAAGGGCACCGAGGCCTGCAGCACGCCGCTGATGCCGCCGATCGTGAAGGTCGCGATCATCGCGCAGGCAAACAGCATCGCCGTCTTGAAGCGCAGGGCGCCGCCCCACATGGTCGCCAGCCAGTTGAAGATCTTCACGCCGGTCGGGATGGCGATCAGCATGCTGGTGGCCGACATGAAGGTGTTGAAGTAGGTCGGCAGACCGGCTGTGAACATGTGGTGGGCCCACACCAGAAAGCCGAGAAAGCCGATGACCAGGATGCTGATGACCATGGCCGTGCGACCGAACAGCGGCTTGCGCGAGAAGATCGGCACGATCTCGCTCATCATGCCGAAGGCAGGCAGTATGAGGATGTACACCTCGGGGTGGCCGAAGAACCAGAACAGGTGCTCCCAGATGATGGGGTCGCCGCCGCGGGCGGGGTTGTACCAGCCGGTGTGGTAGAAGCGGTCGAGGTAGAGCAGAGCGACCGCCACCGTGAGGCTGGGGAAGGCGAACAGGATGAGGAACGAGTTGACGAAGGTGGCCTGGCAGAAGAGCGGCATGCGCAGCCAGGTCATGCCCGGCGCCCGCAGCCGCATCATGGTCATGATGAAGTTGACCGCGCCGGCCACCGAGGAGATGCCGAGCAGGCTGATGGCCACGATCCAGACACTGACCCCGTCGTGCGGCGAGAAGGCGCGCTCGGTGAGCGGCGCGTAGCTGAACCAGCCGGTGTCGAGCACGCCGCCGTAGAGAAAGCCGGAGTACAGCAGAAGGCCGCCGAACAGGAACAGCCAGTAGCTCAGCGCGTTCAGGCGCGGGAAGGCCATGTCGCGGGCGCCGATCATGAGCGGCACGAGGTAGTTGGCAAAACCGATCAGGATCGGCATCGCAAACAGGAAGATCATGGTGGTGCCGTGGATCGAGAAGGCCCGGTTGTAGGCCTCGGGGGAAAGCACCTTCATACCCGGTCGGATCGTCTGCAGGCGCATGGTGATGGCGATGCTCGCGCCGATGCAGAAGAACACGAGCGCGGTCACCATGTACTGCAGGCCGACATGCTTGTGGTCGGTGCCCATCAGCCAGGCCGCCAGGCCGCGCGGCTCGCTGCGGGCGACGGCGAACTCCCGGGGCAGGGTGACGTCGGTCATTTCAGCTCATCCAGATAGGCAACGATCTCGTCGAGCGTCCGCGGGCTGACGGGCACGGTCGGCATGAGGACGCCCGGCTTGACTGCATTGGGGTCAGCGATCCAGCGCCGCAGGTTCGCCGGGGTGTTCGACAGGGTCACGGCGGCGATCGAGGTGCGGCTCGCCAGGTGGGTCAGGTCGGGACCGTACGTGCCGTTCAGACTGGTCCCGCGGATGGTGTGGCAGCTCGAGCACGGCAGGCCGGCCAGCGCGCCGGCGCCGGCGATCGCCTGGGTCCCCGTCGGGGTGACCGCGGGCTTCATCTGGTTGGTGAACCAGGCCTCGAACTGCGCCGGCGGCTGCACGATCAGCAGGAAGTGCATGTGGGCGTGCTGGACGCCGCAGAACTGGGCGCAGACGCCGAGGTAGGTGCCGGCGGTGATCGGCAGGAAGCTGATGTGGTTCACGGTGCCGGGGATCATCTGCACCTTGCCGGTGACCTGGGGGCACGAGAACTGATGGATGACGTCGGCCGACAGCAGGTCCGCCGTGATCGCCGTGCCGGCCGGCAGGTGGATCTCGTTGGCCGTCGCGACGTCTGCCCCGGCGTACTTGACCTGCCACCACCACTGATGTCCGATGACCGTAAGGCTGACGTTGTCGGGTCCGCCGATGAGCTTGCCGGTGGTCTGCATGGTGAGGACGAACAGGACGGCGACGATGACCGCGGGGATCGCCGTCCAGAGCACCTCGATCGTCGTGTTGCCCCTTGTGCGACTGGCCTCGGCCTCGGTGCGATGACGGAAGCGGATGATGACGTAGGCCAGCAACGACCAGACCGTGATGAGCACCAGGCTCAGGATGGCGAACATCGTGTAGGTGAGGACGGCGATGTCGTGGGCGCCGGCGCTGTGCGTCTGGAACATGCCGGGCGACTGCGAGGCGCAGCCGGCGAGGCCGACGGTGAGGGCGGCCAGAAACGCGGCGCGCAGCACGATCGAGCGGCGCGCGTGCCGGGAGATGCCCCTGGCGTCGCTCATCGGCGTGCCCTCCTGCCGCCGCTCATGAGTGCGCCAGCCGTTCGCTCACCATGGCCACGAGGAGCGCCGCCAGGTACGGTCCCGAGAGCTTGTACAGAAGATAGGCCACGGCGCGCCGTCGCCGCCGGGCGAGCTCGCCGGCGACGAGCAGGAAGGCCAGGCCGGCGGGGACCGTGATGAGCAGGAAGGCCGGACCGTAGAGGCCGGTGACGACCGGCGTCATGCTCAGGGCGACCAGGGCGACGGCGGCGGCGAGGATCATGCGCGCCGCCGCCGCCTCGCCCAGGACCACGGGCGGCGTGGGGATGCCCGAAGCCACATAGTCGTCCTGCAGGGCGAAGGCCAGCGCCCAGAAGTGGGGCGGCGACCAGACCGCGATCAGGGCGCACAGAAAGACGATCCGGCCCGCGAGCCCGCCGCCGGCCGCCGTCCAGCCGATCAGGGCGGGGAAGATGCCGGCCAGCCCCCCGGGCAGCGAGCTGTATGGTGTGCGCGGCTTGATGACCAGCGTGTAGACGACGACGTAGTAGGCGGCGCCGGCGGCCGCCCAGCCGGCGGCCGCGGGGCCGCCGCAGGCCCCCACCGCGGCCACGCCGCCGGCGGTCGCAATCAGTCCGAAGGCGAGCGCCGCGCGCGGCGACACCGTGCCGTCTGCGGTCGGCCGCCGGCGCGTGCGCGCCATGCGGGCGTCGAGCTCGCGTTCGAGGTAGTTGTTGAGCGCCGCGGCGCCGCCGACCGTGAGCGCCGACGAAGCCACGATGGCGACGGTCAGCGCCGGACCGACGGGACCGGCCAGCACGGTCGCCGCCAGCACGGTCAGGGCGAAAAGCGCGACGATCCGGGGCTTGGCGACCCGTCCCAGAGCCACGAGCCAGGCCGCGGCGCAGCGAGCGGAGTCGCGCCCCCGACCCAGTGCCGGGGCGCGACCGTCGGCCACCCAGCTCATGGGGTCGCCTCGCCGGCGACGACCGGCTGCCGGCGGCGGAAGACCGCGTACACGAGCAGGCCCACGACGAACGGCAGGCCGATGGTCAGGGCCTGCATGACGGCCAGCAGCGTCGGCAGGCTCCAGTGAAAGGCGGCCGCGAACACGTCGTCGCCGCCGGCCAGCAGCAGCATGGTGAAGAAGGTCAGCAGGCCGGCGCCGATGGCCGTCCTGCCCGGTCGCTCGCGCGGCGCCTGCAGCACGTTGTGCAGCTCGTCGTCGCGCGTGACCAGCGCGTCGAGCCACGGCCACATGAAGAGCAGGCCGGCGACCAGGCCGGGCAGCAGGGCGGCCGGCCAGAACAGGCCGGGCAGCAGAAAGCCGCCGATGTGAATGTCCCAGGCGGGGGTCATGCGGACCGCGCCTTCGAGCCAGCCGGTGTACCAGTCGGGCTGGGCGAAGCTCGTCGAGTCCCACGGCCGGTAGGGCCCGTAGAGCCAGACCGGGTTGATCTGAAAGAACCCGCCCAGCGCCGTGAGCAGCCCGGCGAGGAGCAGCAGGTAGCCGGTCGTGCGCAGCGCGTAGGCGGGCACCATGGGCGTGCCGACGATGGTGCGGTCGTCACGCCGGCGCCCAGGGTACTGCGTGTGACGCTGGATCCACAGCAGGCCCATGTGGGCGCCGAGCAGCCCGGCGATGGCGCCCGGCACGAGCAGGATGTGCACGGCGTAGATGCGCGGGATGAGGCCCGTCGTGGGAAAGTCGCCGCCGAACAGCAGCGAGGCGAGGTTGGGGCCGATGAGCGGTATCGACTGGGTGATCGAGTAGGCGATGCGCAGGCCGGTGCCCGACAGCAGGTCGTCGGGCAGCGAGTAGCCGAACACGCCGTTGACGAACACGAGGCTCAGCAGGCTGAGCCCGATGACCCAGTTGATTCGCCGCGGTCGGCGGTAGGCGCCGGTGAAGAACATGCGGAACAGGTGGGCGACGAGCGCCGCGGCGAACACCAGGGCGGCCCAGTGGTGGACCTGGCGGATGACGAGGCCGGCCCGCACGTCGAAGCTCAGATGCAGCACCGAGGCGTAGGCCTCGGACATGCGCACCCCGTGCAGCGGGGCGTAGCGCCCGAGGTAGACGGTCGTGGCGGCTGAAGCCCTGAAGAACAAGCACATGTACACGCCGGTGATCACCAGCACGACGAAGCAGTACAGGGCGATCTCGCCAAAGAAGAACGACCAGTCGTCGGGAAAGATGTGGCGCAGCTCCTGGCGGATGAGGCCGCCGCCGCCAGTGGTGGAGTCGAGCCAGCGGGCCACGCGACGATACCGGTCGCGCGGCAGGCGAAAGGCGTGGGTCAGCGAGCGCTGAAGGCGGTCGTCACGCATAGAGATTCCAGAATCCGGGACCGATGGGTTGCGCGAAATCGCGCTGGGCGACCAGGTAGCCGCTGCCGTCGATGGCCAGCGGCAGCTGGGGCAGCGGCCGCGCCGCCGGGCCGGCGACCGGCCGGGCGCCGTTGCGCAGGTCGAAGGTCGACTGATGGCAGGGGCACACGAGCATCTGGGCTTCGTCTTCGTATTGGGCCACGGCACAGCCCGCGTGCGTGCAGACCCGCGAATAGGCAAAAAAGCCTTCCGGGCTCCAGGACTCGCGCCCGGACAGCGGCGCGATTGCGGCCAGGTGCAGCAGGGCCACCTGCGAGTCGGCGGCGTCGGTGTGGCCTTCGGGGAAGGCCACGATCACGCCGCCGCCGGGCAGCGCGTCGCGGGTGATGGGCACGCCGTCGACGGTCACCAGGCGGGCGCCGGGTCGCCAGGCCGTCGAGAACAGGCCCCGCGATTTGGGCCCGAGCGTAGCCGCCAGGGCGAGCTGGCTGAGCCCCAGCAGGCCGGCGGCGCCGACCAGGAGCGTCGTCAGGAACCGCCGCCGGGTGAACACCCCGGCGCTGCTGGCAAGCTCGTCGCCGAGCGCCGCGCCCACGTCGCTCACGGTGCCCTGCGGCCCCGCGGCGGCGGGCTCGGGAGGCAATGGGTAGCGGCCCACCTCGACCTCGTCGCTCGTCAGGTCGCGGCCCCAGTAGGCGAGGGCGAAACCCAAGCCGAGCAAGCCGGCCGCCAGTGTGCCGCCGAGCTTCTGGGCGTTGTCGCCGGCGATGAAGACGGCGACAAAGCCGACGGCGCCGGCGATGGCGACGATCAGCCCCAGCGCGGCCGGCCAGCCTGGGGCGGGGCGCTGCTTCGCGGCCGTCGCGACCGATCCCGCGGCCGTCCCGGCCGGCTCCGCGGCCGGCGCGGCTTTTGCCGCGCCCTTGCCCCAGGCAAGCCACACGGCGAGCAGGATCAGCAGTCCGAGGCCGGCAAAAGCGGCCAGCCCCTCGGTGACCGGCCCGATGTAACCCAGTCCCCAGCCGCCCGGCGACGGTGGCGCCTGGAGCGTCTGCACGTAGAGCGCGACCGCGGCCTGCTCGCGCACGTCGAGGGCCGCGCCGGCGAAGACCGGCATGTTGCCGCGGCCCAGGATCATGGCCGCCAGCGCCTCGGCCGCGGGGTAGTCGGCCAGCGAGGGCGCGTTGCGGCCCTGGCTCAGCGCGCCGCCGCGCCCGGTCGAGCTGTGGCAGCCCGAACAGTACAGGCGGAACAGCTCTCCGCCCTGGGCGACGGTCGCGGTACGGGCGGCGGGCGCGGCGATCTGCGTGGCGACGAAGAGCGAGACGGCCGCGACCTGGGCCGGCGAAAGCTGGGGAAAGGCGGGCATGGAGATGCCGCCGCGCGTGACCATGGCAGCCACCAGGCTGGGAAACGCGGCGGCCTGCTGACTCGGGCCAAAGCCCCCCTGGCCGCGATCACCGTGGCAGCCCGAGCAGTTGGCGGTAAAGACGGCGGCGCCGGATCCGGCGATCGGAGTCGCGGAGGCCGTCGTGTTCGGCGTCGCCGCGGGGCCGGCCGCCGCCGAACCCGACGCCGAACCCGACGCCGCGGGCGTCGCCGAAGCTGCGGGCGTCGCCGAAGCGCTCGAGGCGGACGCTCTGACGGCCGCCGGCAGCACGATCGCCGCGGCCACCGCGGCGACGAGCAGCACGGCCGGCAGGGGTGCGCAGCGGGGCAGGCGCGGCATCATGGTCCCAGGCGCCGCCGGCGCCGCAGCCGGGAGCTGGTGCCCCAGTCGAGTGCTCCCAGCCGCCACAGGTAGACCAGGCCGGCCAGCAGCAGCGCGATGAAGGTGAGCGCTTCGGCGTAGCCGCGCCAGCCCGACTCGCGCAGGCCGACCGCCCAGGCGAAGATGAACACCGCCTCGAGGTCGAAGATCACGAAGAACACGGCGATCTGGTAGAACTCGATCGAGAAACGCTGCGGCAGTGGGCCGGCCGGCGGCAGGCCGGATTCGTAGCGGGTGGCCGTCGTCAGGTCACGATGCCGCTGGCCCAGGACGGCGGCCAGGCCGATCATGCCCGCGGCCACCACCACGGCGAGCACGGCGTAGACGAGCAGCGGCCACCCGGCTCCGCCGATGGCCTCGACCACACTCGACCCCACGCTCGACCCCCTGTATGCCAGACACGGCTCTGGCCACCCGCGTTCGTGCCTGCAGAGACCAGTTCACGCCATTCTCTGCAGATAGTGAGTAGAAGACAACAGGCTCGCAGCGCCTTCGTCCAGTGTTGCGCCGGGCGGACCGGCCGTGTGGCGGCGGCCGTGCCGGCCGGTACGGCCGTTTGCGGGGCCGGAATTAGGAACTGTCTTTAGAGGGTAAGAGCCCTCAAAATCCTGAAGCGGGAGCGGGTCCGCCCAGAAAGGCGGGACGCGCCTCCCGGCTTTCGACTCCTAGGTCACTCACGCGGAGGGCTCATGTTCGCCATAGACCGCCGGCTCAAGCTGACGACCTTGTTCACCATGTGTTTCGCCCTGTTCATGGCCATGCTCGACAACACGGTCGTGAACGTGGCGCTGCCCACCATCCAGCGCGACTTCGGCTCCGGGGTGTCGGGTCTGCAATGGATCATCTCGGCCTACACGCTCTTCTTCGCCGCGCTGATGCTGACCGGCGGCACGCTCGGCGACCTGTACGGTCGCAAGCGCGTGTTCCTCGCCGGGCTCGTCGTGTTCACGAGCGGTTCCCTGCTCTGCGGCCTCGCGCCGTCGCTGCACTGGCTGGTGGTGGGGCGCGCCGTTCAGGGCATCGGCGCGGCCGCCCTGCTGCCGGGCACGCTGTCGATCCTCATCACCACGTTCCCCGACCCCCGGGAGCGGGCCCAGGCGATCGGTCTGTGGGCCGGCGTCTCGGGTCTCGCCCTCGCCGCCGGTCCGGTGATCGGCGGCCTGCTCGTCGACTCGCTGGGCTGGCAGAGCGTGTTCTTCATGAACGTGCCGATCGGCATCGTCGCCTTGGCCGTGGCGCTGCGCACCCTGCGCGAGTCGTCCAATCCCGAGGGGCGCTCGCTCGACGTGCCCGGCCAGGTCCTCGCCGTGATCTCGCTCGGTACGCTGGTCTACGCGCTGATCGAAGCCAACAACTACGGCTGGACGTCGCCGCTGATCCTCACGCTGTTCGCCGTGGGCGCCGTCAGTCAGCTCGCCTTTCTCTACGTCGAGACTCACTCGCCGAGCCCCATGCTGCCGCTGCGCTTCTTTGCCAACCCGACCTTCGCCGCCGGGTCGGTGGTCGCCGGGCTGATCAGTTTCGGCATGTTCGGCATCTTCTTCTTCCTGACGCTGTACTGGCAGAATATCCAGGGCTACTCGGCGCTGCAGATGGGCCTGCGCGTCCTGCCGCTGACGGCGGCCATCATCGTCACCGCGCCGCTCGCTGGGCAGGTCGCCGGGCGCATCGGGGCGCGCTGGCCCATGACGGTCGGCATGGCGCTCGCCGGCACGGGGATCCTGCTCCTCGAGCGCATCACGCCGACGACGGCATATGGCGCACTCTGGTGGAACATGCTCATGCTGGGTGTCGGCATGGGCATGGTGATGGCGCCGATGACGGCCGCGGTGACCTCGACCGTGCCGCGCGCGCGGGCGGGCATGGCGTCGGGCACGACCAACGCGACTCGCGAGGTCGGCGGCGTGTTCGGCATCGCCCTGCTGGGGGCGATCGTCACGCACTGGTTCTCCGCCCACCTGGCCGGCTCGCTGGCCCGATTCCCGCTGCCCGCGGCCGCCAAGGCCCAGATCGTGGCGCTGGCCAGCCACGGCGGCGGCACGACGGCCGGCAGTGTGCCGGCGACCATCGATCCGGCGCTCATCCACCGCACGATCGACAACTCGTTCGTCTACGGCATCCATGTGGCGCTCGGTGTGTCGGCTGCGGCTCTGCTGTGTGGCGCCGTATTGTCGGCGGTGTTTGTCGGCAGGGGGGCGGTCGCCCAGGATGAGACCGTCGGGTCTTCGCCGCCGGCCGAGGCTGCGGCCCTGGTGGCCATGGGCGACGTCGGCGAGGGAGAGGCGGCCTGAAGCGGCGCGGCGGGGGCGGGCGTCACGCCCGCCCCCGCCGCGCGGAGGGCGCCGGCCTTCAGCGCAACGAATCGATGAGCGGCGCCGGCGGTGGGCCGACGGTGGTCCAGTCGAACTCCTCGCCGATGCGCCGCAGCCGGGCGCGCGTCTCGGCGTCGCACAGCGCTCCGGCCACGCCGTTTTCGAAGACCCAGCGCGGTTCGGCGCCCAGGTGCGCCGCCATCGCGTAGTCGAGACTCAGGTCGGTGGCAAACAGCGCGGGATCGTCGGTCGAGATGGAACAGCGCACGCCGGCGGCTCTGAGGGCCCGCAGCGGATGCTCGTCGAGCGCCGCCACCACCCGGGTGCGCAGGTTGGAGACGGGGGTCACGTCGAGTACGATGCCACGCTCGGCGAGCTCGACCACCAGCGCCGGGTCCTCGACGGCGCGAATGCCGTGACGGATGCGGTCGGCGTGCAGGGCGTTGAGTGCGCCGCGAATCGAGGCCGGGCCGGCGGCCTCTCCGGCGTGTGGCACGGATCCGAGGCCCAGCGCGCGGGCGAGACCAAAGGCCGTGGCAAACGGTTCGGGCGGATTCTCGGGCCCGCCGAGCCCGACGGCCACCACGCCGCGATCGCGATAGCGGGCGCACCAGGAGACGGTCTCCTCGGCGATCTTCGGGCTGAAAGCGCGGGTGATGTCGGGCGTCAGATTGACCTCGACCCCGAGGCGCTCGCGGGCCTCCTGGGCGCCGTCGCAATAGCCCTCGAAGACCGCCTCCCAGGCGATGCCACGAGCGGCCGGCTCGGCCGGCGAGAAGATGCCCTCGATGTACACGGCGCCGAGCCCGGCGGCCTCGGCCGCGTAGTCGACGACGACCTGGCGAAAGTCGTCGGCGGTCTGCAGGGCGGGGGTCGTGACCATCCAGATCGACAGGAAATGGGCAAAATCGCGGAACCGGCAAACGGCGGCCAGACCCTCGACGCTGTCGGCCGGCAGACGGTAGCCGTTGCGGCGCGCGACGGCCAGCAGCGTCGCCGGCCGGACGGTGGCCTCGAGGTGCACGTGGAGCTCGATCTTGGGAAACGCCGGCGCGGCCGCCGGCTGGCCGGCCGGCGCGCCGGCCGGCCGGCTGCCGATGGCTGATGACACGCTTTCCCCCTTCGCCGTTGCCTAAGTAGCTTAGCGCGTGGGCGGCCTGACCTGCGACCGCCGCCCTTCAGTTCCGCTGGATCGGGCGGAAGCGATAGCATGGACCGCGATATGCCCGCTGACGACACGGCACCCGGCGACCCCCGGCAGCGCACCCCGCGACGGGCGCGGCCGCGGGCTGGGTCGCCCGAGACCGGCGCGCCGCCGCCCCGGCCGCCGACTCCCGACGGCGCGGCACCGTCCCGGCCACCGACCGCCGACGGCGCATCGCGGCCACGGCCAGCGGCGGGCCGCGGCGCCCGCGCCGGCGCCCGCGCCGACGAGGCCGCCGGCTGGCTGTCCGCCCTGCTGAAGCGCTTGCCCCTGCGGCAGGCCATCGTCTTCGCCATCGCCATCGTCGGTCTGTACTTCGTCTGGCCGCAACTCGTCAACCTGTTCTCGCAACTGCCGCAGCTGCGCGGCATCCTGTGGCTCTGGTTCGTCCTTATGGGCCTGCTCGAGGGGGCCAGCTTCGCCTGTGCGTGGGGGCTCATGCGGCTGACCCTGAACGAACCGAGCTGGTACCTGATCGCCACGGCGCAGCTGGCGAGCAACGCGGTGAGCCGCCTGATCCCGGGCGGCGCGGCCTCGGGTGGCACTGCCAGCTACCAGATGTTCACCGCTACCGGGGCGCCGCCGGAACGCGTGGTCGCCGGCCTGACCGCGACTACCCTGCTGTCGACCGCCGTCCTGTTTTCGCTGCCCGTCCTGTCGCTGCCCGGGGTCCTGCTCGGCGGCGCCACCGTCGCCGGTACCCTGCTGCGCGCCCTGACCTACGGGATGATCGTCTTCGCTCTCATCCTGGCGGCGGGCGCCGTCGCCCTGTTCACCGACCGTCCCCTGCGCACGGTCGGCCTGCTCACGCAGCGGGCCCGTAACCGCCTGCTGGCCCGGCGCCAGCCCACGACCCGGCTGCCGGACCGGCTGGTCGACGAGCGCGATCTCATCAAGAGCATGCTCGGCCGGCGCTGGTGGGAGGCGCTGCCCTTCGCCGCGGGCAACTGGCTGCTCGACTACAGCGCGCTGCTCGCGGCGCTCGCCGCCACAGGCGCGCGGCCGCGAGCGTCTCTCGTGCTTCTGGCCTACGTCGTCGCCGCGCTGCTGGGCATGGTGCCGATCACACCCGGCGGGCTCGGTTTTGTCGAGGTGGGCCTCGTCGCCACGCTGGGGCTGGCCGGCGTCGGGGTCGCCGACGCGACCTTGGGCACGCTCGCCTATCGTCTCGTCTCGTTCTGGATGCCGATCCCGGCGGGCGGGGTGGCCTACGTACTGTACCGGCGCCGGTACGGTGCGAAGGACGACCCGCCGGCCAGCGGGTGACACGCGGCGCCGGCGGCGCCCTCCTCGCGGCAACGGCGATGCGCCGTGGGTTGGCGCTCATCCCGGGTACCATCGCGCCGATGGTCGCGCCCCACCCCAACCGACCCTGGAGGCCGTGATGGCAGATGTGACACGGCAGTTCTTCGAGGGGCTCGCCGCCAAGGGTCACGAGCCCCTGCTGGAGAGCTTCACGGGCACGCTGCGCTTCGACCTGCGAGACGGCGAGCGCACCGAGCACTGGTACGTCGTCCTCACCAGGGGAGACATCGTCGTCGCGCACGACGACGGCGACGCCGAGGCGGTCATGGGCACCGATCTGGCGACGTTCGACGCCATTCTCAGCGGCGAGATGAACGCCATGGCGGCGTTGCTACGGGGCGTCGTGACCATGCACGGCAGGTCGATCCTGCTGCTCGCCTTCCAGCGGCTCTTTCGTGGCTCCGTCGGCGCCGGAGACGAGCTGCGCACCGCGGGCTACTCGAGGGAGCGGTCATGAGCTCCGACGTCAAGATCCTCGACGGCAACACCTTCGTCGTCAGCGACAACGCCGGCGACATCGACGCCTCGCTCACCGATCCCACCGGACTCTTCTCGTTCGACACCCGCTTTCTGTCGAAGTGGGTGCTGACGATCGACGGCCGGCGGCTCAACCCGCTCTCGGTCGACGATCTGCAGTACTTCGAGGCCCGTTTCTTTCTGGTGCCGGGCACGGGCACCGTCTACGTCGACGCCAAGCTCTCGGTCATTCGCCAGCGCGCCGTGGGCGGCGGCTTTCACGAGGAACTGACGATCCTCAACCACGACGACAAGGCCGTGGACCTCGACGTGCGTATCGAGGCCGGCTGCGACTTCGCCGATCTGTTCGAGGTGAAGGACGCCCTCAAGAAGAGCGGCGACTACTTTCAGCGCATCGACGGCGATCGCCTCGTCCTGGGGTACAGACGGGAGACCTTCGAGCGCGAGACGTGGATCTCGGCGACGGCGCCCGCCACGGTCGACGAGCACGGCCTCACCTTCGCCGTCACGATCGCGCCGCACGGCAGCTGGACGACCGACCTGCACGTGGCGACCGGCATGGACGCCCCCGGACAGGGCGTGGCCCACCCGAAGTACGAACGCAACGCCAAGAAGGCCAGGCCGAACATGGCGCGCAGCCTCGACAAGTGGCTCGACGAGGCGCCTCGCCTGGAATGCGACTGGGGCTCGCTGAAGGCGACCTACCAGCGCAGCCTGGTCGACCTGGCCGCGTTGCGGTTCTCGCCGGTCGCCCTGCCGGGTCATTATCTGCCGGCCGCCGGCCTGCCCTGGTTCATGACCATGTTCGGTCGCGACAGCATCTTCACGAGCCTGCAGGCGCTGCCGTTCAGCGCCGAGCTGGCGGCCACGACCCTCACGGCTCTCGCTCTCTGGCAGGGTTCGCAGATCGACGACTTTCGCGACGAAGATCCGGGTCGCATCCTGCACGAGCAGCGCTTTGGCGAGATGACTGCCTTCGAGGAGCGGCCGCACTCACCCTACTACGGCTGCGCCGACGCCACGCCTCTGTACGTCGTGCTCCTCGACGAGTACGAGCGCTGGACGGGCGACACCAGGAGAGTGCGGGTCCTCGAGGCTACGGCCCGAGCGGCGCTCGACTGGATCGACGACTACGCCGACCTGCAGGGCAACGGCTACATCTCCTACAAACGCCGCAACGAGAAGACCGGCCTCGAGAACCAGTGCTGGAAGGACTCCTGGGACTCGATCTCCTACCGCGACGGCCGGCTGCCCGGGTTCCCGCGGGCGACCTGCGAGCTGCAGGGCTACGCCTACGACGCCAAGATGCGCGGCGCCCGGCTGGCCCGCGAGGTCTGGAAGGACCTCGCGTATGCGGAGCGACTCGAAAAGCAGGCCGCCGACCTGAAACGCCGCTTCAACCGCGACTTCTGGGTGCAGGACGGCGAGTACTTCGCCCTGGCCCTCGACGCCGACGGCGGCCAGGTCGACGCCCTGGCGTCGAACATCGGCCACCTGCTGTGGAGCGGCATCGTCGACAAGAACAAGGCCAGGAAGGTCGTGCGTCACCTGATGGGCACGCGGCTGTACTCGGGCTGGGGCGTGCGCACGCTGGCCGAGGGCGAGGGACGTTACAACCCGATCGGCTATCACGTCGGCACCATCTGGCCTTACGACAACTCGTTCATCGCCTGGGGTCTGCGCCGCTACGGCTTCAAGGAGGAGGCGGCGCGCATCGCCGCCGGCATCCTCGACGCCGCCGAGTTCTTCGAGGGCCGCCTGCCCGAGGCGTTCGGCGGCTACCCCCGCGAGCTCACCAAGTACCCGGTGCAGTACCCGACGGCCTGCAGCCCGCAGGCGTGGTCGACCGGGGCGCCATTGCTCCTGCTGCGCACGATGCTCGGGCTCGAGCCGATCGGCGACCATCTCGTCGTCGATCCGGCCCTCCCGCAGGGCATCGGCCACCTCGAGCTGCTCGACATTCCCGGACGCTGGGGCCACATCGACGCCTTCGGGCGGGGCACGGTCGACGTGGCCAGGATGGGGCGGGGGCGCAAGCAGCTCGGCGTGCTGCCTGCGGACGCCGTGAGGCCGACGGCCCGGCCGCGCGAGCACAAGCACTGAAGGCCCGGCCGCCCGCTCCGCGTCCGGCCTTTTCGGTCAGGAGCCGGGGTAGTAGGGCATGCGCCGGCGATCGCGGTAGCCCGACGAGTAGGAGCCGAGGTCGAGCAGAAAGCCGATGAACACCAGCACCCAGCCGGCCGTCGTAGGGCCGTGGTTGGCGACCGAGTACACGAGCACGTAGAAGAGCGTCGTGAAGGGCAGGAAGATGATGCCGATCAGCGGCCAGACGATGGTGCTGAAGGCGCGGTTCACGTAGTGGGTGAAGATCCACATGAACAGAAACACGAGGCGCGGCGCGAACATGCCGAAACAGCCGAGGCAGCACATGGGCCTGACCCCCATCGATCGCGTGATCCCGCTCGTGGGCACGGGCCGGAGGGCCGCGCTGCGGGCCGAGGGCCACGGTACCACAGGATCGTCGCGCCCGAACCGTTCGCTCCGGCGGTGAGTGGCCGAGACGGCCGCGCGGCCGATAGCGGCCCCTCTGCGTCGGACCGTCGGGACCTGCGATAGACTGAGCGGCGACCAGAAGGACGGGAAGGAGATCACGTGCCGGTCGACCAGCCCGACGCACGCCGCGATCCCTCTGGGCCCGCAGGCCCAGATGAGGCGCAGGCCTCCCGGATGGGCCGGCGTCGCCTCCTGCGCCGGCCCGAGCCGCACAGCGAACGCTACTTTTTTCTGCTCGTGCTGCTGCTGGCCGACGTCTGCGTGATCGGCCTGGCCGGCGGGGGCAGGTGGGCGACGTTCACCTATACGCCGCTCACGGCGGCCACGCTGGTGCTCGCCCTGCGCACCTCGGAGGCTCGGCGCCGCACGATGCGGTTTGCCTGGGCGGCAGCCGCGATCGCCGTCGCGGCGTCGGCGGGCGTGGCGATCACCGGCTCGACGCACCTCAACGGCTACGTCTACTTCATGCTGTTCGCCCTGCTGTTGATCTCGCCGCTGGCGATCGGGCGGCGCATCGTCATGAGCCGGCGGGTGACGTTACGCCTGCTGGTCGCGGCCATCTGCGTCTACCTGATGATCGGCTTGCTGTTCACGTTCGTGTACCTGGGCGTCAACGGCGTCCACCCCAGCTTCTTCGCCCAGGGAAACCAGAAAGATCCCTCGATCTACCTCTATTTCAGCTTCATCACCATGACGACTGTGGGATTCGGCGACTTTACGCCGGGATGGTCGCTGCCCCGGGTACTGGTCGTCTTCGAAGCGATGCTCGGCCAGGTCTTTCTGGTCACCGCGGTGGCGCGCCTGGTCTCGCTGTATTCGTCGGAAAGGCCCGCACGCGGGGCGGCGGTCGACGACGCGGTCGACGATGGCTGACGTGTCCGGTCTGCTCCAGGTGGGTAGGTAGGCGGCAAGTTGGACCTCGCGAGTCGCGACGCCGGTCTGGGCGCGACCTCGCCCCGCAAGCGAGCGAAGGTGGAGGCATGAGCGACGACGCCACTCCCCAAAGCGGCAAGGGTGCGCGGCCCGGCAAAGGCGAGCCCCGGCCCGCCGCCGGCCGGCGGCGCGGGGCCTCGGCCCCGCGCCCCAAGAAGCCGGCACCGGGCGCTCCCGCCGATCCGGGCACGCCACTGCCCGACTCCGCAGCGCCGGCCGAGGCCGTCACAGCGCCTCTGGCGTCCGCACCGCCGGCCGAGGCCGTCACAGCGCCGCTGGCGCCCGTTGCGACGGCCGCTGGTCAGCGCCGCCCCGCACGCTGGCGCGGCATCGTGGCGATCGTTCTGATCGTCCTGGCGACACTGCTGGCGCCGCTGACGCTCGCGGTTCTGTGGATGAACCACGACCTGATGAACACCGACAACTACGTCGCTGCCGTGGCGCCGCTCAGCTCCAATCCGGCCGTGCAGGACGCCGTCGCCCAGAACCTCACCAACGAGTTGTGGGCAAAGGTGAACGTCCAGCAGCAGCTCGCCGGCGTGCTGCCGTCATGGGCTCAAGTCTTTTCCGCCCCGCTCAGCAACCAGCTCAAGGACTACACCTACAAGGGCGTACACGCGATCGTGTCGTCCAAGGCGTTCGGCAAGGTCTGGCAGGTCGCCAACCGGCAGGCCCACACCCAGGTCTCGGCGGCTCTGCTGGGCAAGAAGATCGCCGGTATCGACACGGCCAAAGGACAGGTGAGCGTCGATTTCGCACCGGTGGTGGACCAGGTCAAGTCGGCCCTCGACGGCAAGGGCATCCATGTGCTCGATGGGGTCGCGGCCGCGCCGGGTAGCACGACGTTCGTGCTCTTCCGCTCGGCCACCCTGGCCAAAGCCCAGAAGGCGATCAGCTTCTTCCACAAGCTCTCGGTCGCGCTGCCGCTGCTGCTGCTTGCCGCCTGGGTCGGCGCGATCGCCGTCTCGCGGCGCCGGCGCCGCACCGTGTTGCAGCTCGGCTTCACGCTCGCCCTGGCGATGGTCGTGACCCTCGTCGCCTACCATCTCGGGCGCGGGGCCTACCTGAACGCGATCAGCAGCCCGCAGCTGCCGCGCGACGCTGCCGCTGCGATCTTCGACGCGCTGCTGGTCGGCGTGCTGACTGCCGCGCGCACCGTGCTCGTCGTCGGTCTGCTGGTCTGGCTCGGGGCGCTTCTCGCCGGTCCGGCCGGCTGGGCCGTGTGGGTGCGCGAGGCGCTCGCCGGCGTCTTTCAGACCGCGGGAACGGCCGCCGAACAGAAGGGTCTCGACCTCGGGCCGGTCGGCTCGTGGGTGGCTCGTCGGCATCGTCCGCTGCAGCTCGCCGGCCTGTTGATCGCCGCCGCGGTGCTGGTTTTCTGGGGCACCCCGGGTCTCGCCGGCGTTTTGTGGATCGTCGTCGGTCTGCTGGTCTACCTGGCGCTCGTCGAGTTCGTCGGTCGCCTGACCCGGCCGCCGGCCGGCGATGCCGTCGCCCCCAGGACCGGCCGGCCGTAGCGCGCACGGCGCGGCGGGGCGGAGCCTGGGGCCGCACGGCCCCAGGCTCCGCCCCGCCGCCCGTCAGGTCCGCAGCGCCGCGTCGATCGTCTCGCCGAGCCGGGCCGCGGCCGCGGCGAGCTGCTCTGCCTCGTAGAGCGTGAAGGCCAGTCTCAGGCCGCCGTCATGGCCGTCGAGATGGCTGCGGGCGGCGGGGACGAAGGACACGCCCGCCGCCTCGGCCGCAGGCAGCAGCTCGCCGGCCCGCAGCCCAGCGGGTAGCGACACCCAGACAAAGAAGCCGCCCGCCGGCAGCACGAACTCGCAGCCCGGCGGCAGTCGTGTCGCGAGGGCGGCCGCCAGGACGTCACGGCGGGCCGCGTAGGCGGTCCGCAGCCGGGCGACGTGCGAGTCGTAGTGCCCGGCGGCGAGGAAGCGCTCGACCACGACGGCGGCGAACTGACTGGGGCAGCCGCCGCTGTCGTTCAGGCCGCTGGTCGCGATGCGCTCGAGCTGCCCGGGCGCGGCATTCACCCAGCCGACCCGCAGCCCCGGGGCGAGCGTCTTGGCAAACGAGCCCAGACGCAGCACGGTGCCGGGCGCCGCCAGGCTCCACAGCGAAGGTGGCGCCGGCGCCCCGTACCAGAGCTCGCGATACACGTCGTCTTCGACCACGAGCAGGCCGTAGGCGGCCGCGACCTCGACCAGCCGCCGCCGGCGCCCGGCCGATAGGCAGGTCCCGGTCGGATTGTGGAAGGTGGGGATCGTGTAGAGCAGCCGCACGGTGCGGCCCGTGGCGCGCGCCTCTACGAGACGTCGCTCGAGGGCGTCCACGTCGAGGCCGTCCTTATCGCAGGCGAGCGCCTCGACGGCGACGGGGTGATCGCCCAGGATGCCCAGCGCCAGGCTGTAAGTGGGCCGCTCGACGAGCACCACGTCGCCCGGCCGGCAGAACAGCGCGACGATCTGATCGAGGGCCTGCGAGTTGCCGGCGCTGATCAGGGTCTCGTCTTGGCCGGTCGCGCGCGTCTCGAGTCCGCTGAGGCGCTCCGCGAGCCGGCGGCGCAGCGCCGCCGGGCCGGCGCTGGCCCCGTAGGGCAAGGCCTCGCGGCCGCCGTCGGCGAGCGCCGCGCGGCAGGCCGCGGCCAGCCCGGCGGCGGGGAAGAGCGCGGGGTCGGGCTCGCCGAAGGCGAGCTCGATCACGCCCGGTCGGGCGACGTTCTGAAGGCTCGCCGTCAGCGCCACGTGACCACGCCCCGCGGCACCGCTAGCCGATGTCGTCGAGCAGCTCGCCGATCCGGGCCAGCCCCTCGCGCACGTACTCGTCGGGCAGGCCGAAGCTGACGCGCAGGTGGCCGTCCAGGCCGAACAGGTCGCCGGGGGCGACGAAGGCGCTCTTCTCGCGCAGCAGCCGCATGACGAACTCGGTCGAGTTGATCGCCGCTGCGTATCTGACGAAGCAGATGGCGGCCGCGTCGGGCGGCAGCACCTCGACGTCGTCGCGGCCGGCCGCCCAGCGCGCCACGTTGTCGAAGCCGCGGCGCACGTAGCCGCGCGTGCGCTCGAGGATCCGGGGCCGCACCGCGGGCGACAGGGCGACGGCGGCCAGCTTGTTGCCCAGGCAGGTCGTGCAGATCGTGATGTAGTCCTGCCAGGCCCACATTCTGGCGACGACGTCGGCGGGCCCCACCACCCAGCCGATCCGCAGGCCGGGCAGGCCGTAGGCCTTTGAGGTGCTGCCGATCGCCAGCACCTTCTCGTACTGTCCGTAGAACGTCTGGGTGAACTCGTCGGTCACCCGCTCGGCGCCCGCGTACACTTCGTCGGCGAGCAGCCAGGCGCCGGTGCGTTCGGCCGCCGCGACGACCGCCGCCCGCTCATCGGCGCGCATGATCCGTCCGGTGGGGTTGTTGGGGTTCACGACGGCCACGAAGCTGGTCTCCGGCGCGACGGCATCCTGGAGCTCGTCCAGGTCGAGCGCCCAGTCGCGGTGCGGCTTGAGCGAGAACGTGCTCATGGTCCGCTCGAGGTTCTGGGCGAGACCCCAGAACTGCTGGTAGTTGGGCTGCATGACGGCGATCGCGTCGCCGGGCGCGGTCACCGTCAGGAGACTGGTGAAGTTCGCCTGGATGGCGCCGACCGTGACCAGCACGTTGGCGGCGGTCGCGCCCGGGTACCACCGGGCGATCGCCTCGCGCAGCTCGAGGTCGCCGTTGGCCTGGGGGTAGTTGAGCTCGGTGGCGGCGATCGCCGCCAGGTCCGCGCCGGGGTCGCCGCCCTTCATCGCCAGCAGTCCGCGCATGGTCAGGGGGTGCACGCCGCTCTCTGAGAGGTTGATCTCGACCTCGTTCTCGTGGGCCGACAGCAGCCGCTCGAGCTTGAACTCGACGAATGGCCGGGTCGTCGCCATGTGGCTCTCCTTCGCGCTTGGTGGTGTCGGTTCCGCCGCAGACCGCAGCGGTCAGTCGCCGAACGAAGCGCCGCAGCCGGCGGCGATCGCCCTCTCGTAGGCGAGCCGGGCGATCGCCGTGTCCTGCACGCCGACGCCGGTCAGGTCGCAGATCGTGATCTCGTCGTCGCTCTGGCGGCCGGGCTTGCCGCCCGACGTGAGCTCGCCGAGCTCGTCGACGGCGCTCTCGTCGATCAGGCCGGCGTCGAGGGCGTGGTGCAGCTCGCCGATCGCGGCGCATTGCGACACGCTGTCGCAGACGACGTGCTCGGCCCTGGCGAGACACTCGGCGAAGAGCTCTTGCTTGCTCGGCATGTCGGCGCCCATCGCGGTGACGTGCAAGCCGGGGTGCAGCCACTGGGCCTGCAGGTAGGGCTCGCGGGCCGGCGTTGCGCACACCACGACGTCGCTTCTGCGCACGACCGACTCGGCGGTGGTCGCCACGACGACCTCGACGCCGAGCTCGGCCTCGATGTCGTCGACGTACCGCGAGACCTCCTCGGGGATGGGGCCGTAGACGTACAGGCGCTTGAAGTCGCGCACCATCTTGAGGCCGCGCATCTGGTAGCGCGCCTGCGAGCCCGCGCCGATCACGCCGGCGCTCTCGATCTCGCGGCGGGCCAGGCTGTCGGCCGCGAGCGCCCCGGCCAGACCGGTGCGCAGCTCGGTGAGGTAGCCGTTGTCGACCAGCAGCGCCTGCAAAAAGCCGGTCTCGGCGCTGATCATGACCATTGTGCCGGTGCCATACGGCAGGCCCTTGGCGGGGTTGTCGGCGAAGCCCGCGGCGACCTTGACGGCGACGCTGCCGAGCCCCTCGATGTAGGCCGTCTTGATGTCGACCTCGCCGCCGTGCTCGGGGATCTCGATGGCTACGACGGGGGGTGCGAAGGCGCGTCCCTGAGCGAGGCGCGAGAAACCCTGGGCGATCGCGGCGAGCGCCTGGGGATCGAACCCGACACAGTCGCGGATCTCGGCCTCGGACAGCAGCGTCACCTTCACCTCAGCCCCCTTTCGGGCGCGCTCGGACTCGCGCTCGATTGTACCCGACGCCACGAGCGGCCGCTGCTGCGGCGGCGGCGCGCGGGCTGCCGCCCGGCCACCGCGGTCAGTGGACCTGGCGGTGTCGGCGGCGCAACAGGAGTACGGCCACGAGCCCGGCGACGAGCACCGCGGCGACCGCCGGCAGCATCAGGTCGACCCAGAGCGGCGCGGTGAAGGTCCAGGTCAGCCAGTGCACGCTGGCCGGCTGGCCGTTCTGCACGATGAAGGCGAGCAGCCCCAGGGCGAGCAGGCCGCACAGGAACGGGACGGCGCCGCGGCGCAGCATCGTCGCCGACGACGTCGGCTCGTGCGGCCGACCTTTCTCGTCGTCCATGCGGGACTTCCTCTCTGGTCGACGCGTTTGCCGGAGCGCTCGCCGGGCGGGCGCCGTCAAACGGCGCCCGCCCGGCGAGCGTCTCACCAGTATCGACGACGGGCGATGAGCCCCTCGAGATACCGCGACTTGATCTGTTCGCTGGCCATGACCTGCTTGAGCGGCGGCAGTCGCAGGATGACGCCCAAAACGGCGGCCAGCGCCCGGTGGCTGGCGAGCCCCTGTTCCGGGAAGATCAGGTTCTGGAGCTTGCCGCGCTCGATGGCCATGACCACCGTCCTGTGCGCTGAGTCGAGCGGCGTGATGATGCGTTCGGGGCG
>Ga0182014_10002923_pt1 | contig 21067 bp, 18 predicted proteins | sample 612S2DmetaG_FD_120489 | JGI IMG/M metagenome (GOLD analysis project Ga0182014, IMG submission 120489) | Permafrost microbial communities from Stordalen Mire, Sweden - 612S2D metaG | ecosystem: Environmental > Terrestrial > Soil > Wetlands > Permafrost | place: Sweden: Stordalen | collected... | reverse complement strand
TAAGCATCACCGAACGCTGCAGGTATTCGTCCACCGCGGACTGCGTGTTGTAGCCGACCGGGAACGGGGGCTGGAACTGCTTGCTGAAAGCCTCCACCAATCCGGCCGCATCGCCATTGACGGCGCATTCCAGGAATTGCACGCCGCGGGGGGCGTACTCTTTCGCAATGGGGACCAATTCCCTGGTGAAATCCTGGCAATGCGGGCATGTGGTGGAGATAAAGACGAGCATGACCAACTTCCCGCGATAGCTGGCGAGCGTGAGCGGCGGCGCGTTCGGGCGCAGGACGGTAAACGGCCGGGGCTGCGGCGGCTGGGCGGCCGGAAGCAGCGCGGCGCAAGCGAGAAGCGAAACAACAAGAGTACGCATAGCCGGACTTTTTCTATACTACTATTTCCAGAGCCTTGATGACGCCTTTCGACCCGCTGTTCCGGAATCCGCACTTGCAGACCATCGCCGGCCATTTCTGGAAACGGCCCCGGGACGGCGGCGTCCCCACGGAGCGCCGTCTCTACCGGACCGAGCCCGAAGTGCGGGTGCTGGTGGAATCGCAACGGCTGGCGCAGAACGCCGCCGCCGGTGAAATCGTGCTGCTGCATGGACTGGAAGGCTCGGGCAAGTCCGGCTACATGCGCGGCATGGCGGCCGCGGCGCTGCGGGAAGGATTCGCGGTCCACCGATTCCACATGCGCACTTGCGGCGGGACGGAGCGGCTCTGCCCCACGCTGTACCACGCCGGCCTGACCAGCGACCTGCTGGGCGTGCTGCGCCAGTTCCAGTTGGAAGGGCGCGGCCCGGTTTTTCTGGTGGGGTTTTCGCTGGGGGGCAATGTCGCACTGAAACTCGCGGGGGAATTGGGCGACGCGGCGCGTCCGCTGCTGGAGGGCGTGGCGGCGGTTTCCACGCCGATCGATCTGGAGGCTAGCGCGCGGCGGATCGGGCAGCCCGAGAACCGCTTTTACGAACGGCGGTTCGTGCGCCGCATGCGCGCCAGACTTTGCGCGACGGGCCGCTACCGGCGGGCGGATTTCGCGGGCCTGGGCACGCTGTGGGCCATCGACGACCGCATCACGGCGCCATCGTTCGATTTGGGCGGTGCGGCCAACTACTACAAGACTCAATCCGCCATCCGCTTCTTGGCCGGCATACGGGTTCCGGTGCTGCTGATTCAGGCGAAAGACGATACGTTCGTTCCTTTCGAGGCGTTCGAGTCGGAGGAGGTGCGGTCCAACCCGTGGATTCGGCTGCTGGCGACTGAGCACGGCGGCCACCTGGGCTTTATCGGCCGCAAGGGGGCCAGGTTTTGGGCCGATGGGGCGATTTTGCGCTGGATCGCCGGAACAAAGGCTATAAAAAGGCCGTATGAAACGTCTAGGTCATAGATGAGCACTGGTAATGCCTCATTCTGGGAGGCGGTGAAGGGCGCCGCACAATCGCTGCGGTCGGCCAAGCTGCGCAGTTTCCTCACGCTCCTGGGGATCATCCTGGCGACCACCACCCTGATTTCGGTGATGTCCGTCATTTCGGGCATGGATGTGGTAGTTGCCCAAAACGTGACCGATCTGGGGGCCGATGGGTATACCATCGCCCGCATCGTCATGATGCAGTGGGATCCCAAGAAGTACCTGGAAATGCAGCGGCGCAACCCACTGCTGAACCAGGAAGAGTTCGAGTTTCTTCGTTCGCACGTGACCCTGACCAGCCACATGGGGCTGTCCGTGGAGCGCAGCGTGACGGTCAATAAGGGCAAAGAACGTTCCGAGAACGTGGAGTTGCGGGGGGCGTCGCCAAGCATCGCGATCATCAGCAGCTATCAGGCGGATACGGGCCGGTTCTTTTCGGAAATCGAAGACGGCCGGCATATGAACGTGGCGTTCATCGGCCACGACCTCCAGACCAAGTTCTTCGGGGATTCCGATCCGCTGGGCAAGACGGTCGACGTGGAGGGCACGCCATTCACTATCGTCGGCGTATCCAAGGCAAAAGGCAGCGTGCTGGGCCAATCGCAGGATAATTACCTGGTGATTCCGGTGCAAACGTATTTCCACAAGTGGAGCGCCCGCCAGGGAATGAACTATGAGGGGATGGCTGTCGATCACGAGCACCTCTTTCAGGCGCAGGACGAGGTGCGCATGCTGTTGCGCGCGTACCGGCACCTGAAACCCAAGGACGACGACACCTTTTCCATGCTGACTTCCGACGCCTTGCTGAACTTCTGGAACCAGTTGACCGCGGCCATATCCGCGACCGCAATCGGCGTGGTTTCGGTGTTCATGATTGTGGGAGGCGTGGTGATCATGAACATCATGCTGGCGGTGGTGACGGAGCGCACGCATGAGATCGGCATACGCAAATCCATAGGCGCGCGCCACAGGGACATCCTCAACCAGTTTCTGGTGGAATCGTCCATGCTCGCGGGGACGGGAGGGTTGATCGGCGTGACCATCGCCTGGGTGATTTCGCTGATCGTCAGCAACTTCACGCCGGTACCCTCCTCGATTCCGCTCACCGCCGTGATCGTGGGCGTTGGGCTTTCGGCCGCGGTGGGACTTTTCTTCGGCATCTACCCGGCCCGCCAGGCCGCCCGGTTGGACCCGATAGAAGCCCTGAGGATGGAACGATGACCGCGGCCCTTTTCAACTCGGGAATCACGCTGGCGCTGGAGACGATCCGCGTCCACAAGATGCGGTCTTTTCTGACGGTTCTGGGGGTGATCATCGGAACCAGCGCGGTGATTGGCGTGGGGTCCATCATCGCGGGTCTGGATGGCTCGATCACCAACCTGATGCGCAGCTTCGGTCCGAACACCATCATCGTGACCAAGACGCCGGCCATGGCCGAATCCACCCGCCAGGAGCGCGCCCGCAAGCCTCTCACGCTGGAGAACGCGCGCGCCATCGCCGAGCGCTGTCCTTCGGTCCAGCACGTCAGCCCGTACCTGATGGAGAACAGCAATTTCGACAGCGTGCGCTACAAGGGCAACGACCTGTACCAGATTCAGATGGCCGGCACGGAGGAGGGCTACGCGGCGGGCGGCACCACCATGAAACATGGCCGGTTCTTCACCGATATGGAGAGCACGCATCGCATGCCGGTGGTGGTAATTGGCGAGGACGTGGAGAAGCAACTCCTGCCCAACGCGGACCCGGTCGGCAAATGGATCGAAGTCGACGGCCATCAGTTGGAGATTGTGGGCGTGATGGACCGGCCGCCGATGTACCTGCCGGGCATGGACGATACGCGCGTGCTGATTCCCTACTTCACCATGCGCAAGATGTTTCCCAACTTGAAGGAAAACATGCTCATGGTGATCGCGTATCCCGGCATGCTGGACAAGGCGCAGGACGAGGCGCGCGCGGTGCTGCGCATCGCACGGCGCGACGCCTACGACGCGCCGGATTCCTTCTACATCACCACCTCCGAGCAGATGATCGAGCAATTCCACAACGTGACGGCGACGGTGGCGCTGGTCATGATCATCATCAGCTCCATCGGATTGCTGGTGGGGGGCATCGGGGTGATGAACATCATGCTGGTGGGCGTGACGGAGCGCACCCGCGAAATCGGCGTGCGCAAGGCCGTGGGCGCGCGCAAGTCGGACATCGTTCTGCAATTCCTGACGGAGGCGGTGGTGCTGACGTCGATGGGTGGAATTCTGGGACTGATGGTGGGCTGGATGATCTCGGTGATCGCGCGCCTGGTATTCCCGACGCTGCCCACGGCCGTGCCGGTTTCGGCCGCGGTGGCGGGCGTGCTGGTATCGGTGGGCGTGGGCATCTTCTTCGGGATCTGGCCGGCCAGCAGGGCCGCCAATTTGGATCCGGTGGAAGCGCTGCGATACGAGTAGGGGGCGGCAGCGCGCGGTGGCTGCTTGTTGCATGACGGTCTTAATTGGGCCGGTGAGAATGGGAGTATAATACCTTGCATGGCGGATTGGCAGTTCTCACGACGGCACTTCTTTTACGGCAGCCTGCTGGCCGGCGCGGTCCCGGCGGGCGGATTCGGCAGCGTTCCCTCGCTGCCACAGGTGAATTACAAGTCACCTAACGAAAAACTGAACATCGCTTCGATCGGCGCCGGCGGGCAGGCGGGAGCCGGCATCAGCGCCTTTTCGCGCTTGCAACAGAACATCGTGGCGTTGTGCGATCCGGATGCGGCGCGCGCGGCCGAGAATTTTCGAACCTTCGAGAACGCGCCCAAGTACACCGACTTCCGGAAGATGCTCGAAAAAGAGGAAAAGAACATCGACGCCGTGCTGATCGCCGTCCCCGACTTCATGCACGGCACCATGGCCATGTGGTCGATGGAGCGCGGCAAGCACGTCTATGTTCAAAAGCCCATGACGCGCTGCGTGTGGGAAGCGCGCCAACTGAAGGAAGCGGCGGTGAAGTTCAAGGTTGCCACCCAGATGGGCAATCAGGGTTACTGCCAGGAAGGCCCTCGCGTGTGCTCGGAGATGATCTGGTCCGGCGCCATCGGCGATGTGACCGAGGCGCACGCCTGGACCAACCGGCCGGTCTGGCAACAGGCTATCCCCGAAATGCCCCCGGCGGAACCGGTTCCGGCGACGCTCGACTGGGATATGTGGATCGGCATCGCCAAGACGCGCACGTTCAGCACCGACTACTTGCCGTTCCAATGGCGCGGCTGGTTCGATTTCGGCTGCGGCGCGCTGGGCGACATGGCGTGCCACGTCCTGGGTGCGCCGAATATGGCGTTGCTGCTGAGCAAGCGCGCTCCCACCAGGGTGGAGTGCATTAAGCAGGAAGGCAAGAACTCCCTCACCTTCCCCAAGAGTTCCATCATCAAATTCAACTTCCCGGCTCTCGGCACCTTCCCCGCGCTAACGCTCTACTGGCACGACGGCGTGACCGAGGGACTGCCGGCGGAGTTCTGGCCCGCGGATATTCCGAAAGACGAGAAGCTGGGCGATCCGCCTCGCAACGCGGGCGGATATACGGGCGGCGCGGGCAGAGGCGCCGGCCGAGGCGCGGGTGGAGCGGGGCGCGGCGCAGGGGCCACGGGAGCGGCGGCCGCGGGCGCTGCAAGTGCAGCAGCGGCTGGCAGGGGCGGCGTGAATGCGGCCGCCGGCGCGGACGACTACAACAGGGCGTTGGAGGAGCGGATTCGCCCCTACAATACTCCCGCCAATAGCGGCGTTCTCTACATCGGTTCGAAGGGCTACATGACCACCGGCGAATACGGCGCCGGTCCGCGTCTGATCCCAGCCGCCAACATGGAGGATTACAAGCTGCCGCCCCAAGTCATGGTCCGGCATCCGGAAACCTACAGCGACTTTGTCCGGGCCTGCAAAGGCGGCGAGCCCGCGGCCTCGAATTTCAACGAAGCCGCGCCCTTCACCGAGTGGATCGATATGGCCTGCCTCTCCCTGCGCGTGGATGGCCCGCTCGAATGGGATTCCGCCAAGATGGAAATCACCAACAACAAGGCGGCCAACGAGTTCCTGAAGCCCACCTTCCGCAAGGGCTGGTCCTGGACTTAGCCGGGGGGGCGGTTCTCGCGGTTCAATCGCGTCGCTAGCGGGGCAAGCGTCAGCTTGCCCCCCTGAACCCGCTACGCTAGGACTCTTTCCGCAATCGCCCGCTTCAATTCCTCGACGCCTTTCCCCGTAACGCTCGATATTTCGAAGAACGCGAGGCCGCGCGATCCGGCCATCTCGCGCAGGGCCGTCACCCGCGCGGCGTCCTGGGCGGCATCCATCTTGGTGGCCACCACCAGCATGGGCTTGCGCGCAAGTTCCTCGCTGAAACTGGCCAGTTCCCGCATCACAATCTCGAAATCGCCGACCGGGTCGCGGCCGGTGGCCTCGGAAACATCCACCAGGTGCGCCAGCAAACGCGTGCGCTCCACGTGCCGGAGGAACTGGATTCCCAGTCCATGGCCCAGGTGCGCCCCTTCGATGAGACCCGGAATATCGGCCACCACGAAGCTGCGAAAGCCGTCCAGTTGGGCCACGCCGAGGCTCGGCTCGAGGGTGGTGAACGGGTAATCCGCGATCTTCGGATGCGCCGCCGAGATGCGCGAAATAAGGGTGGACTTGCCGGCGTTCGGGAATCCCACCAGCCCCACGTCCGCCAGGAGTTTCAACTCCAGCCGCAGGCGCTTTTCCTCGCCGGGAAAGCCGGGTTGGTGTTCCGTGGGGGCCTGGTGGGTAGCGGTGGCGTAGCGCGCGTTGCCCTTGCCTCCGCGCCCGCCGCACGCCACAGTGAAGCGCTCCCCCGGCTTGGTGAAATCGTAGAGACGCTCGCCGGTGGCTTCGTCGTAAACCACCGTGCCGACCGGCGTCGCGACTTCGATGGTCTGCCCTTCCGCGCCGGTCCGGTTGCTGCCTTCGCCGTGCCGGCCGCGCTCGGCCTTATGCTCCGGATTGAAACGGAATTTGAGCAGCGTGTTCTGGTGCTCGTCCGCCACCAGGACCACGTCGCCGCCGCGCCCGCCATCGCCCCCGCTCGGTCCGCCCCGCGGCACGTACTTCTCCCTGCGGAATGCCAGGCAGCCGTTGCCGCCGTCGCCGGCTTTCACCAGTATTCGAGCTTCGTCGATGAACATAGAAAAGCCGCCGGCTTCGATCGGAACCGGCGGCCTCGTGGAAAGACCGTGCTGGGCCGGACACGGCCGGTCCCTGCACGCGATTAAGCGGACGCCTGGATATTGACGAACTTGCCCATCCGGCCGCGGTCCCTGAACTCCACCACGCCGGTGACCTTCGCAAATAGCGTGTCATCCTTGCCCCAGCCGACGTTCAGGCCGGGCTTGATCTTGGTGCCGCGCTGCCGCACGATGATCGAACCGCCCGGAACCAACTGGCCGCCGAAGACCTTCACGCCGAGGCGCTGCGCGCAGGAATCGCGCCCGTTCCTGGAAGTGCCCTGTCCTTTTTTATGAGCCATGCCTCACCCTATGCCTCAATGTCGCCAACCTTCACATCCGTGAAGGACTGGCGGTGCCCTATGGTCTTCTTGTACTGCTTCTTCCGCTTGAATTTGAAGACCACGATTTTGTCGCCCCGGCCATCGCCCACGATGGTGGCCTTCACCGCGCCGCCGCCCGCAACCAGTTCGCCTCCGTCCTTGAAGGCCGCCTTCACGGGCAGTATGACTTCCGAGCCGGCCTCGCCGGCCAGCTTTTCGACGCGGATCACATCGCCCGGAGCCACCCGGTACTGTTTTCCGCCAGTTTCAACTATCGCGTACATGTCATCCTCGATGGGGAGCCGGAACACACGAGGTGCGTCGGAACCACTGAAGTAAACATTGAGTGTACTACAGATCGGGCGCCGGTATCAAATTGGGCATTTCCCCTCAGACCTGCGGCTCCGCGGCTGCCTCGCCGAACGGTCCGCACCGCCGCCGCATCGTTTCCCGGAATTTCTCGCGCTCCTCCGGCGTCATCTTCTCCCAGCGTTCCATCATGCGGCCCCGCCAGATCCGCCGTACGGCATCCCGCTTGATTCCGCGCCCGTGAAAGCCGTGCCGACCGTGAAATCCGCCGAGCAGAAGCTTGCTGAAGAGGAATAACCCCAACGCCTGCCAGAACGTGATGCGATGCAGGGCAAACAGCGCCGGCATCAGCCAGTTCCACAAGCTCATCACCACCACGCCAACCACCGCCACAAACAGCGCCCCAATGAGCGCAAACTTCGGTCCTTTCCAAAACCAATGCCGTTTCATAGTCCACTCCTATCGTTTCGCGAATTCTTCCCAGATGGTCCGCAACCGCTCGCGCAAATGCGCCACTGCGTAATGCTTCCGCGAGGTCAGTGTGGCGACGCTAACCCCCGACCGCGCCGCCATGTCCTTGAAGCTGTAACCCATCAGCTCATGCGCGACGAACGCCTCCCGCTGCTCCACCGGCAATTCGTCCAGCGCATCGTCCAGCGCCTTGATCAAAATCCCGCGGGCATAGGTTTCCTCCGGTCCCGCGTCGTGCGACCGTAGAAAATCCTCCGCCGCGAAGGTCTCCCCAGCCTCAAGCGGCGCCGACTCGGTTCGCACCCCTTCCCGGCTCTTCTTGCGGAACAAATCGACAATCCGGTTGCGCGCCACTCGAAACAGCCAAGCCGTGACCTGCTCTACCGGCTTAATCATCCGGTAGGCCTCCACCAACTCGTAGAACACGTCCTGCAGGATGTCCTCTGCATCGCCCGGATCAGCCACGTGTTTGCGGATGAAGTTGCGAAGCCGCGGCCCCTCCCGCGAAATCGCGTCGGAGATGCTCTGGTCGTGATTCGCCATCGGCCACGGTCTTTCGAGCGCCTCGTCCATCTACCCCTGTAGACGAACGAGCGAGCCGAATATTTTAAGGAGACTTGGGGAGGCCCGGCTCAGCGCGCCGTTAGTTCTTCGTCGAAGCAGACCGCGACCTTGCCGCATTTCCCCGCGGCCATCGTCGCGTACGCCTCTCCCACCCTGTCAAGCGGGAAACGGTGCGTCACCAGCTCCGCCGGGTGCAGGTTCCACTCGACCAGCCGTTCCACCAGTTCCTCCATCAGCCAGGTGGATGTCACCCACGATCCATAAATCGTCTTCTGGTCGTGGATGATATCGGGCGACGGATTGAACTCGACCCTGCCGCCCTCGCCGAGCATCACGATGCGGCCCCACTTGCGCGTGGCGCGTATCGCCGTCGCGCGCGCCGTTTCGTTTGCGCTGCAATCGACGGCGCGTTCTACTCCGAACCCCCCGGTAAGCTTTCTCACGTCCGCCACGTTGTCCGGTCCGCCGCCGAGCGCCTCGTCGCAAACGCCCAGGTCCTTCGCAAGCCGAATCCGCTCTTCCATTACGTCGATGCCGATGATTTTTCTTGCGCCCAGTTTCCGGCAGAGCACCCCGGCGGCTAGCCCCAAGGGGCCGAGTCCCGTAATCAGCACCGCATCATTCCCGCTAATGCCGATCTTTTGCAGGCCTTCGTACACCGTCCCGAAGCCGCATGCCACCTGCGCGCCGTCCGCGAAAGACAGCTCGCCGGGAAGCGAGATCAGGTCCTTTTCCTCGGCCAGCAGGTAGTCGGCCATGCCGCCATCGCGCTGCCATCCATACGCGCGCCGGTACTTCTCGCTGGTGCAGGAAATCATGTAGCCGCGCCGGCAATCGTTGCACACTCCGCAGCCGGAGATGTGGTAAACGATGACGCGGTCCCCCACGCCGAAACGGCGGCAGCCCGGCCCGGTCTTCACAATTTGGCCGGAGGGTTCGTGCCCCGCCACCACGCCCTGGTATCCTTCCGGCCCCTTGCCCAGGTGCTCGTGATAAATGCAGCGGATGTCTGAGCCGCAGATGGTCGACGATTTCATCCGCAGCAGAACCTCGCCATGCCCCGGTTCGGGGACGGCAATCTCACGCACTTCGACGGTGCTGTTGCCCGGCAAATAAGCGCCTTGCATCATGATTTGATTTCTCCATCCAAATCCCAGAGGTCTTCCCAGCTCTGGTCTTCTTTCCACAGAAATACCTGCCCCTTAATCAAACGGCAGTTTCGGTCGATTCGAGCAATCGCCCGCATATCCCCGTTGGTAAGCGCCTCGGTAGTGGTCGCCCTCAGGTTCGCCACATAGTTCCGGGGCTTGGTCGAAAAGGGAATCGGGGTTTGACCGCGCTGGACCGCCCATTTCACGCAAACCACCGCCGGGTGCACGCCCAGCCTTCGGGCGATCTCCACAATCACCGGGTCTTCCATATCCACGGTATCGTCCGGCGTGCGGTCCCTCGGCGGCCGGCCCGGCGAGCCGATGGGGCAATAGCCGATAGGCTCGATCCCGTTGCCGCGCACGAAGTCGAACAACTCCGGCTGTTGAAAGTGCGGGTGCAGTTCCATCTCATTGACCGCCGGTTTGATGGCGGCGTCCCGCAGCACCAGCTTCAGCTTGGGAATCGTCATGTTCGACGTCCCGATGTGCCGCGCCAGTCTCATCTCCACCAGCCGCTCCATGCTGCGCCACGTCTTCATGAAACTCTCGTGGATGTATGACTTGGCATCCGGGCTGCGCGCATCCACGCTGCACCCCGGCGGATGGAAATTTGGAAACGGCCAGTGCACCAGGTACATATCCAGGTAGCCGAGGCCCAAGTCCTTGAGCGACTTCCGGCACGAACCGATCACGTCGTCGTGCCTGTCGTTCCACACCTTGGAAGTCACCCAAAGCTCCTCGCGCCGGATTCCAAGCCGGAAGACCTCCTCCAATGCGCCGCCGATGCGGTCCTCGTTCCCGTAAACCGACGCGCAATCGATGTGGCGGTATCCCGCCAGGATCGCCCCCTTCACCGCTGCCGCTACTTCCTCCGGCGCGGCGTGATCGGAACCAAACGTCCCCAGCCCGATCGCCGGCATCGTCGCGCCGCTATACAGCTTTCTCTTAGGAACCAGATCCGGATCGACGCGCTCTTCGTTTGCCATATCGCTCTCACTCTTCCTCGTACCACTCGTAACGAACCGTCTTCCCGTCCAGCCGCCAGCGCGCCGGGGTTGTCGTGTCCATCCAATCCAAAGGCTCGCCCGGCTCGTGGGCGCGGCTGGCGGCATCCAGCGCCGCCTTGAGCGCGGGCTTCTGCCCGTCCGCCACCACCGCCGGATCCGCGGAGATAAACAGCGCGGTCCCGCTGCGGGCCACCAAATCCAGCCATTGCCTGGTCAGATCCCACGGAATTTCGCGCGTCACCGGGACGCAGTCCGCATCGGCCGTGAAGAAGGTGTTGTGCTGCGCCATGCGGAACGCCAGCGTGTTGACGCCCATCTTGCGTGTGCGACTCCACTCCCGGCCGCTGGTATCGTCTCCGATGCGTTGCGCCTCCACCAGACCCGCCGCCAGATGCCCGATCGTGTTGCACCCGATCAGAACGGCGTCTCCCGCGCTCCGCCGAATGGTCCGGTATAAATCGAGGACGATCTCCGCCGTGGTCTTCGCTCGATTCTGAAAATGCCAGCCTCGCTCGGTGACATCCGGCCCCATTTCAAAACCCCACCGGCCCGTCAGGTCGAAGGTGGAGTAGTCGTGCTTGATCAGCTCGTACCCCCAGCCGCGGATCGTAGCGATGCTCTCGCCGATGTACGCCAGAGCCTCGGGAATGCTGGGGTCGAGCGCCATCAAATCGCCCTTCGGTCTTCCGCCCGCGGCCGGCAGACGCCAGCTTTCGGCCCGCTTCTCCGTGGTCAGCGTGGGCCGTGTCCAGATGCCCGGACGCACTCCCAGGTCCTTCATCCGCCCAACCAAACCGGGCATGTCGGCGAAGGCTTTAGTGGTCTGCGAAACCGGACCCGCCCCATCCCGCGCCGCACCCCATCCCATGTCGATTACCACGAACGGACGGTTCTTCGCGTTCGGCGGCGCAAGATCCGCCATCAGGGCGGCATCCCTCAGGCTGGCCTCGGCCGAAGTGTTCCGGCCGTAAGCGTAGTACCAGTTGTTGCTTCCGTAGAGCGGATTCGCCGGCAGCGTCGGCTTCTCGCACATCATCCGGCAGAACGCGCGCGCCGCGCCCAGCGGAGTCTCGCCGGGCCGTCCCTTGCGGACCACCACGGTCGCCGCTTCCAGCCGCCGTTCGCCCAACTCGATTCCCGCGCCGCCGTTGCTCACGTCGAGCCACAGCGTGGCGCCGCCGCCATCCGTCTGCCAAGAGCAGATGGATGCGGCCCCCGTCTTCACTCCGTAACCGTTCGTGACGCCGTTCCCCGAGGCCAGAAAGTACCACGGCATCAGCCGTTCGCCCACTAGCCCGCGCCATTCCAAATCGCCGTAGGATCGCTCCCAGTGATCTCCAAGAAACCGCCAGCCCGAGGGGAACCGCCCGCGCCAGCGGATGCCGGCGCGCATCAGCCGCGTCTTGGGGGCCGTAATGAGAATCGCCGCCTCCGCCATGACGATCTCAACATCGTCTCCCTGCCATTTGTCCCCTGATCGGGTCAAACGGATTGCGCCGGACCTTCCCTCCGCGAAAATCGTGATGGCGTCGGGCGGGCGCAGCGGATCGGGCAGCGAAGCAGTCGGCGGCGCCTGTTGGCCGCCGGCGGCCGATGCGCCGGCGCCCGCGGCCCCTATGCCCAGAAGAAACGAGCGCCGGCCGAACCGGCCCTTACCGTTGAGAGCCACTGCGTTCCTCCTCCAATACCCGTGGAGTGGGCTTTCAGCCTGCTATGCCGGCGTCCGTGCCGGCATTCTTCCGCGCCGAACTGCGCAGAGCCGATATTGTAGCCAACTACGCTAACTTTTGCGATAACTGTTCCCGCGCCGTACACCCGCAGCCCTGGCAAGCGACCACCGCCATGCCAAATTTGCTAAATGTTTTCAATCGCTTACCGCGAATCTAATGGGGAACCCTTGACGCGGATTCCGCGTGGACCTAGCATGGGGGTTCCTTTATCGTTAACGTGGTCCTCTCGGATCCCAAAGGAGAGCAAGACACATGATACCCCGAATTCTTCGTTCGCACCCCTGGCGAGTGGGTTGCGCCGCGGTTCTTCTCACATTCCTGGGCGCGCTGGCGCTCTTTGCGCAAACCGACATGACGGGCTATTGGGCCTTCCGCGTCGCCGATGGAGGCGTCAACTTCTTCCAGTTCCAGCAAACCGGCGATGCCGTCGCCAGCGTGGCGTCGGCCGGCCGCGGTGGACGCGGCGGAACCCTCAACGGAACGTTCAAGGGCGGCAAGCTGCATCTGGCTTCCACGGTCAACCCACCCGCCCCAACTGCGGCTCCGGCTGCGGGACGGGGCGCCGCTGCCGCCCAGCCCCGCGAGACCGTCTATGACGGCGTGGCTGAGAACGCCAACCGCATCTCCGTCACTATGACCTCAACCGGCCGCGATCCCCTGAAAGGAACCTTCGAACGGGTCACGGCCGAAGAGGCGCACCCCACGCGAATCCCGCCCCCCGATTTGCGCGACGTGCCGGATAACGGCCTCGCTCGCACTCCGCCCATGGGATGGAACAGTTGGAACAAGTTCCAGGACGTGTTCGATGACGCCACCGTCCGCAGCATGACCGACGCCATGGTATCGAGCGGCATGGCCAAGGCCGGCTATACCTATATCGTGGTCGACGAAGGCTGGACCAGCGGCCGCGACGCCAACGGAAAAATCGTCGGCAACGGCAAGTTCCCCAATATGAAAGCGCTTGCCGATTACGTCCACTCCAAGGGCCTGAAAATCGGCATCTACTCCTCCCCGGGCCCCCAATCCTGCAGTGGAAAAATGGGAGGCGGATACCAGGGCAGCTTCGCCCACGAAGAGGACGATGCCCTCACCTTCGCCGAGTGGGGCTACGATTACCTGAAGTACGACTGGTGCAGCGCCGGCGGCGTCTATTCCAACACCGCCGAGGATAACCAGGGCGCCTATCAGAAAATGGGCGAAGCCCTCCTGAAGACCGGACGCCCCATCGTCTACAGTCTCTGCCAGTACGGCTCCCACGACGTCTGGAAGTGGGGCGCCAAGACCGGCGGCAACCTCTGGCGCACTACCTTCGACATCGGCGATCGCTGGGATTCCATGGAGCGCATCGGCTTCGCCAACATCGATATCGCCTCCTATAACCGGACCGGGCACTGGAACGACCCGGATATGCTCGAAGTCGGCAACGGCGGCATGAGCGCCGACGAGTACCGCACGCACATGAGCCTCTGGTGCCTCTTGGCCGCGCCGTTGATGGCCGGCAACGACCTGCGCACCATGACCGGCGAGACCAAATCCATCCTCATGAATCCCGACGTGATCGCCATCGATCAGGACCGGGTTTTCAAACCGGTCCAGCGCCTCTCCCAGGAAGGAAAATCCGAGGTGCTGGTACGTCCGCTCAGCGGCAATGCCTTCGCGGTCGGCCTTTTCAACCGGGGAGATTCCCCTGCCGAGATCGGCTTCCGCTGGGACGCCCTGAAATTCGACACCGGCCTCTATGGCTTCCGCAGATTGCAGGCCCAGGACCTGTGGAAGCATGAAGCCGTTCCTACCACCGGTGACGCGTTCACCGCCACCGTGCCGCGCCACGGCGTCGTGATGTTAAGGGTTTCCAGTGCCTCTGGACGCGGTTTCTGAGGCGGCGACACTGCAAATAGGGAGGTTTTGACCAAATGAGTACGCCAATGAGTTCTCTGAAAACGTTGATAAAGCTATTCGCGGCCGTCTCGGCGCTAGCCGCCTCGTCGCCTGCCGCCGACAAGACCTTGATCGATTACTTTCTGCCCATGCCGATTCATGGTCAACTTTCGAAAGACGCGTGGGGCGCGCCCAATGTTCTTCCGCGCGACCCGCAAAACGGTCTCGAAGACACCACCATCAAACAATGGTGTTATTGGGACGGCAAGATCATCAAGGGGACGGATGGCAAGTATCATATGTTTGCCAGCCGCTGGGATCAAGCCCGCGGCCATAATGGGTGGGGCGGCTCGGCCGCCGTGCACGCCGTCAGTGACAACCTCACCGGGCCTTACATAGACAAGGGTCTTTGCTGGCCCGATAATCAGGGCGGCAAAGGGCACAATGTCACTGCCCTGACTCTTCCGGACGGCAGTTATGCCGTGGTCGTCAGTGAGACCAGACCGGGTGACGTATTTGTTTCCAATTCGCTCGATGGGCCCTGGAAGCAACTCGGCTCCATTCAGGTGGACGCCAATGGGTTCGACGCCCGGGACGGCAGAATGTCGAATGTGGCCATGATGATTCGCCCGGACGGCCGCTATGAAATCGTGGCGCGCTCTGGCGTGATTATGATTAGCGCCGACGGCATCCTCGGCCCTTACAAGCTTCAGGGGCACAGTATTTATCCTGGCATCCCCGACCTCCCGACGCGTAACCTGGAAGATCCCGTCATCTGGTATAGCGGGGGTCTGTATCACATCGTGGTAAATTGCTGGAGCGATCGCAAGGCATTCCTGCTGACATCGGTCGATGGCATTACCAACTGGACCAATCGTGGACTGGCCTACGATCCGACTACCGACTACCTCCGTTATACCGACGGAACCGTGAACCATTGGAATAACATCGAGCGTCCCGGCGTGTACATGGAAAATGGCCATGTCACTGCCTTTACCTTCGCTGTCCTTGATGTGCCCAAAGCCCAGGAGCTGCCCAACGACAATCACGGCAGTAAGGTCATCGTTGTTCCCTTCGACGGCGTAGCTTTCGATCGCGATATGGCGACTCCTCCCAAACCCGCCGCGCAAAAAGGCAACTGACGATCGTTGCGGCAAGGAGAACTCATGCGACTGCTTCTGACTCTATCCATTCTCTCGGCCGGTTTCTGCTGCGCGCAGGCCGTAGACGATTCCCAACCCCCCTCGTCCAACGTCATGGGCGCTCAGTATCCCCGCATCTCCTCCGACTTGCGGGCGACCTTCCGCCTTCGCGCGCCCGACGCCAAGACCGTCCAGGTGCAGGTCGGCGCCGATCAAAAACACTACGACCTGGAAAAGGGCGCGGATGGAACGTGGACCGGAACCACCCCGCCGTTGGTTCCCGGCTTTCACTACTATTACTTCTTCGTCGATGGCGTTCAGGTGAACGACCCCGCCAGCCACGCCTTCTACGGCGTGAGCAAAGATTCCAGCGGCATCGAAGTGCCGGAAAAGGGAGTGGACTACTATCTGCCCAAGGACGTCCCTCATGGCGACGTGCGCTCGCATTGGTACTATTCGAAGCTCACCGAAGCCTGGCGCCGGTGCTTCGTCTACACCCCGCCCGGTTACGACACGAACGTCCGCACGCGCTATCCGGTCCTCTACCTGCAACACGGTTCGGGAGAAGATGAGACGGGTTGGTCCATCCAGGGGCATGTGAACTTCATTCTGGACAACCTGATCGCAGCCGGGAAAGCCAAGCCGATGATCGTCGTGATGGACCGGGGCTACGCCACCAAGGCCGGTGCGCCCGCCCCTGCGCCGCCGGTTGCGCCTCCGCCCGCCGCTCCTGGAGCCGCGCCGGCCGGCCGAGGCGCGCCTGGCGGTGGCGGCCGGGGCGGCGCGCCTTCCATATTCGAAGATGTGGTGATCGGCGAACTGATCCCCATGGTCGATGCCACCTTCCGCACTCTCCCCGATCGCGAACACCGCGCCATGGCCGGCCTGTCCATGGGCGGCGCGCAGACCTTTCAGATCACCCTCAATCACCTCGACAAGTTCGCCTACATCGGCGGATTCAGCGGAGCCGGCGGCGGCATGGGCCGGGGCACGGCGTCCTTCGATGTCAAGACGGCCTACAACGGCGTGTTTAACGACGCCGCGGCGTTCAATAAGAGGGTTAAACTGGTGTGGGTAGGCGCCGGAAGCGCCGAACTCAATGGCATTGGCGCCGGCGTGGTCTCCTTCCGCGACGCCCTGCAAAAGGCAGGAATCAAGGTAGCCTACTACGAGTCACTGGGCACTGCGCATGAGTGGCTGACTTGGCGCAGAGATTTGAACGAGTTTGCACCGCTGCTCTTCCGGTAAGCCAGAAATCACGTTTTGAAAGCGAGGTTCGCTTAATGAAGTATCGCCGCCTTCCGTTGGCCCTGCTGGGTCTTTTGTCGATGGCTGCTCTTCCCCTAACGCTGCAGGCCCAGACGGCCCAGGCCCCCGCCGCCGCGCCCGCGGTTTCGCTCGCCAAACTCGCCGCGCGTCCGCTCTTTCGCGACCCGGTCTTCGATGACCCCACCGATCCGGTCTTCACTTACAATGCCGAAACCAGGCGCTGGTTCATGTACTATACCCAGCGCCGCGGCGGCGGCATCGCGTTGATTCACGGCACAAAAATCGGCATGGCTGCCTCCGAGGACAACGGCGCCACCTGGAAGTACCTCGGCGTCGCCGACATCACCTACGGTCAGGACCAGCACCCTACCGACTACACTTACTGGGCCCCGGAAGTCATCTGGGTCAAGGACATGTACCACATGTATCTCGCCTATGTCCCGGGCATCTTCAGCGACTGGAACCACCCGCGCGAAATCGTCCACCTGACCAGTAAGGACGGTATCAAGTGGGACACCGTCGGCAAGGTCGATCTGAAATCGGGCAAAGTCATCGATGCCTGCGTCATCCAACTGCCGGATGGCAACTGGCGCATGTTCTATAAGGACGAGGAAAAGCCCCTGAGCCTTTCCTACGCCGACAGCCCCGACCTCTATAAGTGGGAACCCAAGGGCAACGCCGTCACCGACCGCACTGGCGAAGGCCCCAAATGCATTCACTGGCAAGGCAAGTATTGGCTGATTGCCGACACCTGGTCCGGCCAAGGCGTCTGGTCCTCCGACGATTGCACGCATTGGAAGCCGCAGGAGGGCGTCCTCATCGGCAACCACGGCGACGTCGTGATCAATGGGGACCGCGCCTGGTGGTTCTACTTCGGCGGCCAAAACGGCCGAAGCGCCAACATCAATTGGGCAGTCATCCCCACCGCGCAACCTGCCGAGCCCGCCGCTGCGGCGCAACCGGGCCGTGGCGCGCGCGGCGGATCGGCCATCAACGTCGTGGAACTCAAGGTAATCGACGGCAAACTGATGTACACCAATCCCAACCAGCCCGTTACCATCGATCTCGGCAACCAGCGCGAATTGGAAAAGTAACATCATGTTAGTGCGAAACACTCTGCCCGGTATCTTCGCGGCTCTTCTCCTGACTTCTGCCGTTCCGGCCCAGCAGCCCCAAGCCCGCATCAGGATCGATACGAATCGCGTGATCGGCGAGGTCAGCCCGCGCCTTTTCGGCAACTTCGCGGAGCACCTGGGCCGCTGCATCTACGGCGGAATCTTCGAGGAGGGCAGCCCTCTTTCCGATTCCGACGGATTCCGCAAGGACGTTCTCGAAGCCGTGAAGCCGTTGGGCGTCTCCGTCCTTCGCTGGCCCGGCGGCAATTTCGCCTCGGGCTACAACTGGAAGGACGGCGTCGGCCCGCGCGACCAGCGCCCCGCGCGTCCCGACCTGGCCTGGGGCGCGCTCGAAACCAATCGCTTCGGTACCGATGAGTTCCTGCGCTATTGCGAGCGTATCGGCGCCGAGCCTTACCTCTGCATCAACGCCGGACTCGGCAGCGTGGACGATGCCCGCCAGTGGGTCGAGTACGCCAATGAGACGCGCCCCACTTACTGGGCCAACCAGCGCCGTAAGAACGGCCGCGAGCAGCCCTGGAACGTCAAGATTTGGGGGCTCGGCAATGAGATCGATGGCCCCTGGCAGCTTGGCCACAAGAACGCCGAAGACTATGCGAAGTTCGCCCTGGAGGCCGCCAAGGCCATGCGCCGCCAGGACGCCTCCATCGAATTGATCGCCAGCGGTTCCTCTAATTTCGGGGCCGACGCCGATTGGATCGGCTGGAATCGCGCCGTCCTCGACCGCCTCAAGGACCAGATCGATTACATCTCGCTCCACACCTACATCGGCAACCGCGAGAACAATTTCGAGAACTTCCTCGGCTCCAATGCACTCGATATCGAAGACCGCATCCAGGTGGTCGAAGGTCAGATCAAGGCCGCGCAAAACGGCCACGCCAAACCGCGGCCCATCTACATCGCCTTCGACGAGTGGAACACCTGGTATCGCACCATCCACCCCGGCGACTCTGAATTCGACATCGGGAAGTCGGGCCTCGAAGAGCACTACAACTTCGAGGATGCCCTGGCCGCCGGCATGTTCCTCAACGCCTTCATGCGCCATGCCGACGTCGTCAAGATGGCCAACCTGGCGCAACTGGTCAACGTAATTGCGCCCATCTTCACCAATAAACAGGCGCTGTATCTCCAAACCATCTACTGGCCGCTGGTCGAGTACGGCAAACAGCGCGGCAACCTGTCACTTGACTTACAGACCACCAGCCCCACTTACCGTATCGGTAGCCGGCCGCCGCTCGGTTACCTGGATGTCTCTGGCACTTACTCGCCCGCCGATCGCGCCATTTACCTCAACGTCCTGAACCGCAGCGAGAAGTCCGATATCGTTACCCGCGTCGACGCCATCGCCGGCCAGATCGGCTCCCCCGCGGCCGTTTGGGAACTGAACAACCCCGACCTCAAAGCCGTCAACGATTTCGGAGCCGAGAAGGTGCGGCCCGCCACCCGCGCCGTCGCGCTGAACCTGGAGAACGACGGCTTCACCTATACGTTCCCCAAACACTCGCTGACCATCTTAAAGCTGAAGGCGCAATAGAAAACCATGACCCACCGAAACCGATTCTGCTTGACCGCCGCCCTGCTACTAACCGTGCTGCCGTGCTCTCTCTGGCCGCAGCCCAAACTGGCCCGCACGCCGCCCATGGGCTGGAACAGTTGGGACTCCTTCGGCACCAGCGTCACGGAGGCCGAAGTGAAAGCCAACGCCGATTACATGGCGAAGCATCTCGCCAAATTCGGCTGGCAGTACATCGTCGTCGATATCCAATGGTCCGAGCCCAATCCTCAGACCCACGGCTACCGTCCCAACGCGCAACTGGTCATGGATGCCTACGGCCGCTTGATGCCCGCGCCGAATCGCTTTCCGTCGGCCTCGGATGGCCGCGGCTTCCAGCCCCTGGCCGCCTACGTTCACCACTTGGGTCTCAAGTTCGGCATACACATCCTGCGCGGCATTCCGAGGCGCGCCGTGGACGCCAATCTGCCCATCTTCGGCAGCGATCGCAAGGCCGCCGACGTTGCCAACCGCAAAGCCATCTGCCCTTGGAACACGGATATGTACGGCGTCGATACGAGCCTGCCCGGCGGACAGGCGTACTACGACGCCATCGTGCAGCTCTACGCCTCCTGGGGCGTGGATTTCATCAAAGCCGACGACATGTTCGGCTTCGGCCCCAACGGCGACCACAGCTCTGAAATCGAGGCCCTGAGCCGCTCTATCGCGAAATCCGGCCGCCCCATCGTTCTCAGCCTCTCCCCGGGCACTAGCGCCGTGAACCAGGCCGCCTTCATCGCCCAGCATGCCCAGATGTGGCGCATCTCTGGCGATTTCTGGGACCGCTGGGCCGATCTCAAACGCCAATTCCCCAACTTCACCAAATGGAACCCATACGTCAAGCCAGGCTCTTGGCCGGACGGCGATATGCTGCCGCTCGGCCGCATCGGGATTCGCGCCGAAAGGGGCGACCCGCGCATGTCCCTGCTGACCCACGATGAGCAGCGCACTTTGATCACGCTCTGGTCCGTCGCCCGCTCCCCGCTCATGTTCGGCGGCAACCTCCCCGATAACGACCCGTTCACGCTCAGCCTCATCGCCAACGCCGAGGTGCTCGCCGTCGACCAGAAGGCCGCCGCCAGCAAGGAACTCTTCACCCATGGCAATCAGGTGGCGTGGGTCGCGGAGATGACCGGCTCGCCCGCCAAGTACCTCGCCGTCTTCAACATCGGCGATGCGGACGAGGCCGTTCACGTCGACTGGGCGGATTTGGGCCTTCCGCCCGCCTGCCAGGTCCGCGACCTGTGGGCCGGGAAGGACCTTGGCGCCTCGCCCGCCAGCCGGACCTTCCAGTTAGCCGCCCACGCCTCCGCGTTCGTCAAGGTATCGCCCAACAAATGAGCCGCCCGTGGGAGGTTGACTGAACCATGCCGGTCCGAATGAAGGACATCGCGCGCGACCTCGGCGTCTCCGTCGTTACCGTATCGAAAGTCCTGCGCAACCACACCGATATCGGCGAGGAAACTCGCCAGCGCGTCCTCAAGCGTGTGCGCGACCTCCACTTCCAGCCCAACCTCACCGCCCGCGCGCTCGTCACGGGCCGCACTTACACCGTCGGCCTCGTCGTCCCCGACCTCGTTCATCCTTTCTTCGCTGAAGTCGCCAAGGGCCTTTCCTCCGTCTTGCGCAAGTCGGGATACAGCCTCATCATCACTTCCTCCGAGGAAGATCCCGATCTCGAAGCCCAGGAGATCGACCGCCTCCTGGCGCGCCGTTTGGACGCCATCATCGTCGCCTCCGCCCAATGGACGGTCGCCAGCTTTCGCCTCATCGAAGAGCAGAAGACGCCCTATATCCTGGTGGACCGCCAATTCGCCGGCCTTCCGGCGAACTTCGTGGGCGTGGACGACGAGTTGGTCGGCGAACTCGCCACCGATCACCTGATCGCCGTCGGCTGCCGCCGCATCGCCCACATCCGCGGGCCG
>Ga0182014_10002921_pt1 | contig 21068 bp, 9 predicted proteins | sample 612S2DmetaG_FD_120489 | JGI IMG/M metagenome (GOLD analysis project Ga0182014, IMG submission 120489) | Permafrost microbial communities from Stordalen Mire, Sweden - 612S2D metaG | ecosystem: Environmental > Terrestrial > Soil > Wetlands > Permafrost | place: Sweden: Stordalen | collected... | reverse complement strand
TGCCAGCCAGTCGCGAAGCCAGGCATCGCTGACGTAGGTCCATTCGTTTACCGGGTTAAAATGCGGATCGTTGAGCCACTGGTGGGCCGGGCCATAAAAGGACGCATACTTCGGATCATTGACATCGGAGTGGATGGAACGGCCCTCTCCGTAGTAGTAGTTGTGCTCTGCACGATGCGAGGAGAGACCAAAGTGCAAACCGGCTCCGCGAATGGCTGCCGACAGATCCGCCAGAACATCGCGCCGCGGCCCCATTTTGACCGCGGTCCAATCGGAGAGGTCTGAGTCGTACATTGCGAACCCGTCGTGGTGCTCGGCGATGGGAACGACATACTTCGCTCCGGCCCGTTTGAAGAGCTTGACCCAATCCTGGGGATCGAACTTTTCGGCGCGGAAGCTGGGAATAAAGTCCTTGTAGCCGCGACTGTCGAGACTGCCGAAGCGCTGAACAAAGTCGTCGTGCGCCGGGTCGCCGGGCCTGTACATGTTATGCGGATACCATTCATTCACCGCGCCGGGGACAGCGTAGACGCCCCAGCCGATGAAGATGCCGAATTTGGCGTCCCTGAACCACTGGGGAACAGCGTGGTTGCGCAAGGTTTCCCAGTCTGGGCGATAAGGTCCGTCGTGGGCCTGTTCATCGGCCAATTTCAACAGGGCATTGCGACGGCCATCGAATTTGGCGGTCGAGTCCTGCCACTCCTTGTCGATCTGTTCCGCCGATTTGACTCCGTGCGTGGCCGCCCAGGCGTCTGCAATTCCCTCTGCCGGTGGCGATGCTGGAGCGGTGGGATCACTCGATTGGGCCAGCCCGGAAAGCGGTGCTGCACAGACCCCAATAAGAAGTAGAAAGAAGAAGAGGATTCTCATGTTTTGTTCACCACCCGCGGTAATAGATTGCAAGACGACCACATTGTAAATGTTTCAATTTGCACCCCTGGAACGGACCGGTCAGCCGGTAGGTGAAGATAATGATTCTGCGCGGTTCGTAAGTCCGCCGGAAAGGGCTTCAGGCGGACCCATGGATGACGGCTCACTATGGGAAGCGGTAGAGCGTCACGCGGAGGATGGTATACGGCCGCAACATCAGGATCTCGCCTTGCGCATCATCGTCGCCAGCAATTTGGCGGGTCACAACCCACTTTCCGTCGATAAAGTTGCCCTGCTGCACGTCTCCGAGTCCGACATTCCGTGGCCCGGGAGTGTTGGGGGTGAAGTCGATGCGCATGCCACCACCGGCAAAGTAATACTCGTCGGGACCGGTCGAAATGAGGACGGCAGCTGCTTCGAGCGGCGGCTCGGAGGCTGTTGCCGTTGCAGCAAATTGTGGCGAAGCGGCAACTTGCTCCTTCGGTTGCGGAGCGATGTGCGTACTGCGGCCCGTGTAGGTGAGGGTAAGCGTGTAGTTGCCCAGCTTGACCTCTTTAGGCGAATCTCCCTGGTTGAGTCGCACAGCCGTGATGGAGTCAGTGCCCTGGTGAGCCAGAATCATGGGCGATAACTGATCAAGAAGGCCATATACCGTGGCAAGATCCGGTGGAATGGGCCTGTTTCCGTCAATGCCGAAGGGAGAGAATCCGATGGTGCTGTACTTGCCGACAGCCATGATGGCATTGGCGGGATTGGTACTCGTCTCTGGAATGAAGAGCGGATTGCCGTTACGCTTGAAGCGTTCGCAGACATCGTCAAAGTATTCGAGGTAAAGATCGGGCGCAAGGATGTCGATGTCTGGGGCGCCAGCGCGCCAGACGTCATGAACCTGCGGGAGCGGGCCTCCACTGGGATAGGTGCCAGGCCATGCGTGGTTCGGCTGCTGCAGCCATGCGTTCACGTACATCGGGATGTCATACGCTGCGTTGCCGGCCTGCACAACCTTTTCCAAAAAGCGTGCATAGTTCCAGGCCATGAAGATTTCATCCGAGACCCAGTGCAGATGCTGCCAACTGTTTTCATGTTCGAGGGGGCCCAGCAACGAAACAGTGGTCTGAAGGGGGATCTCCAGGCTAGCCGGTTTGCCGGGTCCGAATACCTCTTCCCATGTTCCCGACTTTTTATAACCGTTTGCTGCCCAAACCTCACGAAACTCGGGGATCAGGGTATCCTTGTGGGATTGAAGATAGTTCATCAGCTCCGCAGGAACCTGGCCGGCGAATGCTCGGTTGGCTGCCGGAGAACGGTCGCGAGTATCGCGCAGGACGCCGACTTCATTCTCGACCTGCATCATCACCACAGTGTGTTGTGTCCCGTCTACCTCTTTGATATGGCGCATGAGAGTGGCGAAGGCCTGGGCATCGGCGTCGCGCGTGGCGTCGCTCAAGGTGCTGAGCAACTCAATAGGCCCGGAAACTGAGACCGTCTTGCCTTCCCCAATCTGTATGCGCGGAAAACGGAGATAGTCCTTCTTGACCCAGTAGGGCGGATAACTTGAGGTGCCATTCTTCCAGCAGCCAAACCACAGAAAGACGATATGCAGATGGTTCTCTCTGGCCTTGGCAATGACACCATCCACCAGGGAGTAATTGAATTTACCTTCCTCCGGCTCGAACTGCGCCCACGAGACTCCTACGAGCACAGCATTCAGATTGCTGGCCACGAGCTTGGGCCAAATGGTCTCCATGGGTTCAAGAGCGGTAGCTGCGTTGTTGGTCAGCTCTCCGGAGAGAATCAGGAAGGGCTTCCCGTCGACGATCAGTTGCGTGGCGTCGCCGTGCCTTTCGAGGTGTGGCGCGCCGTTGCGGTTTTGTGCCTGATTTGAAATCGGCAGGCAGGCAACAGAAAAAAACAGAGCGAAGAAAGACAGACGACCGATGCGCATTCAAGCCTCCAATTGGATTGTTTAACAGGGAGATAGGCCGTGAAGGGTTCTTCCGCTCGTCTGAAGTCGTTTTCTGGCGTTGGATTGTCTTGCCTTCCCGGTCGCCCTTTATCGTACGCCCGAATACAAGGGTTGAACATTTAAACCTCATCCGGAGTGTAGTTCGTCATGGTAATTGCGTGCCAGTTTTGCAGCTACGCAGATTCTTCACGCTGATTCTGTTTGAGCGGTGCAGACTCAAGTAATTAAAACTTGAACAGTTATGGCACTCGCGCGGATATTTGTCCTGATAAGTCTTAGTGCTGTAAATGGAGCGGCCGCCGCTCATTTGCCCGCGGAAGCCTATCTCTTGTCCAGGCGGAAGGCCGCGCCCTGAAAATCTCCACGGAATCCGTCATCCATATCGAAGCCGTGGTTCATCCACCATGCGCCGCTGGCCACAGATGGAGTGCCGGCGCGCGGCTTGCCCTCGATGGGACTCAGCACATACTCTGCTGCCGGTTCCAGCCCCTTCAGTTTGAGGCGTGGGAACAAGCGGCCCTGTTGCGTGGAGTGGATGAAGGCGAAGACCACCGACTGGGACTTCTCCGGATTGACGGTCTGAGTGGCGGAAAACTCGCTGCCGTTGCGCGGTGAGATCAGCCGGTAGAGGTCGCCCTGCACAATGGTGGGCTGAACCTGGCGATAGGCGGCGATGAGCCGCTTGGCCAGGGCAAACTCCTCCGGCGACCAGGTGGCGATGTTGGCGCCGATGCCCAGCGAGCCCTGCATCGAACTCAGCATCCGGAAGGAGAGAGAAGTCGAGCGTTTGTTGAGCCAGTGGGGCGAGTCGGTGACCCAGGCCATCATGATCTGCGGCGTGTAGGCGTATGTGAACCCATCCTGCTGCGTGAGCCGGTCGAAGGGATCGGTGTTGTCGGAGGGCCAAACCTCGTCGACGTAGCGCAGAATCCCCAGGTCCACCCGGCCACCGCCGCCCGAGCAGGATTCGAACTCCACCTTGGGGTGCTTTTGACGCAACTCGGCCAGGATGCCATAGAGGTTGCGGGTGAACTCGACGTAGACCCGCTTCTGCTCGGCAGCGGGCAACTGGTCCCAACCCGGCTCACTCCAGTTGCGGTTGTAGTCCCACTTGAGAAAGGCGATGTCATTGTCGCTGAGCAGCTTGTCCAGAAAGCCGAGAACATAGTCGCGCACATCGTGCCGGGCCAGGTTCAGCACCAATTGATTGCGCTGCTCCAAGCGCGGACGGCCAGGGAAGTTCAGTACCCAGTCGGGATGCTTGCGGTAGAGGTCAGAGTCGGGGTTGATCATCTCCGGCTCAACCCATAGGCCGAAGTCCATCCCCAGCGAATGAACCTTGTCAATCAGCGGCTTCAGACCGTGGGGAAACTTCTCCGCATTGACGTACCAGTCACCCAGGCCGGCGTGGTCGTCCTTGCGCTCGCCAAACCAGCCATCGTCCATCACAAAGCGGTCGATGCCCAGGGCAGCGGCCTTCTCCACCAGCGCCATCTGGCCAGCCTCATTCACGTTGAACTGGGTCGCTTCCCAGGAGTTATAGATCACCGGCCGCGGTTTGGGGGCCGAGGCTGAGGCCGCATGTGGCAGGATGTGATGAAGCTCATAGCGGTGAAGCAGGCGAGAAGCGCCGCCAAGCCCGTTCGCCGAGTATCCTCCGTAAAAGACCGGCGTCTCCAGCGATTCTCCTGGGTGCAGCACGTAGCCAAAGTCGAAGGGATTGAATCCGCCAGTGACGTGAATAGTGTCCAACTGGTCCTGCTCGACCGTGATGCGCCAGGAGCCGCTCCAGCCGAGCGCACCAAACCAGACTTCGCCATGATCTTCAGAGACTTGCTCCGGCTGGCCGGCGGCAATGGCGAACCAGGGATTGGCCTGATGGCCGGTCGAGCCACGGCGGCTCTCGATTACGCGCTCTCCGGGAGCAAGAGCCTCCTGGTTCAGGTTCCACTCGCCGGCCCAGCGTCCGGTCAGGTAGTTGAACGTGTAATGACCCGGCTGCAGCGCCCAGGCTGCTGCAGCGGCTTGTTCCACCGTCACCGGCTGCTGCTCGCGATTCTGGATGGTGGCTGAGCGCGCCAGGATTCCGCTCGCCGAATCCATCCCGTAATGGAGCGTGACATAAATCTCGCGCGAAATATCTTTCAGCACTATATCGAAGCCATTCTGCGATACCGTGTGGCTAAGGTAGTGAAGCACCAAGTCGCGGTTGCCGTCGGCAAAAGAGACTTTCAATGCCGGCTCGACAAACAACCCTGCGCCCCAGCCGGCGTACTCCTGCGGTGTGTTTGTGAATGAGGAGTCGAATGAAGCCCACTCAGGCAGCGGCGCAGCCTGCGCAAAGCTGTCCGTGGCCGCCAGTCGTCCGCCCCAGTAAAGCTGCTGAAGTTCCCCGCGCGGATTCACGCTAAAGGCATACGAGACTCCGCCGCCATCCAGCCGGAAAACCTTCGTGGCCGGATAGAAACTAACCTGAGAAGACTGTGCTTGCGCCGCCAGAGTCGCCGCAAAAAGAACCACTGCGGCTGAAATCGTTTTCAACATGAGCTGTTTCCTTCGACCCTTCTTCACACGCCGCCATCATACCACTCGAACCGATCCCCCGGACATGCCATTCTGCGCCTCCTTGCGCGCCGGAAGCAAAGCGCATTAGCCGATGCTGTAAGCGGCAGATTCTCTGAATTCAAAATCCCTCCACATATTTCGATATCTGGTAACATAAAGCCCTTGCTCAGGAGCCTTCGGTAACTCAATGCAAGATTGTATGAGGCTACTTATTGGTCCGCATTCTCCTCTACCCTGGAGCAAGGCGGAATAGCTCCGTATCCTTGAAGGAAGGCCGACGCCAGTGAACCGGGGCACACCATGAATGGCGGCTCAACAGCGGTCTTTTCCATGGTGAGCCGCTGTCGTTATAATCGTCACCATCTATGATATTTCCGCGACGGCGCTTTCTCGGCTCATCTCTGTTCGTGCTCGGCGGCACGCTGACTGACGCTCTTGCCACACCACTCTGGAAATGGAAGGATTCTCTGGTGGTGGAAGCCGCTGCGGCGGACACAGCGGCGTCTCAGGTCCAGTTTGTAGATGTGGCCCCGCAGGCTGGACTGATCATCCCCAACGTGTGGGGCGGCATCGACCACAAGCGATCGATCATCGAGACCAAGGGAAGCGGAATCGCTTTCTTCGATTACGACAACGATGGATGGATGGACATCTATCTCACCAATGGAAACCGGCTCGACGCGCATTGGCCGCTGGGAAAAGAGCCTACGACCCATCTATATAAGAACAACCGCGACGGCACCTTCACGGACGTGACTGAGAAGTCGGGCATGGCGCGTACCGGCTGGCAGACAGGCGTCTGCGTGGGCGATTACGACAACGATGGATGGGACGACCTGTTCTGCTGCTTCTGGGGGCATAACATTCTCTTTCATAACAACGGAGACGGCACCTTTACAGATGTTACCCATAAGGCCGGGCTTTACCGGGAACAGGGCCGCTGGGGCTCAGGATGTACTTTTCTCGATTATGACAGGGATGGCCATCTGGATCTCTTCGTTTGCAATTACATCGTTCTCGACCCGGACAAGATTCCCTCAGCCAAAGATATGAGTTTTTGCCAGTGGAAGGGCGTTCCCATCATGTGCGGCCCGCGCGGCCTTCCCGCCGACACTAACATTCTCTATCACAACAACGGAGACGGCACTTTTACCGACGTTTCTCAGAAAGCCGGCATTCTGAAGCCAGGCCCGCGTTACTCGATTACCGCCGTCTCGTACGATTTCGATAACGACGGCTGGCCGGACATCTATGTCGCGGTGGACTCCGAGCCGAGCATTCTCTTCCATAACAACCATGACGGCACCTTTACCGATGTAGCCGTGATGTCCGGCTGCGCATACAGCGACAACGGGCACGAGCAGGCCGGTATGGGCCTGGCTGTTGCCGACTACGACTGCGACGGCTGGTTTGACATCTTCAAGACTAACTTCGTGGATGACACCGTCAACCTTTACCACAATAACGGCGACGGAACATTTAGCGATGTTTCGTTTACCTCCGGCGTGGGAATCAACAACCGCTATGTCGCTTGGGGCTGCGGCTTCATCGATTACGACAACGACGGCTGGCCGGACATCGTTCAGGTCAATGGACACGTATACCCAGAGGTCGACTTCTATAACTTCGGAGAAAGCTTCAAGAACCAGCGCCTGGTGTACAGGAATCTCGGGAATGGCCGGTTCAAGGACGTTTCGGCGGAGATGGGGTCCGGCATAAGCGAGCGCTTTTCAAGCCGGGGCGCGGCCTTCGGAGACTATAACAACAACGGCAACATTGATGTCCTGGTGCTGAATCTGAACGATCTTCCCTCGCTGCTGCGCAACGAGGGTGGCAACAAGCAGAACTGGATCAAGCTCAAGCTGGTGGGAATCAAGTGCAACCGCACCGCCATCGGAGCTCGGGCGCGGGTGATAACCGGCAAGCATGTTCAGATGGATGAAGTCCACGGCGGCGGAAGCGTGATGTCGCAAAGCGACCTGCGGCTGCACTTCGGCCTTGGCAAGGCCGAGACCGCGGATGTCATCGAAGTCAAGTGGCCGACGACACAGAGGATGGAGCGATTCCTCAATGTCAAGGCGAATCAGATACTAACAATTCGCGAGGGCGATGGAATCGTCGCGACGTTCAAGCCACAATCGAAGTAGAGGTGTTTATAAGAATGCCCGGAGCTATTGCAGGTCATCTTCATTGGGCCGGTGGGTAACCCGGCTTCCCCGGCGCCACAACCAGAAACTGCTTGACCTCGCGCCGTTGGCGCTCCACATCATCCGCTTGGCGCTTCTTGATCTCGTCGTGTAACTGGAATTCCACCTTCGCCTTGTCCGGTTGGCCGATCCGGTCATAAGCCACACCCAGCCGGTAATGTGCCTCGTCAAGCTCCGAATTGGCCTCGATCGCCTTAGTGTAAAAGACAATCGCCTTGTTAAGATTGCGCCGGGAAGTAGCGAGGATACCAAGCTGTAGGTAGGCATCGGCGCATTTGGGGTCGATGGCTACTGCCTTCGTCAGCAGGTCTTCCGCCTTTGTCGTGATCTTTTCATCCGGCGATAACTCCTTTCGCTTCAAAATAGCCATGGCGTAGAGGTAATTGGCGAGCGAGTTACCAGGCTGCTGCTCGGCAAACCACGCCAGCTTCCGCTCGATACAAGGCAACGGATTGGGCGCCGCCATCTCGATCTTGCCCATGAAGACGTAAGGCTCGGTTTCGGCCGGATTTAGGTCGGAGGCATCGCAAAGGCGCAGGGCCGCTTCATCGTAGCGGGCACCGGAGAACAGAGCGGTGCCCAGTGCGGTTAGCATTCTGGCCGACCTGGGAAACGCTTCTACACCCTTTTGAAGGACCTCCTGCGCCTGCCAGACGGCCCGGTGTAGCAGAAGCTCGGAACCCCACACGAAGTAGTTCTGCTCGCTGGGATCGAGGCGCGCCGCCTGCTCGAACTCGTGGACCGCGGCCAAAGGATCGTCCCGCTTCTCATCCTGCTCACCGGCCTGCCGATGCTCATCCGCGGCCACATGCGTGCTAACTCCCGGCGCAAACCCTTCACTGTCACTAACTGAATTGCGATGACTCGCATCCTCCGGTTTGAGGGCAAGAGTTTCGCGCGCCAGGTATTCGCTAGTTCGTAACGTGGAGTCCGATCCATGGCCGCCCACTGCAGTCCAATCGGTAACTCCGGCAACGGTAAAAGTCGGCTTGTCGGCGAACTCCATAGCCTGGGAAAAACCGGTGTTGGAAGCGGCAGGCGTGGTCCCGGAGTCTTCTAGGACCAGATCGACCCGCTTCCGCTCCCCCGGAGACGATGCAACCACTGTAGTAGTGCGACTGCGCAGCCCCAGCTTCTCCGCGATAAGAATATAACTTCCCTCACCCAGGGCCGAAAACGAAAAGGCGCCGGCCGCGTTCGTCTTAGTCACCGCGGCGGTCGAATTTCCCTTCTGCTCAAGCCGCACAGTGCCGTCGACAATCAACTTGCCGGCAGCGTCGTGGACTGTGCCCTGAATTACCACCCCGTCGGAGTTCTGCGAAGAAGACTGCTGCCCAACCACCGGTATCCATACGCTCATGAGCGCCGTGACGACGGCGATCGCGCTCCAAAGACTCCACGCGTTCCCACCAGTCGAACATGGCCGCAACGGGTATGAGCCATTGGCGATGGTACTCGACATTGCGGCTTTGCGACTTTTAAAGGGATGTTTCATCTTCTTTCACCTGTTACTGCGCTTTGCCGGTAAAGCCGCCAGATTCTTCGCGACCACAGACCATTGTACAACCGTGTCGATTCTGTGGGAGCACTGTAAGAAGACTGCGAAGGAAAGCGCGCAAGTTACGGCTTGGGAGTTCCCGCCGTCGCGACTGGCCGCGCACTATCGGATTGAACCGGCTCATCGATGGTCAATTGCCGGTCGCCCTTCACGTTGACCAGCACTTGCTGGATTCCGCTTGGCCAGCGGATTTCGATGTGTTGAACAACCTGTTCTGCGCCCAGGCCAAAATGCATCCGCGGATCGCTTGACGAAAGGTAACCACTCGCGGTGGTCACGGTTCCCCACTGATCTCCCAGCGCGGTCGATATCTTCACCTGCGCCCCAATCCCATCCCGATTGCTCTTGTGTCCAATGAGGCGAAGCGTGATCCAGTGATTCTTTGTCTCGGTCAGATTGAGCAGGACGTGTGCCGGTCCGCCATTTGTCGAGACAACAGCATCGATGCGCCCATCGTTGTTCAAATCGCCGATGGCCATGCCCCGGCCTACCCAGGCGTCGTGAAATATTTCAGAGGAGATGCCCGACACATCCACAAACTTCTTGCCCGTGTTGCGCAGCAGCATCATCGGCTCTTTGTAACGCAATTGCGGAGAGATGGTTTCGATCGTGTCCAGGTCGTGCCCTTGAGCAATCAGCAGATCCTTCCAGCCGTCATTGTCATAATCGAAAAAGCGCAGGCTCCAGCCGGAGTGGAGCATTGTGATTGCGCCCAGTCCCGAGGAGTAGCTTGCGTCATTGAATGTGCCGTCTCCGGCATTCTGATAGAGCGCATAACGCTGGTTGGCCAAGTCAGTAATCACTACGTCAGGCCAGCCGTCGTTGTTGTAATCGGCAAAGTCCACGCCCATGCCGGCATAGGTCTTTCCCTCCGCATTCACCGCGACTCCGCTCTCCAGTCCCACTTCTTCGAAGGTCCCATCTTTCTTTTGGTGGAAGAGATACTCCTGCATGGAGTCGTTGGAGACGAGCAGATCGATGCGCCCATCCTGATCGTAGTCCGCGATGGCGATTCCCAGCGCCTTGGCGGGCTTGTCGAGCCCCAGTTTGTGCGAAACCTCGGTAAAGTGGCCGTTGCCATCGTTGTGATACACGAGCATGGAGATAGGCTGAAAGACATCTGGATGGCAATAGAGCCGGTAACCTTCGCGATGTTCGCCGCACCATTGGTCGTTCCAGTCCCATTCCACGTAACGATCAACCACCAGATCGAGCAGCCCGTCGTTGTCCAGATCGACCCATGCCGCGGAACTCGACCAGCCGCTGCCGCCCACGCCGGACTTCTCCGTCACGTCGGTGAATGTGCAGTTCCCGTTGTTGTGATACAGATGGTTGCCGCCGTACCCGGTAACATATAGGTCTTCGTAGCCATCGTTGTCATAGTCGCCAACAGCCACACCCATACCGTAGCCCACGCCTTGCAATCTCGCCTTTTCAGTAATGTCCTCAAAAGTTCCATCCGGCTTCTGGTGGTACAAGCGATTCCAGTATTCGGGGCCGGTCTTCTGGGGAATGAATCCTTTGGGTGTAGGGTCGGCAAAGGGCGCGCCATTCACAAAAAAGATATCCAGGCGGCCATCGTTGTCGCAATCGAAGAGCGCCACACCTGAACCCATAGTCTCGATGAGATACTTTCGCGACGTATGTGGGGCCTGGTGAAGAAACTTGATCCCCGACTTCTCAGTAACGTCGACAAAACGCCCCGGCAAATGCGTAGCAGCATCCGCTGCCGGCGCGCCTGAAAGTCCGCCGGAGGCGGTTTGAGCTTGAGCGGGAAAGAGCGCCATCCCAATAGCCAGCAAGATCGCCAGCCAAACTCCCCATTGCCTATCTATCACTATGACGGCAAGCATCGATTCAGCTTCTCCATCGTCCAGGCGAGTATCATTCTGTAACTTGGCGCACAACACCTGCCCATGCGGTAAAACTCCGCCAAGGCCCATTATATTAAGCGATCCAGGCGCGCAGCGCATCGCCGAGCCGGTCGAGAGGAACCGGCTCGGCCTCCTTCCATATGGTGAACTCCGGCGGCCCGATCACATAGGCCTGGGAGAGGTTCTCGGCCAAGCAGACGCATACGGTCGAGCGCTGGTATTCCGGGTAGCGGTAGGCGGCCAGCCATATGTAGAGCGCCAGCATTTGCGCGTCCACAGCGCTACCGGGCAAGTCGTCAACGGCAGGAAGCGGGTTCACCTGGTCAGGGTTGTCGAAGACAGCCACTCCAGTAAACGGTTTTGGCTTCTGGCGAACTCCGAACTGCGCAGCCAGGAAAGAGGGCCGGGCGCGGCGAAATGCCTCCGAAGCTCCCCACTCCACGAAGGAGTTGCAGAAGATGACAGCACCGTTTCCAGTCAGATACAGGGACCGTAAAAACTCCCGCACTGCTGGGTCGGCGGCCACTTCAGCAGGGCACCATGGAGCAACATCGATCTTGCGCAGCCGGTCGAAGACCGCGTCCGCATCGGCCAGATCCTTGCGCATAGTGTTCATCTCGTGCGAGAAGCTCTGCCGGTAAAGATCCAGCCGGCCATAACTCAAAAGAATGGCACTTGCAGCGCTGGGATTCGATGGCTCATGCCCCAGGACAGAATCGACCAGACTCTTTCCCGCATCCACCACCCAGGTATCAGCATGCGAGGTTCCCGAACGGCCTCGTGCCGCATCCAATAGCCCCTGCGAACGCACCCCTGCCGCATTGGGAGTGCCGGCAAGAAGGAGTTCCAAAGCGCCATGGCGTTCGCGGGATAGGGCGAGATCGAGTTTCACCGGACGGCCGATGCCTTGCCACCGGCTCCAAACGCTCGCCGCATCCACGGAAAGAGGCTGCGGTATGTCGAGCAAAACCAATCGGTTTCGTGGCTTGGCGGCGTTGGTTCCCAAGGCGTGCTGGTCCGCCGCGTCGAAGACCGCCTGCACAGCCCGCCGCCAATCTTGAAAGTACGGCGAACGGGCAAGCTGCGAAGAGTTCAGAATGGTCTGTTCCGCGGTTGAGAACTCCCAGTTGCGGACCCCCATCTTCTCTTCCAGCTCGACCACATCCCGAAAGAGGCCGGCAGACTGCTCCGCGCTCAAGCTCGCCACGTAGAGCAGAAGCCGCTCGACGGATTGCCGTTCGTTGGGGAAGAGAAAACTCCACTGGTTGAGCTGCTGATTGACGAAGGGTAGAAAGGTAAGCGGCAGGCGCTTGAGCAGCCCCTTGCTCAAAGCGTCTTGAAGATTCTCCGGCAACTTATCTTCTGTTCGCATGATTCCTGCCTGTTTTCCGCTCCTGCTCACGAGCTTCGAAACTCGGCAATCGCGCGGCCTTGCGACTCCATTGGCGGGCAGCCGACCAAACTCGCAAGGGTGGGACAAAGATCGATGTGGCGAATGGGACGCTCGACGATTTGCGGCTTGTCGACGGATGCTCCCAAAGTCATCATCCAGGTGTCCCTGGTTGATTCCGTATTGGCGCGGTGGTTGAAGAATCCGTTGGTCGATGAGCCGTCCGGATCGCGCCCGAACTCGGGGAGAATCACCATGGTTGTCTTCCCCTTGTAGTCGGGGTTCGCTTCCACCTCCTGCCACAGCTGGTAGGCAAGGCGGTCAACCGTCCGCAGGCCCGACAAGTGAAGCGCATACGAACCAAAGTGCGCCGCTTCCACGTCGGAGAATACCACCACCAGCACGCGCGGCGAGAACTTGCGCATGACCTCGCGGCTCATGTGGAATGTAAGTTCATCGCCGGAAGTCGGTCCGCCGCTGCGCACAAAGTTGGCGATCGCAGTCTCGATACTACTGCGTACGCGGGGATCGAGCCGGTCAGAAGCGTCGAAGACATTCCAGCCCAAGCCTTCGTAGTTACTCCCTTCCATCGCGCTTTCCAGTTCGGCCTCGACCTTGCTGCGATCCGCCATGTTAGCCGTTCTTCCCTCACGCAGAGCGCCAATGACAGCTTGAAGCATCAGTTGTTTCGGAAACACCACGTTGGCTCCATACGCCGGCCCATAATTCGAATCCGAACTTGCGCCGATCAGGCTGGTGAGAGCCTTGTTGCTGGCCACCACCCAGGTGTTGCCGCGATCGACGCCGAGCCCCTTGCGAAACTGCTCAAAGAGCGTGGGAGTCGTTGGGGCGAGCTTGCCCCAATCGTCCACACGCTGCCAGTTGCCGGTTAAAATGCTCGAAATCGCATTGAAATGCGCGGTCACACCTTCATTGCGCGCGTGCTGGTAAAAAAGCGATTTGGGAAGCAGGTCCGCGGAGAGGTGCGGGATATTCACAAGGCCTTCGTGCGAAAAGGTCTCATCACGGCGTACGCCGCCAACCACGACTACCACCACCTTATGGCCTGAACCCGGCCCAGCTTGCCGGTTTTCGTCTGCGCGTGCTTGGGGAAGCATAAGACCAGCTACGAGCAATCCCGCCGCGCGCAGGAACGTCCTTCTGGAACCATCTACCATGGATACAGAATCGGCCGCTAACTCAAAACTCATCTCAGCAGCCGGGCAAAGTCCGTTCTCCATAAGCAAACCTCGTAAGGAAGAATTCCCTGGAAGTCCAGCCTCGTTCCGAAACGTCGCATCATGGCTGAGTCGATTATATTCGCGACGCCAGAGCTCATCGATGCGGGCGCGGCAGGACGCACTTCAAGCTGGCGCCGTGCCGGATTCACGGCTTGGTGGAAGCTGCGCCTTTGGATGAGTAGATAAATTGCTGCACATCCGCCCTGGCCTTATCCTCTTTGGCCATATGTTGCGTCCGAAGCTTTTGATAGACATCGAATTCCTTCTGCGCCTCGTCTTTTTGCCCGGCGTGAATGTAATCCGTTCCAAGGCGGTAATGGGCGTCGGAAAGACTCGGATTCAGTTCCAGCGCGCGCAGGTATTCTGGAATGGACTTGGCATATTCATGCTGGTCAGCGTAAAGGTTGCCCAGCTGCATGTGGGCTTCAGGGAGTTTTCCATCCAGTGCTATCGACCTTAGCAGCAGAGTCTCCACAGTTTGAAGGTCCACGCTTGAGTCTTCTGCCCGCTTTCCTTTCCACAGACTCATTGCGTAGTAGAACTGAGCCAGCGAACTGTCCGGCTGGAGGTCCGCATAGCGCTTGAATCTCTGGATTACCTCTTCCGCCTGGGTTGGAGAATTGTCGTAAGCCCTGGAGAGAAAGAGGTAGCAGCGAGGGTCGGAAGGACTCAAATCGGCCGCGGTGAGCAAAGCTCTTATCGCCTCGTCGTACTTGCCCCTCGCGTAGAGAGCCATTCCCAGCCCGATCGCAAGCCGGGGCGATTCCGGGTAGCGACGGGTAGCTTCGGTAAACACATCGATAGCCGGTTCGTAAGTTCTGTGGAGCAGCAGTTCCGTTCCCCAATCGAAGAGATTGCCGTCGCTCGGGTCAAGGTGAGCGGCGGTCTGAAACTCCTTCACCGCCGCCACGTACTTTCCATCCTTCTCTTCGATCTGGCCCAAAAGGTCGTGCAGCTCCCCGGTGTTCTTGATTCGCAGCAAGGTTTGGACAACCAGCCTCGCCTCGCTGAGCCGCCCGGTTAGAAAGTCGGCCATCGCCAGATCGTAGCCGTTGTCGTAAGAGGAGGGCTTGATGCGTTGCGCCCGCTCCAGAAGAGGACGGCCATCGGCAATCCTTCCAGACTGAATGTAAAACTCACCGAGGTTGTGGTTGGCGTCGTAGTTGCGCGGTTCCAGTTCGAGCGCTTTGCGAAATTCCTCTCCGGCCAGTTCGGCGTTCCCGGCATGGCTGAGGCTCGCCGCCAGATTCTCCCTCGCCGCGGCCGACCTCGGCTTTAATTGGACGGCGTCTTCCAGGTGTTCTATGGCCTTGGCATCTTGCGAGAGCGATGCGTAGACCAGTCCCAAAAGCTCGTGGACCTCGAAGCTGTCTGGCGCCTGGGGCAGAAGAGCCTCGAGCTGGGAAGCTGCCTCTGTGAAGCGTCCCGCGTTGTATTGCGCCACCGCCGTCTGAAACTGGCGGTCCAGCGTTTGCTTCTCGGTTTCTTGAGCTGCCGCAAGCGCCGGAGAAGCCGGACAAGCCGAACAAGCAAGAAAAGCGCAAGCCAGCAAAGCACAATGAACTACCAAACGAAAGCCCTGCTTCCTGCTCACTCTCAAACTCCCCAATCGCCGCGTGAGCAAAGCGCTACGCAGAAAAGAAAAGCCCCGGAAAGGCGCCCGTTGGCGTGCCTTTCCGGGGCGTCTTCATTCTAACTCAGTAGTACAGCTTCAGAGCAAACTGAATCTGCCGCGGATCGTTCGGATTGTCGCGAGTGGACCCAATTTCGCCGAAGGTGTTGCTGGTGAAGTTGGTCGAACCGCCGATGGACACGACGCCGTTGCCGCCGAATCCCGGAGCGTTGAAGTTCGGATGGTTGAGGACGTTGAAGAACTCCGCCCTGAACTGTAGGGAGATGCGGTCGTTCATTTGGATGGCCTTGAACGCCGAGAAGTCCAGGCGATGGAATCCAGGCGTAACAGTCTGCCCAGGCTTATCGCCCAAAACTCCGGAACTGGTCGCAGCCACGCATCCGGCCGGTACCCCGGGGTTGCCCACCTCGCAGGGTTGCGAGAAGGCGGCCGGGTTCCCAAACCAATTCAGAACGCCGTTCGAGTCCTTGTGCAGCCCAAGCTTCTGGCTCTGCCCTGCGACCTTCACAGCATTGCAGCCCAATCCGGCGGCTGTCCCGTTGACACAACCGATATTGGCAGGCTGGCCGCCCTGGAGTGTAGCGATCCAGTTCAAGCTCCACCCTCCAAACACGAGGTCTTCGGCCTTACCCTGGTTCAGGAACCTCTTGTCCTTGCCGAATGGAACCTGATAGCCGCCGCTGAAGTGAAGCACTTGGCGGATATCGAAATCGGCCAGACCGCGATCGAAGTTGACACCGAGCCCGGGCACGGAAACAGCGCGGAAACCGCCCGTGTTGCCGCCATTCAACAGGTCGCCGGCATCGGACATCGTCTTGGACCAGGTGTAGGCGAGCAGGTAAGTCAACCCGTTAGAGAACTGCTGTTCAAGCTTGGCTTGCAGTCCATTGTAATCGCTAGCTCCGACTGTTGCCTGATAACTCATGCCGTGCGAGAAATCGGGGAACGGGACAGCGTTCGTGGTGCTCGCGTTGTAAGCCAGGATCTGGCTCACGTTGTTGGTGCCTATACCCGCCTGCAGATCCTCGCCGTGAGTCCATACGTACGCGGCTGTCGCTGACAGGCTGCGAGTTATCGAGTACTGGAAGGTGAGGTTCGCGCTTAGCGTGCGAGGGGTTTGCCAATCGAACTGGGCTCCCTCCAGCCCCAGGCTCTCGGCGTTCACAATGGCGGGCGTCAATGCCACGCACGATAGACCGGAGTCCATGGTCGCGGTTGAGCCCGGACCTGCCGTCGCGCATCCGGCCCATGGCGATTGGATACTGATGGGTGAAACACCCTGCAGCCCGTTGGGGGCGCCAGACGCCACTTGAGGAGTGTACGAAAGGTTGTACACAAAGGGGTAATTCTCACCGATATTGGGTGAGTATCCTTGATTCTCAAACGAGTTGAAGAAGATGCCAAACCCGCCGCGAGTTACCAGCCTGGGAGTGATCTGGTAAGCGAAGCCTACGCGCGGAGCAAAATTGGCCTTCTGGTTCTTCACCAATCCCCGCCCGTATTGGTTGGTCTCATCGAGCGTAATGCCGTCCTTGGCTAGCAGATCGACAAAGCCGTCGCCGGCAAGGCTCGGAGTGTTGGCGGTTGAAGACAATACCCTCGAGTCCTTCCCGGTGGCTGGAATCAGGTAGGTCGGGTTGCCAAGGGCGCTTGGAACAAAGTTAGCCTGGCCGCCATTGGTCTCCTGGATTGGTCCGAAGTAGTCCCAACGCAGGCCAAGATTGATGGTCAGCTTGGGGTTTAACTTCCAGTCGTCTTGGAGATACAGCGCCGAGTAGGTCTTGTAGTCGTAGGTCGTGCTGATGTTGGAGGCTTGTACATGGTCAGTGCCGCCCGAATAATTGACTGCGGCTGCACTTGGAATGGTCTCCCCCTCCGAGTTTGCCGTCGCCGGCGCGGGAGTCAGTAGGAACTGCGCCCGGCCCAGGTTGCCGCTGGTTGTGGTCGGAACATCCACATACGTGCCGTTGAAGTCGAAGTCGCCACGGGAATAGGCCGGCTGAAGCGTGTTGAACTTGATGAGCTGCTGTTCAATGCCCATCTTGAAGCTGTGCTTGCCCCAGATCTTCGTGAAGTCATCGGTGAGCTGAAGTGTCTGGCTGATCTCGTCCGAAGGCAGGAAGCCGTTGCTGCCCAGGGTTGCCAGTCCGCCGAAGTCAATCTCGGGAAGGCCGCCGTTTTCAGGCAACTGTTGGATACCCTGAATTCCATATTGCGCCGGGATACCCATCTCACTTCCTTCGGGTCCGAATCGTGTGGTATGCAGGTGGTTGAATCCTATGCGACCCACGTTGACCGTGCTGGGGTTGAACACGTGGGTCCATGCTATGGCGGTTTGGTTGGAATGCGCAGTCTGGATGCCTTGCTGGAAGGCGCCGCCGTCTGCTACGCCACCGAAGATGCCCGGAATATACTGCGGGTCATCAACGTAGCTGAAGCGGTAGAAGAGCTGGTCCTTATCGCTGGGGTTGAAGTCCGCGCGAACGTCGAAGGCGTTGCGATGCTCGTACAAGCTTGGGCTCACACCGTAATTCGAGAACAGCGAACTGACCGCATTGCTGGTAGGCGACGGATACAGCTTCAACAGCCCGATGGCGTTTTGATCCAGCCTGGCGGCAGGAAGCATATTCAGGCCGGAGCAGGCCGCAAGCGTCGGAGCGGACTTCGCGGCCGATGAACAGGTGTTGTAGCCGAAGGGATCGCGAACATAACCGGTAGTCGTCGCTGCGATGCCGGTCACTGGATCGACCGCGCCCGCGGTGACGGCCCTGGTGGTAGCGGGATCCAGGACAGTTCCTTGCGGAATAGTACGGCCTAGATCGTCCGTCAGGGGGGTCGAGCTCGCCTGCGCGGAGATCAGGTCGGTCATATTTGTGAATCCGCTGTTGGATTCCAACTGGCTCGGTACGGCGCCGGTCGTGGAACTGCCCTGCAAGCGCCGCAGGCCTTCATAGTCGCCAAAGATGAAGATCTTGTTCTTGACGATCGGGCCACCTGCGGAGAAGCCAAACTGATTCTGCTGGTATTCTCCCTTCGTGGTCTTGTGGTAGTCCTCGAACCAATCCGCGGCGTCGAGAACGCGGTTGCGGAAGAAGTCCCAGGCCGCGCCATGGAAGCTGTTGGTGCCGGACTTGATGGTGGCGTTGAGAACGGCGCCCGCGGCACGGCCTTGTTCGGCGCTGAAGTCGGCTGTCTGGACCTTGAACTCCTGGATGGCGTCAACCGGAGGCAGAACGATGAAGTTGGTGCCGTTGAGGAAGTCGACGGTGTCGGAGTTGTTGTCAATGCCGTCCAGCAGGTAATTGTTTTGTGCAGGGCGCAAGCCGTTGGCGGAGAAAGCGCCTGAGGCTGCGTTGCCGCGCGTGTCGGCCTGCGGCGTTTGCATGCCGGCGCCAAGCTGGGCAAGGAAGGTGAAGTTGCGGCCATTGAGCGGGAGATCGTTCACGCTCTCCTGGCTGATGACTTGTCCAACCGATGCTTCTTCGGTCTGCATCAGGGGCGGTGCAGTGGTAACCTCAACGGTTTCAGACGCGGAGCCCAGCTTGAGCTGAACATTGACCAGTAGTGTCTGCGCAACGTTTACAGTAAGGTTCTGCTGGGTGGTCTTGGCGAAACCCTTCGCGGTGACGGTCAGGGAGTAGTGCCCGATTCTGACCGGGGAGAAGGTATATCCGCCGCTGTCGTTCGTCCTAGCCTGTAGGGTGATACCCTGGTCCGTATTCAGGAGGGTTACCTGCGCGTTGGCAACGACCGCACCGGTTGCATCCTGAACCGTACCAGTAATCGTTCCTTCATCCACCTGGCCAAATGCGTACCGACTTTGGAGCAGGAGGAAGCAGAAACATGTGAGGGTGATGGTGCCAAGCAGTCTGAACCAACTGCCGGCTTTGCGATCAAGGCCCATCCGAATATCCTCCATTTTGTCGCGGTTGCGTCCGTTTCAAATTCCGTTCTTCTCCTTCAAGCTCGTTGCTCGGAGGGAGAAGCGGCCACATCGAGCGATGCTGTAAACGACTCCAATGCAAAGCTGTAAACGGTTACAGCACGTGGAAAGCAGGGTATTACCATCGAGCATTATTTGTCAACCGAAAGTTTGAGGTCGTCATCAATCGGAAGTTCGAGATTGTCATTCAGCCAGACGGCAGAGCCTCCGATCACCGAGATGCACATTTTACCCGGTGCCGAGGTGGCTAGATCCCTGTCACGATATCGGCTTCACTTGGCGCGCAAATGGTTTAGAATCTGTGGAATATTGATCCTGACAGACGGCTCCGCCGCCAACGGGTGGGTGTGCCTGGCAAAGGGCAGCCCACCCCATGGCTTGATCGGCATCCGCGTTACCGGTAGGCCAATCTCGCCAAGAAATGAACAGGCTGTGGAAAACTCGTTGGGTTGGAGGGCGCGATGTTGACAGTTGCGTTTCAATACGGGGAGAATTTCTCACCTGGAAGTGTTTTCCACAGCCTGCCTGGCCGAAGCGCCCTTCCTAACGAGGTCATTCGCTACTTGATGTGCAACGCGCCTTCCCAATATGTTCATCTTGAAACGCGCCGCTCCCGAGGCATGCTGAGGGGATTTTGGCCGAATCTGGTCTTGGTGCTATCCTGCGGACACCTTGCAGGCTCCACGGACCCCTTCATATATGTTGCGCGAAAACAAGGACAGCCAGGTTCTTTCTCGGCGGACCCTTCTCAAGGGAATGGGATTGGCCCCCCTGCTCCTGCGTCCGGCCCCATTTTTTGCATCCTCGTTCGTTTTCGCCCTCCCCCAGGTCTTCCCGGTCCAGAACTCCCGTTTTTTCCTTTCCGATCTCCGCTTTACTCCACACTATCCGGAAAAATCTCCACTCGCTGACGTGCTTCGGCTTGTTGCTCCAGGTTCAGATGAGTACATTACTGAAAAGTACGCCTTTGAAATTGAGGCGATTTTTACGGAGTGGAGCCAGGCCCTAAGGGCATCGCTGCACGGCCTTTCGGCCTTGGCCAAGTCGCTGGACCCCGCAATCGAAGTCTCCCCACTCGGCGCCGCCAAGGAGACGCCGGTGCGTTCCGGGTACGGGATCGACATTGTGAGAAGACAGTTTGCCGCCGGCGCGGTTTCTGGGCCGGGGCGGTTTCTTCAGGAGATCCAGGCCTGGCTGGGGCAGGATTCGCGGGTTGAAACGGCTGAGTTCGAAATCTTTGGCATCGAAGAACTTGCTGGAGCCCTGCTGGCAGTTCACCTTGATGTTCGATATGACCTTGTCTCAGTCAAGAGCGATGATCGGCGCGAGGAGCGGGTCGGTTCCTGGCGCATGGAGTGGGGCAGCGATCAATCCGGAGCGTGGAAGGCGCGGCGCGTGGAGGCCGTCGAAGAGACGCTGAGCGTTGCGCAGGGCCCAGTCTTTATCGACGTCACCCACCAGGCGCTGGGCGGAGCGGAATCGTACTCTAAGCAGTTGCTCCGCGGCGCCGACTATTGGCGAACGGTCCTGGATGGCGCCATCGGCGTTGACGTTTACTCGAACAATGGCGTGGCGGCGGGCGATTTCGATAACGACGGCTTCGACGATTTCTATGTTTGCCAGCCTGCCGGATTGCCAAACCGCCTGTACCGCAACCGGGGCGACGGCTCCTTTGAAGACGTAACCGAGAAGGCCGGGGTTGGCGTACTCGACAACACTGCGTGCGCGCTGTTTGCCGACTTCCGGAATGTCGGGCGCCAGGATCTCCTTGTCGTTTGCGGCACCGGTCCTCTCCTCTTCCTGAATCAAGGCGACGGAACC
>Ga0182014_10002919_pt1 | contig 21070 bp, 23 predicted proteins | sample 612S2DmetaG_FD_120489 | JGI IMG/M metagenome (GOLD analysis project Ga0182014, IMG submission 120489) | Permafrost microbial communities from Stordalen Mire, Sweden - 612S2D metaG | ecosystem: Environmental > Terrestrial > Soil > Wetlands > Permafrost | place: Sweden: Stordalen | collected... | reverse complement strand
GACAATCGGACGCAAGCCGCGCCATGCTCACACGCGGGCTCAATGGCCCAGAGGGGGACCGGGCTGGCTTGCGTCCTTAACCTCGCCGGCTTCGCGCCGGCTGGCAATTGAGAGATACAAGGGGGGCGATTCGTATCGCGATATAAAGAAGCGTGATGCGGCTCCTCTGCGGGGCGGAGGCGGTTCCATGATGGCGCCTATGCGCCTTTGGACGGAGCCATTAAGTTGCCGGTGTCAGGCCTTGAGCATTACGGCGCGTCAGACCAAGCTTGTATGAAAATCGCTGAGTCCACCAGTGAACTGAGGGCCTGAATGCAGGCGTTAAGGCGTTCATCAAACAACACACGCTGATCTGATGATTCTGTCCAACCGGAGAATCCCTTCAAAGCTTCGTTGAGTATCGGATTGGAACTGCCAAATTGGAGTGGCCCTCTGGCGTGAGCAAATGCATTTCTAACGTTTCTTATCGCATTAATGTCGTTGAATAGCTTACCATCAATGCTCTTGCATGCATATGCGATCTCTATTTTTGCACTAAATGTTGAGAAGCGCCCACGACTACCGAAAAGTTTTGAATCCTGCGTGGTTTCGCACAAGACCATTGCAAGTAAATCCTCTAAAGCGGATGCGGTGACAATAACGTATGACGTATCGTTTTGTGTTGCTAATGTATGCAGCGTTTCGACCAGACGTTCTTCTGTGGTAGCGTACTGGTCTAATTCGTCAGACATGGCATCTTGCTTTGATTCCGCCCGCATGAGTGCGCGTCCCCCTAGCGAAGGCAGCATTTTCGGCGTCGAGCCGACTTGCGTCAATAGCAAATCACCGAATAGACAAAGCGAGCCGCAACCCTCGACCTTGTAGCACGATGGTTTCGGCCTCCCGACCAGCCGCCCGCTTTTTAGCGGGGGAGGGTTATGATGGGGGCTACGCGACAACCCTCGTTTTCGCCCGCGTTCTAGTTTATCCTTAGCCGCCAAGAGCAAAGGATCGGCGCGTGATGAGCGAGAACATCGAACCAGCCTCCCCTCCCCCGCCGGCTTTCACGCCGGAGGAGGAGTTCACGGCTTATCGCCAGATGCTGCTGATTCGGCGCTTCGAGGAGAAGGCCGGGCAGATGTACGGCATGGGGCTGATCGCCGGCTTCTGCCATCTCTACATCGGCCAGGAGGCGGTGGTCGTCGGCGTCAAAATGGCGGCGCGCGAGGGCGATCAAATCGTGACCTCCTATCGCGACCACGGCCATATGCTGGCCTGCGGCATGGATCCCAAGGGCGTGCTGGCGGAGCTGACTGGACGGCGAAGCGGCTTCTCCAAGGGCAAGGGCGGCTCGATGCACATGTTTTCGCGGGAGAAGAATTTCTTCGGCGGCCATGGCATCGTCGGCGCGCCGGCGCCGATCGGCGCGGGGCTCGCCTTCGCCAACGCCTATCGCCGCGACGAGCGAGTGTCGCTGACCTTTTTCGGCGACGGCGCCGCCAATCAGGGCCAGGTCTACGAGACGTTCAACATGGCCGAGCTGTGGCGGCTGCCGGTCGTATTCATCGTAGAGAACAATCATTACGCCATGGGCATGTCGGTCGAGCGCTCCTCGGCGCAGCGGGATTTCGCCAGGCGCGGCGCCGCCTTCAACATTCCCGGCGCGCAAGTCGACGGCATGGACGTACGAGCGATGCGCGCCGCCGCGGCGCAAGCGATCGACTGGTGCCGCAAGGGGAATGGGCCGTACATTATCGAGGCGCAGACCTATCGCTATCGCGGCCATTCGATGTCCGATCCCGCGAAGTATCGGCCCAAGGAAGAAGTCGCGCGGATGCGCGAGGAGCACGACCCTATCGAGCAGGTGCGCTTGCGGCTGCTGGCGCTGGGGACAAGCGAGGATGAATTGAAGAAGATCGACGCGCAAACGCGCAAGCTCGTCGCGGAAGCCGCCGATTTCGCCACCGCCGACCGCGAGCCGGACCCCGGCGAATTGTGGACGGATGTGCTTGTATAGAGCGACGAAGAATACCGGACGATGCGAGGATGTGAAGCGATGGGGCCGATACGATGACCGTGAACATCCTCATGCCCGCGCTCTCGCCGACCATGGAGCAGGGCAAGATCGCCAAATGGCTTAAAGCCGAAGGCGACCGCATCAAGTCCGGCGATGTCGTCGCCGAGATCGAAACCGACAAGGCGACGATGGAGGTCGAGGCGATCGACGAGGGCGTGCTGGCGCGCATTCTCGTGCCGGGCGGAACCGAGAATGTCGCCGTCAATACGCCCATTGGCGTGATCGCGCTGGATGGAGAGGACGCCTCCGCCGTCCCCGCGCCCACGGTGGCGCCGGCAGCCGCGCCGTCGGCGCCCGGGGCCGCGACCGCCGCCGCGCCCGCGCCCGCGCCCGAGGCGCCAATCCCGGCCGCGGCCAAGCCGGCGCCCGAGCCCGAGCCCGAAGTGCCGCCGGGAACCGCCATGGTGAACATGACCACGCGCGAAGCCCTGCGCGACGCGATGGCCGAGGAGATGCGCCGCGACGGCGATGTATTCATTCTCGGCGAGGAGGTCGGCGAATATCAGGGCGCCTATAAGGTCACGCAGGGCTTGTTACAGGAGTTCGGCCCGCGCCGCGTCGTGGATGCGCCGATCACCGAATATGGCTTCACGGGACTCGGCGTCGGCGCGGCCTTCGCCGGTCTGCGCCCCATCGTCGAATTCATGACCTTCAACTTCTCGATGCAGGCCATCGACCACATCGTCAACTCCGCCGCCAAGACGCTCTATATGTCCGGCGGGCAGGTGCATTGCCCGATTGTGTTTCGCGGCCCCAATGGCGCGGCGGCCCGTGTCGCCGCCCAGCACAGCCAGGATTACACCGCATGGTATTCGGCGGTTCCCGGCCTCAAGGTGGTCGCGCCTTCCACGCCCGCCGACGCCAAGGGTCTGCTCAAAAGCGCCATACGCGACAATAATCCGGTGGTGTTTCTGGAGAACGAGATTTTATACGGCAAGACTGGCGAGGTGCCGTCGCTGGACGAATTCCTTATTCCCATCGGCAAGGCGCGCATCGCGCGGGCGGGCCGCGACGTGACGCTGGTGTCTTTCTCCATCGGAATGACCTATGCGCTTGCCGCGGCCGCGGAACTGGCCCAGGAGGGGATCGACGCCGAGGTCATTGATCTCCGCACATTGCGGCCGATGGACGTTCCGGCGATTGTCGAATCGGTCAAGAAGACGCACCGCTGCGTCGCCATCGAAGAGGGCTGGCCGCAATGCGGCGTCACCGCCGACATCGCCGCGCGCGTGCAAGAGGAGGCGTTCGACTGGCTCGACGCGCCGGTGCTGCGCGTGACCGGCAAGGACGTGCCCATGCCCTACGCCGCCAATCTGGAAAAGCTGGCGCTGCCGAGCGTCGCCGAGGTGGTCGCGGCAGCGAAGGCGGTTCTTTATCGTTAGAAATTGAGATATTGGAGGGACAAAGTGGTAGATCTGACAATAATTCAAGAGCTTTCGAATGATTTGCCCAAAGATCCGATATTGGCGATAGCTCAGTTTGCGCGTAATGTAAAAATTATAGTTCCGCTTAGAAAGCAAGAAGAGAACTTTAGCTCGAAGGATGGATTTGCGATAATTTCTTTTTTTAAGAAGTTTATGAATAAATTTTCTATTAATATTGATATTAGTTCAATATATTACGACCAGAAAGAAACATATAGCTTTAACCACGTAATGGGTGTTGCAGACAAAATAATTTCAGCAGAGCTGGGGTTATTAGAAGACACGATCGCATCCGAAGTTGACGGCGTAATTGGGCAATACGGTGCTAATATTGACGTTAATGGATTTGGTTTTGCAAGATTAAATGCGACTGAAAAGAACAAAATACATGAGCATATCAGCCGGATTCGGTCATTGATCGATGCAAGCGATTTGCCGGACCGAAAGAAGAATGCGTTATTTGAGCGGTTGAATAGTCTGGCGGGGGAGGTTGACCAGTATGGAACGCGCACTGATCAATTTTTTGCTTTTATGGGCGATGTTGCATTTGTAATGGGCGATATGACTAATAAAGCTAAGCCGCTTATCGCGGAAGTAAAAGATATGATGAAAATTCTAAGCCGTTCGAGAGCGCGCCAAGAAGGAGTTTCGCTTCCCCCTGGTGATGAGACCGTGCTTTTGCCGCCGCCGGAAGACGAAGAGGCTTAGCAATGGGCGTCGTAACCGCTTCCGCGCCATTGGTTCACAAAGATACTATACCTCCCTTCGCGCGGCCGCCTGCGAAGGAGTCACCATGACTCCCGAGCGCCGAAACGCCCTTGTGATCGCCGCCGCGATTCTAGCCGCGCTGCTGACAGCGTTTTACGCCCTCTCGCGCGACAAGGAGTTGGCCGGCGATCTTCTAAAGGCGCTGTTCGGGCTTTCCGGCGGCACGACGGCGGGCGGGTGACCGAAACTGTAAAAGGAAGACGACAATGACCACCGCCGCGTCAGCGCAAGATTCGAACATCCTCGTCTTCGCCTCGCCGCTCGCGCGCCGGCTGGCGAAAGAGGCCGGCCTCGACATTGGCGCGTTAAAGGGCTCGGGCCCGCATGAGCGCGTCGTCGAACGCGATGTTCAGGCGGCGGTGGCGAGCGGCGGGCGGCCCGCGCCGGCCAAGGCCTTCGCGTCCGCGCCTTCGGCCGACGTAACCAAGAAATTCTATGTGCTCGATTCATATGAGGAAATCCCGCATGATTCGATGCGCAAGGCCATCGCGCGCCGGCTCACCGAAGCGGCGCAGAGCATCCCGCATTTTTATCTGACCTGCGATTGCGAGATCGACGCGCTGCTGCGCCTGCGCGAGGAGGCGAACATGGCCGCGCCCGGCGCCGACGAGGGCAAGCCGGCCCATAAAATCTCGGTTAATGATTTCGTCGTCAAGGCGCTGGCTTTGGCGCTGCAAAAGGTTCCCGACGCCAATGTGACCTATACGCCGGAGGCGATGCTGCGGCACAAGGCGAGCGATGTCGCCGTCGCCGTGTCAATCCCCGGCGGGCTGATCTCGCCGATCGTGCGCAACGCGGAGGCCAAGAGCCTGAGCGAAATCTCAAATGAGATCAAGGAACTTTCGCAACGCGCCAAGGAGCGGCGGCTAAAGCCCGCCGACTATGAGGGCGGCGTCAGCGCTGTGTCGAATCTCGGCATGTTCGGCGTCAAAAACTTCACGGCGGTGATCAATCCGCCGCAATCGACCATTCTGGCGGTGGGCGCCGGCGAGCCGCGCATTGTCGCGCGGAATGGGGCGGCCGTGGTCGCGACGATCATGACCGTGACGCTGTCCTGCGATCATCGCGCGGTCGACGGCGCGCTCGGCGCGGTGCTGCTGGCGGCGGTGAAACGCTTCATCGAACATCCGGCCGCGATGCTGGTTTAAAGAAAAAGCCCGGCCGCGAAAGCCGGGCTTCTTTTGGGATCAGCTTGCCGCCGATTAGTATTTGGCGATCGTCGGAGCCGGGGCGCCCCAGTTGAAGTGATAGTTCACGCCGGCGCGCACGACGTTGATCTCGGGATGATGGTTGTTGCCCAACTCCCAACCGGTGTAGGCGCCGTTGATGCCGCTGCTGGCGAGGTCGACGTAGAGATACTCAAGCTTCGCCGACCAATGCGGGGCGAACAGCCACTCGGCGCCGCCGCCGGCCGTCCAGCCGGTGCTGGTGTTGCTCCGTTGGAAGACGGTCACGTCGCCGTACGCGAAGCCGGCGGTGCCATAGAGCAGCAAGGTCGGGGTCACGAGATAGCCGGCGCGGCCGCGCACGGTGCCGAACCACGGAAGACCGAGATTGCCGCCGTTGCCGGTCACGAGAGGCGTGAGCAGGCCGGTGGTCGAACCCGGATAGGGGCTGGTGTAGAGCCCAGCATAGTTGCCCTGGTTGCCGCCAGTGATGCTGGTGCCCTGAAAGTCGGTTTCGGCGCCAATCACGAACTGATTGATCTGGTAGTTATAGCCGACCTGGCCGCCGCCGACCACGCCGCCGGTGTTGCTGTTGGTCTGGCCGCCGCCGGGCAGGAAGAACAGGTTCGGGCTGGCGCCGGGGAACGGCGTGGAGCCGATGCCGTACGTCGTGTCGGCGTAGGGCAGATAGCTGTTGTTGTTGCTGTTGGCACTCCAGCCGCCGCCGATGTTCAGACCGCCGTAGAACCCGGTCCACATCGGCGGGGGCGGCGGCGGCGGAACATAGACCGGCGCTTCCTTGCGTGACGGCAGATCGGCGGCGAAAGCCGAGCCCGCGGCGAGCGCCAACGCAATCGCGGTGCTGGCCAATAGATTTTTCATTTGGAACGCTCCTCTAAGGCTAATCGCCGTTTACCCTTTGCAGACGACACGATTATCGTTGCGGTAATCATACGCATTGAGGCGCGTGGATCAAGAAGAACTGGCGAATCAGGCGTTAGGATGGCGTCGCTATTATGTTTTTCGGTTAACCAAACCTTTATTAAAAATTTCTCCGCAACGCACTCTTAATAAATTCAGGTAACGAATTCTTAATAAGTAGCCGCGTTACTCCAGCACAGCCTGCATCTCGAACGCGCCAACGTCGGTCATGATGGTGAGCGTCGCCGCGACCCCGCTTTGTCGCGGCTTGGCCGCGCCACAACAACTCGAAACCAGCGTCAGATCGAAGCCCTCGCCGTCCGCCGACCGCGCGCTGTCCAAAAACAGCGGCTCGGGCGTCTCGGCGAAAAGGTCTCGCGCTTTCCCCTGCCCCAGATACGTCAGACGCCAGGCGTTCGGCTTGTCCTCGCGCCGCGTCAACGCGAACAGGCTCTTGGCCTCGGCGGGGGCGACTTTTTTGGGGACTAGGGCTAGGGCTTGCGCGATCTGTCCCGCGAAGGGCGACGCGCCACCCGCCGCAAAAGGCAGAGAGAGCCGCGCCCGGGCGGGCAGGCAGATCTTGCCGCAAGCGGCATAGTCCAGCGCGAGATCAAGCACGACCGGCGCCTTGGGGTCGCGCGGCGCGACGCGCAGCGGAAAGATCACATTGGCGTCGTAGCCGGCGACAATGCTGCCCGCCTCGTCCATATGCTTGGGTCCGGGGTAAAGCACCTCGACCGAGGCGACATTGACGGAGCGCGAGAAATCGAACACCGGAGGCGATCCGGCGTCGCCGGGCTGGCGCCAATAGGTGACGGTATTGGGATCGAGGTCGATCTCAACTCCCGCCGCGTAAAGCCCTTCCTTGTCCCGCCCGCCGGCCAGAAGCCGCGCCGAGGAAGTCCGCGCTTTGTCAAACGCCGAGGCGAAGGGAGCATCCGCGCCAAAGGCCGCGAGCGATGACGAGACGCCCAAGAAAGCGGCCAGAAGGAGGCAAGGAAGCGATTTCGCGCGGCATTGCTTGAGCATCTGGAAGGCCCTGATAAAATTTTGTCTTTCGCTGCCGCGGCGTCGCTTGTCGGCGGCGCGGAGCGAGCGTAGCATGATGCTATGAGCGCGATCCGAAAGAAGCAAGGCTCCGCCGCGGCGGCCGGCGCGAAAGCCGCCCCGAAACAACATTTGTTCCTTGATGGGCAGTTGCTTGTCGCCATGCCCGGCATGACGGACGAGCGTTTCGCGCGCTCGGTCATCTATCTGTGCGCCCATTCTGCGGACGGCGCCATGGGCATCATTCTCAACCGTCCTGCCAGCGTGCGCAACTTCCCGGAGCTGCTCGAACAATTGCGCGTGATCGACTCCGACGAGCGCATCAAACTGCCGAGCGCGGCCAAGGATATTCAGGTGCTGTTTGGCGGGCCGGTGCAGACAGACCGCGGCTTCGTGCTGCATTCGGCGGATTTCCACATCAACAACTCGACCCTGCCGATAGACGAAGGCGTTTCTCTGACCGCGACGATCGACATTTTGCGCGCGATAGCCATGGGCGAAGGCCCCGACCGCGCGCTGCTGGCGCTCGGCTATGCCGGCTGGGGCGCGGGCCAACTCGAAAACGAAATCCAGCTCAACGGCTGGCTGCACTGCCCGGCCGATCCGGCCATCGTCTTCGACCGCGACCTCGACACCAAATATTCGCGCGCGCTGCGCTCCATCGGCATCGATCTGGCGAGCCTGTCGGTGACCGCCGGGCATGCGTGAGCCGCTCACGGCGTCGGATTGCTGTGCAGCTGATGAAGGGCGTCGACCCGCACCTCTATCTCCGGGGTTATCCTCACCTCGATCGACCCCATGTCCGCTTCAAGCTGCGCCAGCGTCGTCGCACCGATGATGTTGGAGGTCACGAAGGGTCGCGACGTCACATAGGCGATGGCGAATTGCGCGGGATCGAGGCCAAGTTCCTCGGCCAGAGCCAGATATTTGTCGATCGCCTCCGCCGCGCCGGCGGTCTCGTATCTCTGGCCGCGCTCGAACAACGTCGTGCGGGCGCCGGGCGGGCGGGCGCCGTTCTGGTATTTGCCGGTCAGATACCCCTGCGCCAGCGGCGAATAGGCGAGCAGTCCGACCTGATCGCGCCAGGCGAACTCCGCCAGCCCCATCTCGAATGTGCGGTTAAGAAAGTGATAGGCGTTCTGGATCGAAACCACGCGCGGGCCGACGCCTGCCTCCGCGCCGCGCAGGAAGCGCGCGACGCCCCAGGGAGTCTCGTTGGAGAGCCCGATATGGCGGACCTTGCCGGCCTTCACCAGTTCATCCAGCGCCGCCAGCGTCTCCTCGACGGCGACCTCCTCGCGCGCGCTCGGTTGGCGCCAGACGGTTCCATCAGAGCCAAACAGCGGCACGGAGCGGTCCGGCCAATGCAGCTGATAAAGGTCGATGTAATCGGTTTGCAGCCGTCTCAGCGAGCCTTCGATGGCATAAGCGATGTTCTTTTTGTCGAGCCGCGTGGGCGTGTTGTTCTCGCGAAGCCAGGTCATTTCGCCGCGCCCGGCGACCTTGGTGGCGACGATCACCTTGTCGCGTCCGCCCCTCGCCTTGAGCCAGGAGCCGACGATGCGCTCGGTCGAGCCCTGGGTCTCGGGGCGCGGCGGAATGGAATAGATCTCCGCCGTATCGAGAAAATTGACGCCGCGCGAAAAGGCGTAATCGAGCTGCGCATGGCCTTCGGACTCGTTGTTCTGCTGACCGAAGGTCATCGTGCCAAGACACAGCGCCGAGACCGAAAGATCGGTTCGGCCGAGCTTGCGATATTCCATTGTTGAGGTTCCCCGCGATCCGCCCACCCACGGGCGCCATTTCCCTATCGTACGGGCAACGGCCCCGCTCGCAAATTCTCCCGCGCCAGCGAAACAAGCATGTCGGTCGTCGCCTTGTCGCCAAGCCATGAATCAACGCGGTGATTGCCGAGCCGCGCGCTATCGCATTTTCGATATTTCTCATAAGAACCGCTAAGAAATTGCGGCAGCAGCAAATAATCTCCGACGTTTCGCGGCGCGTGCGCCGGCGTCACTTTAAACGTGTAGCTGCCCGGACATCCGTAATGCGCGCCGACCGGAGGATAAACCGGAAAGACCGGATAACGAATTAAATCGTCGATCAGATAGTTTTCGTAGTCGATGTCGGGAACCGAAATGCCTATGTGCTTCAATAGTTTCTTGGCCACGTCGAAAAGCACGAAAGGTTTGGGGTGATTGACGGTGTGCATGAAGACCCCGCGACGCGCCCAACCGCCGAGCTCGGCGCTTAAATCCAGGCCGCAGGTTTGCTTGACGCCGTCGATGAGTTCGGCGCTCGCCTCGTTCCAAAAGTCGAAATACCTCAGAGCCTCGAAAACATTATTGTTGAACAGCGCGTTGGCTTCTCGCGGCGACAGGCCGTTGCGGAAGGCGAACAGCGCCAGGGCGGAATGATAGGGGCCGAGCGGACCGAACACAGGGGCGCGCTCATCGTCGCCCGTTCCGCCAGCATAGACGCAGTCGGGATGGAACGCGGCGAAAGTTATCATCGGAATCGAAATCGGGTTTTTCAGCAGACCCCGCAATTCAACGGAGCCGCCGCCGGGAATAAGCCCCGGCGAAAATTCGTGCATCAGCACGTGATCGTAGGTCGCGAGAGTTCGGGCGAGGAATTTTAGCGGTAAGCGAGACAACGTGATCACGGGAAAGTGATCGACCTTCGCGGTCGGACACAGCAACTGCATCGAATAGGCGACGCTGAAACTTTGGCAATTGCCGACGACGGCGATGCGCGGACCGGTGGCGCGTAGCGCCCTCCCCGTCATTTTGGCGACGAAGGGTTCGGCCAAATATTGATACCATGTTCTAGCGGTCTGCTTGTCGATCGGCTTGAGCATTAAACTGAGGTCTCCCGGGCGCCTGATTGAGCGACGCCCGCCGCGCGGCGGGAGCCAATAGGCCGCCGCGACCAAATTTGCGACGCCAACGCCAAATTCGATCCGGCGCCATCAGGCCACGAGCCGCGAAGGCTGCTTATGTGTTTGAACGAGATTTCAAATTTTGGCAAATATCGGATGACGACGTATTGTCGCGACGTCGGTTCCGCGTCCTTTTTCGCCGCGCCGCCTGGATTTGCGCGCCTAGCCTTTAATTGGTTTTTTACGCTCATTTGACTACAATGACGCTGCTTGCTTGCATCATAAGAGTTTTGTTCCGATCATATGAGAATGTTTTGGCGGACGAGATATGCAAGAGCGCCAATTTGTCTAGAGCGAGTTCCAAAAAAGTCGACGCACTTTTTCGACGGGAACTCGCCATGCTGTTAAACTTTAAGCGATTTCCCTTGGTCGGATGTTTCCGCCCGAACGGAATACGCTCCGAGGCGTCGAATTGGCGCGAATAAGGAAATTTAAGCGTCGTCATCAAGAGACCTCGACGTCGGACAGCGGATTTCGTGAGCGCGCCGTCGCTTCGCAAAGGATGCATGCGGGCGGAGGGACGAGTTCTCGTCCGCCGAGACCAAGGCTAGGGCTTTTCGTTGGAAGCCCGCGCCCGAACTGGAGTTCAAGTAAAAGCCATGGGCAAGTTCACTCTTAGACTTGATAGAGACACGGACCCGCGGAAGCCCTTCCGCTCCGACGAACAACCCTTGCCGCCCGAAAAGGCGCGCCTGGTCAAGCATCAGGACGTTTCGGGCTCGCGCTTGCGCTTCGGCTTCACCGTGGTCGTCACCTTCATACTGGGCTTCGGCCTGTCCGCGGTGAGCTTTTCGCTGTTTAATATTCTGTTCAACGGCGCGCCGTGGCCGCATTTTTTGTAGCCTCGCCGCCGCCAGCCGGCTACCGCAGATAGTCGCTCGACTCCAGATCCCGGCGCAGTTCAAAACTCTTGAACTGCGTGAAAATCGGAACGATCCAGGACTTGAGCGCGGCGCGAACGACGATTGAGATATTCGTGGGCGGCGCTTGAAGAAAGCGCCAAAGCGAGAGCGACGGATCGTCAAGAATATTGACCACCGCGCCCGGCAAGGCCGACACGACGAATTTATGCTTGGCCGGGTAGCGCCGCAAAATATCCGACGCCTTCGGGCCCAACGGTCGCGCGCCTTCGTTATGGACCACGACCATCGGCAACTCGGGCCATGTCGCGTTCAGCGATTGCGCGCTGGCCAACGCGGCCTCGCTAGCGTCGGCGTGGAACAGCAGTATCGGTTCGATCCCGTTGCGGCGGCCTTCCTCGACGAAGCCGATCTCCTGCACCGTCGCGAAAAAGCGCTGAAAGCCGCGATGCCAGACATCGACGATCTTGGTCGTCCCGTCCCGCGCCAGCAGACTGTCGAACAGCGCGATCTGCCCCTTGATGTCGCCAACATCCACGGTCGTCACAAGATCGGGAAAAAAAGCCCCGTAGCGGGGCTCGTGCGGATCGGTGTCGAAGCCCACGACCGGCGATCGCGAAAACAGACGATAATCGGTGAGCAGGCGCGCCGTGGTCGAAACGCCAGCGCGGGCGCTGCATGAACAAACTATGAATACGTCGCCGCTTCGTCCTGCCATCTATCCCGCCATCGCCGCCGCCGGGAGATTGCGCTCTCTGGAGCGCTTCAACGCTCCCTGCCGGCTTTGCCGGACCTGCCTGGCGCGACGGCCGGCGCGCGCGGCGCCAGCGGAGCGACGAGACCAAGCAGGCCCACGCGGTCGAACTCCTCGGCGATCTTATTTTGCCAGGTGCGCACATAGCCGCGCAGCACGAAGGAGTGTCCGGCGTGGTCGCCTTCGGCGGTCTTGTCAGCGACGAAGGTGGAGAAGGGCGTCCCGGCGATCTCGACCTGTTCATAGGCGATTTCATTCAGCTTCGGGATCGTCAATTCGCCGGCGGTTTGCACCTTCTCGAAATATTTGCGGTGCGTCACCGGATCCCATTCGAAGAAAGTCGTATCGTTGACGTGGTTCTTGACCAGAAAATACTGCGCGTCCTCGACATAGGGCGCGATTTCCTCAATCTCCTCGAGCGAGGATATGGACGAGCCGAGCACATGGAAAACCACGAAATTGAACTCGCCTTCCTTCACGGCCTCGAGGAAACCCATGTCGTGCAGGGCCTGCAACGCGATGCTCAAGCCGCCGGCGCGCACGTCGATTACGCTCACCTTGATTTGCGCCGTTTCCAAAGTGTCGATGATCTTCATCTGGTCGGCGGTCGAGGTCAGGTCGACGATCTCTGTTTCCTCGGGATGAAACCTATGCAGCGTCCCACGTGGATGTTCCGTGTCGAAGGCGCGCGTGATCACATTATTGTTTGCAAGATAATCCAAAACCGCGCGAGCGATCGTGGTCTTGCCGACGCCGCCCTTGTCCGCTCCAATGACAATAACTGAAGGTTTCATATTCCGTCCCGTTTCTTGCGCCGCATGTTGCGGAGCGAGCTGTTCGCGCGCTTCCTCGGCCTTGTTCGACGAAAGGTTCCTTGGGTCTCGTAACGGTTTCCGTGTCATGGAGCGATCCTATAGCATCAGCGCGGCGTTCGCGCACGGGCGATTCCTGAAATCTTGACAAATTTGATTTACAACCCAGCGACGGCGCGCGCCAAGCTTGAAGTCAGCCGCTGGGAAAATTAACTACTTTTTTAAGTGGTATATTGCGATATCGCGCTCTGTTAAAGTGAATTGACATTCGCTCGACGACAGGTATGTAACACTGCTCGAACCGGACATTCGCCGCTCGCGCGGGCGATCACGGTTGTCGCGCGATGGTGATTATCGCGCCAGTAAGGGGCGCTCTCGCGCGGCGGCGCGGGGAAACGAGGCGGGCGTATGCACGAAGCGAAGGCGCGCTTGGAGAGGCCGACGACCGTGATCCATGTCGAGGATCGGGCGGGCGTCACACATGCGATCGAGCCCGTCGAAGGCTGGCGGCTGATGGAAATCCTGCGCGATTACGGGCTTGCCATGGAAAACACCTGCGGCGGCGCGCTGGCATGCGCGGAATGTCACGTTCTCATCGACCCCGAATGGGTCGCCAAGGTTCCGCCGCCTCGGGAGGACGAACTGGACAAGCTCGACGAATTGCCGCTGATCTTCGAAAACTCCCGCCTCTCCTGCCAAATCATTTGGTCGGACGATTTGGACGGGCTGCGGCTGACAATCCCCTTGGCGGTGTGATGACGCAGTTGAAAAATCCACAAATTCTGTTCGCCAGCGATCTGCGCGACGGCGAGGTGCTGTTTCTTGGGGCCTCGGGTTGGGCGCGCGATCATCGCCAAGCCAGCGTCGCCCGCGACAGCGTCGAAGCGGCGGCGCTGGAGGCGCGCGGCAAGGCCGACGTCGCCGCCAATCGCGTCGTCGACGTCTATCTCGCCGACGTGGCGATCGGCGCGGGCGGCGCGCCGGAGCCGCTGCATTATCGCGAAAAAATGCGGATCAAGGGGCCGAGCGTGCGCCGCGATCTTGGCAAACAGGCCCAATTGGCGCAGGCGGGAGAGCCACGATGACCGCGCACGATCCGCGACAAGCGGCGCGCCCCAACGCGCCGACGACGACATATCGTTACGACGCTTACGACACGGCCTTCGTGCGCGAGCGCGTCGCCGAATTTCGGCAGCAGGTGGCCCGCCGCCTTGAAGGCGCGATGACGGAAGACGAGTTCCGTCCGTTCCGGCTGATGAACGGACTTTATCTGCAATTGCATGCCTATATGCTGCGCGTCGCCATTCCCTACGGGACGCTGACCGCGCGCCAGATGCGCCGCCTCGCCGACATCGCCGACAAATGGGACAAGGGCTACGGCCATTTCACCACGCGCCAGAATCTCCAGTACAACTGGCCGAAACTGGTCGACGTTCCCGATATTTTGGAGGCGCTCGCCGATGTCGAGATGCACGCCATCCAGACTTCCGGCAATTGCATCCGCAATGTCACCGCCGATCATTTCGCCGGCGTCGCCGTCGACGAAATCGAAGACCCGCGCCCGACGGCGGAATTCTTGCGGCAGTGGTCGAGCCTGCACGCGGAATTCAGCTTCCTGCCGCGCAAGTTCAAGATCGCGGTGAGCGGCGCCGCGCATGACCGCGCCGCGATCAAGGCGCATGACATCGGCCTGCGCATCCATCGCGACGACAAGGGCGAACCCGGTTATGAGGTGTTCGTCGGCGGCGGCCTCGGGCGCTCGCCCTTCATCGGCAAGACCGTGCGCGAATTCCTGCCGCGCGAGGACTTGCTCGCCTATCTCGAGGCGATCCTGCGCGTCTACAACCGCTTCGGCCGCCGCGACAACAAATACAAGGCGCGCATCAAGATCCTCGTGCACGAGACCGGCATCGAGGAGATAAAGGCGCAGATCGAAGCCGAGTTCGCCGCGATGGACCGCTCGCCGTTCAAGCATGACGAAGAGGAATTCGCCCGCATCGCCGGCTTTTTTGCGCCGCCTCCTTACGAAACCTTGCCGTCCGAGTCGGCGGCGCTGGAAGACGCCAAGCGCGCGAACGCCGCGTTCAGAGCCTTCGCGGAGGTCAATGTCCACGAGCATAAGACGCCCGGTTACGCCATCGTCACCGTGTCGCTAAAGCCCATTGGCGGCGTTCCCGGCGACGCGACTTCAGCGCAAATGCGCATGCTCGCAGACGCCAGCGAAAAATTCGGCTTTGGCGAATTGCGCGTCAGCCACGAGCAGAACATCATCCTGCCGCATGTGAAGAAGGATGACCTTTTCGCGCTGTGGCAGATGCTGGACGCGGCGGGATTGGCTACCGCCAACGCGGGGTTGCTGACCGATATCATATCCTGCCCCGGCCTCGATTATTGCGCGCTGGCGACGGCGCGTTCGATTCCGATCGCGCAGGCGATTTCCCGTCGCTTCTCGGACCCCGAGCGGCAACGCCTGATTGGAAAGCTCGGCATAAAGATTTCGGGCTGCATCAACGCTTGCGGCCATCACCACATCGGCGCGATCGGCATTCTCGGGCTCGAAAAAAAGGGCCAGGAATCCTATCAGATCACGCTGGGCGGCGATCCGTCGCTCTCGGCGGCGATCGGCGAATTGCTCGGCCCCGGCGTCACCGCCGATCAAGTGCCCGATGTAATCGAACATATTGTCGACTTCTATCTCGCGGAACGCCAGGGCGACGAGCGTTTCATCGACACATGGCGGCGGTTGGGCCACGCCCGCTTCAAGGACGTGCTGCGGCGGGAGGGCGAAGATGGCGCTGATATCTGACGGCAAATTCGTCGAGAACGACTGGCGCCACCTCGCCGACGAAGAAGATTTGCCGAAAGCCGGCAAGATCATCGTCTCGCGAAAGCGCTTGGACGAAGCTCTCGCGGCGTTGGCCGCCGACATGCCGCTGGGCGTGATCGTCGCCAACACGACCGATCCGGCCGATCTGGCGCCCCATTTTTCGCGGCTCGCCTTGATCGCCGTCGCCTTTCCGGCCTTCGCCGACGGGCGCGGCTTCTCGCTGGCGCGGCTGTTGCGGCGCGCCGGCTTCACCGGCGAATTGCGCGCCAGCGGACGCATTGTCGCGGATCAGTCCGTTCACGCGCGCCAATGCGGCTTCGACACCATCGAAATCCCCGCCGATCTCGCGGCGCGACAGGACGAGGCGCAATGGCGCGCGGCGTTCGGCGCCTATAGCGAGTTCTATCAACAGGGCTATGGAGCGCGGAGTTCGATCCTTGAACGCCGGAGAAAGGCGACATCATGAAACCGTCGCTCGCCGACGTGCTAGGGCCGCGCCTCGCGCCGCTCGATCTCGATCATCGTTTGCAATTGGTGCGCGAATTCGTGCCAGGCCGCATCATCTTCACCACGAGTTTCGGCATCGAGGATCAGTGGATCACTCACGTGATTTTCACGCGCGGCCTCGACATTGAAGTGGCGACGCTCGACACTGGGCGATTGTTTCCGCAAACCTACGATCTGTGGGAGCGCACCGAGGCGCGATACGCCCGCCGCATCGCCGCGGTCTACCCGCAAGCCGAGCCCTTGCAGAAGTGGGTGCGCGACAATGGCGTCAACGGCTTCTACAAATCGGTCGAAAACCGCAAGGCCTGCTGCCATTTGCGCAAGGTCGAGCCGTTGACGCGGCTGCTGGCGGGCGCCTCGGCCTGGATCACCGGGTTGCGCGCCGATCAATCCGCCGAGCGCGGAGCGTTCAACATCGTTGAATTCGACGCCGGCCACAAGCTACTCAAGGTCAATCCGCTGATCGACTATAGCCGCGAAAGAATCGTCGCCGCGACGGAGGAGTTCGACGTGCCGGTGAACGAACTGCACGCGCAAGGCTTTTTGTCGATCGGCTGCGCGCCCTGCACACGCGCCGTTCAGCCCGGCGAAAGCGAGCGCGCGGGCCGCTGGTGGTGGGAGGAAGACGCCAAGAAGGAATGCGGCCTGCACGTCGGCGAGGACGGCGTCTTGCGCCGCGGTCCCGCGCCGGCACGCGAGTCGGCGAAAACTGGCGAGGACGCGTGATGAGTTCGCTGGCGATCCGCAAACTCGGCCATCTCGACCGGCTCGAAGCCGAGAGCATTCATATCATGCGCGAGGTCGTCGCCGAGTGCGAACGTCCCGTGATGCTCTATTCCATCGGCAAGGATTCGGCGGTCATGCTGCATCTTGCGATGAAAGCGTTTTATCCCTCGAAGCCGCCGTTTCCACTGCTGCATGTCGACACGACATGGAAGTTCAAGGAAATGATCGCCTTTCGCGACCAGCGCGCCAAGGAGCTGGGCGTCGAACTGCTGGTGTATAGCAATCCCGCCGGCGTCGAGATGGGCATAAATCCCTTTGTGCACGGATCGAAACTGCACACCGAGATCATGAAGACCGAGGCGCTGAAGCAGGCGCTCGACAAATGGCGTTTTGACGCGGCCTTCGGGGGCGCGCGGCGCGACGAGGAAAAGTCGCGCGCCAAGGAGCGCGTGTTGTCTTTCCGCACGGCGCAGCATCGCTGGGATCCGAAGAACCAGCGCCCCGAGTTCTGGCGCCTTTACAACGCGCGCAAAGGCCCGGGCGAGAGTCTGCGGGTGTTTCCGCTGTCCAACTGGACCGAGGCCGATGTGTGGGACTACATCGCGCGCGAAAACATTCCCGTCGTGCCGCTCTATTTCGCCAAGCCGCGCCCGGTGGTGCGACGCGACGGCGCGCTGATCATGGTCGACGACGACCGCATGAAGCTACTGCCCGGCGAGGTCGTCGAAAAAAAGATGGTCCGCTTCCGCACGCTCGGCTGCTATCCGCTGACCGGCGCGATCGAGAGCACCGCGGCGACGCTGGACGCGATCATCGAGGAGATGCGCGTGAGCCGCTCGTCCGAGCGGCAGGGACGCTTGATCGACCACGACGGCGCGACCTCGATGGAACAAAAGAAACAAGAAGGATATTTTTAAATGCACGGCGGACCCGCGCCAACGCCGGAGACGACCTCCCATCGTCCCGCGACCGAAAAGCCGCTGTTGCGATTCATCACCTGCGGTTCGGTCGACGACGGCAAATCGACGCTGATCGGCCGGATGCTTTACGACGCCGGCCTCGCGCAGGATGATCTGCTCGAAACGCTCGAAAAGGACTCGAAGAAGCACGGCACGCAAGGCGAGGAACTCGATTTCGCGCTGCTGGTCGACGGCCTCGCCGCCGAGCGCGAGCAAGGCATCACGATCGACGTCGCCTATCGCTATTTCGCGACCGGCAAGCGCAAGTTCATCGTCGCCGACACGCCGGGGCACGAGCAATACACCCGCAACATGGCGACCGGCGCCTCGACCGCCGATCTCGCCGTGCTGCTGGTCGACGCGCGCAAGGGCATTCTCGCGCAGACGCAGCGCCACAGCGTGATCGTGTCGATGCTGGGCGTGCGCCACGTCGTCGTCGCGGTCAACAAGATGGACCTTGTGGACTACCGCGAGGAGGTGTTTCGCCAGATCGAAAGGGATTTTCGCGCCTTCGCCGAACATCTGCGCTTCGTGTCGATCTACGTGCTGCCGCTGGTCGCCAAGGACGGCGACAATCTCGTCAAAGCGGGCGCCAAAATGCCATGGTTCGACGGGCCGCCGTTGCTCGCTTACCTCGAAAGCGTCGCGCTCGAAGACGGCTCGATCATCGCGCCGTTCCGCTATCCCGTGCAATGGGTCAACCGTCCGAGCCACGATTTCCGGGGCTTCTCCGGCTTTATCTGCGGTGGCAACGTGCAGCCCGGCGACATCGTGCGCGTTCTGCCGCTCGGCCGCGACACGCAAGTCGCGCGCATCGTCACAGCGGACGGCGATCTCAAGAGCGCCGTGTGCGGCCAGTCGGTGACGTTGACGCTCACCGAGGAAATCGACATTTCGCGTGGCGATCTTCTGTGCTCGCCGGTCTCGCCGGCCAAGGTGGGCGACCGCGTGCAGGCGAGACTCCTGTGGCTGGTGCGCGAGCCGCTAACGCTCGGCAAGAGCTATCTGCTCAAGATCGGCGCGAAGACGACGCCCGCGAGCGTCAAAACGGTCACCGCGCGCATCGAGATCGAAACCGGCCTCGCGGCGCCCCTGCTCGCGGCGGACGAGACGCTCGCCTTCAACGCGATCGGCGAGGCGGAACTGACGCTCGACTCGGTCGTCGTCTGCGATCCCTATGTCGAAAACCGCGAGACCGGCGGCTTCATCCTTATCGATCGCATCACCAACGAGACGGTCGCGGTCGGCATGGTGACATCGGCGCAAAACTCGGAACGCGGCGCGCCGACGCTGCTGGAGGCGAGCTATTCCTCGATGGAAGGCCTGCCGACGCCGCCAACGCCGCTGTTGCAAACGCGCCGCCGCAGCCTCGCCAAGGCGCTGTCCTGGCGCGTGCTGGGCAGCATTCTGACGTTCGTCGTCGTATTCGGCTTTACGCGAGACGTCGGCCTCGCGCTGGCGATCACCGCGACGGAAGCGGTGGCTAAGATCGCGCTCTATTATGCGCACGAGCAACTATGGTCGCGGTATAAATACGGGATGCGCGGCGGCGAGGAGAAGACGCCGGAGGATTTGGGGCTGTAGCGAGTTTGGCCGCTCTCCGTCGGGCCCGCCGCGCTCTTTCAAGCCAATCCAAGCGAATTTCTCTCGACAACACCCCTCTATCAGTGAGGCGTTTCCCCATATTGCGCTTTTGGCGCCGAAGTCCCATTGTCATAAGCGCGAGCATCGCAAGTCCCACGCTTATTGAGATAGATCAAAGCGAGAAAGAGTCATGAGCAGCGCCTTTATCCGCGAACAGGACGACATCGTGCGCGAGGACATCGCTGACCGGCCGGTCAGCGCCTATCGCAATCTCGTGACGCCGGAGGGCTACGCGCGAATCGAGGCGGAGTTGGCGCGTCAGCAAGCCGAGGTTCTGCGCGCGATGGCCGCCGATGATCAGCACGCGTTGGCCTTGGCGCAGCGCGAACTGCGCTATTGGACAGCGCGCCGGGGCAGCGCCGAGATCGTGCATCCGATTGCCGATAAGTCGCATGTGCGCTTTGGTCATCGCGTCGAGCTCCAGCTCGCCAACGGCGAGAAACGCTCCTTCAAAATCGTCGGCGAAGACGAGGCGGACCCCGCGAACGGCTTGCTGCCACACGTCGCGCCTCTCGCCACGGCGTTACTCGGCAAAAGCGTCGGGGATACGCTCGAGGCCATCCACGAGAAGGCGAAAATCTTGAAGATTAGCTAGCGACATCGCGATGTCGAACGTCAGCACCTGCCTCTGGTTTGGCAAAGATGCGGAGACCGCCGTCCGTTTCTATGTCTCTCTCGTGCCTAGCTCCAGCATCAAGCACATCCAGCGTTCGCCGGGGGCTTGGCCCGGCGGGGAAGCTGGCGACGTAATCCTTGTGACTTTCACACTCGGCGGTCAGAACTTCCAGGCGCTGAACGGCGGCGAGCCTGCCCATTATGGCACTGCCGCCTCCATCTCGATCGAGTGCGCCGACCAGGCGGAAGTGGATCGGCTGTGGACAGCGCTCACCGCCAATGGCGGCTCGGAAATCATGTGCGGGTGGCTACGCGACAGATGGGGCGTGCCCTGGCAAATCGTACCCGAGACTCTGCCGCGTCTACTGGCTGACCCTGATCCTGCCGTCTCGAGCCGGGTTTTCGCGGCGATGAAGGGTATGGTCAAGCTCGACATCGCTGCCCTGGGGCGCGCGGCCGCCGGATGAGGCGAATGCATCCTTGTCGCTTGCCCGGGACGATTTAGGTGACCTACGACGATTTCAACGCATTGTGCGGCGCTCTTCCAGCCACGAACCATGTGGTCCAATGGGGAAAATCGCATGTGTGGAAAGTCGGCGACAAGGTTTTCGCCATTGGCGGCTGGGCGGACGCGGGACCGGCCTTCACCTTCAAGACGAGCGAAATCGCCTATGAAGCGCTAAAACAGCGGCCAGGTCTGCGCCCTGCCCCTTATCTCGCGTCTCGCGGGATGAAATGGATCCAGCATTTTGCCGAACCGGGACTCTCGGACGAGGAATTGAAAAGCCATATTCGTCAATCGCATCGGATCGTCTCATCAGGACTGATACTGTTTCCGGCTGACTGACTCGGGCGAGGAGATTCCCAACAAGAATCGAAGCAGTTAAGCTTCATCGTCATGAATCGCGGAGAGTCGAGCAATGACGACGATAGCTGGGCATTTGAGCGTGGAGGCGTTGCGTGATCGGTATGTTTCGAGCGCCGACGTTATGGAGGCGCGGCATTTTCAGACGATTTGGCTGCTGGCCAAGGGTCACAGCGTG
>Ga0182014_10002917_pt1 | contig 21077 bp, 17 predicted proteins | sample 612S2DmetaG_FD_120489 | JGI IMG/M metagenome (GOLD analysis project Ga0182014, IMG submission 120489) | Permafrost microbial communities from Stordalen Mire, Sweden - 612S2D metaG | ecosystem: Environmental > Terrestrial > Soil > Wetlands > Permafrost | place: Sweden: Stordalen | collected... | reverse complement strand
GGGCGCTGGAGGCGTTGCGGATTCCGATTCTGGAGGCGCAGGGGTTTGAGGCCGACGATGTAATCGGCACGCTGGCCAGGCAGGCGGCCGAGCAGGCGCATGAGGTCTTTGTGGTGTCGGGCGACAAGGACATGATGCAGTTGGTGACGCCCACGGTGAAGATCCTCAATCCCCAGAAGGACAATCTCATCCTGGACCCCGCCAAGGTGCTGGAGGTTCTGGGCGTGCCGCCGGAAAAGGTGGTGGACGTGATGGCGCTGCGCGGCGATGCGGTGGATAACATTCCGGGCGCGCCGGGCATCGGCGACAAGGGCAGCGTGGATTTGATTGTGGAGTTCGGCAGCGTGGAGGCGGTGCTGGACCGAGCCGCCGAGGTCAAGCGCAAGAGCTATCGCGAATCGCTCGAACAGAACCGGGACGCCGTGCTGCTGTCGAAGGAACTGGTCACCATCGACGCGCATGTGCCGCTGGAGTTGGACCTTGCGGCGATGGAGACGCAGACGCCGGATGTTGAAGCGTGCCGCGAGCTGTTCACGGAACTGGAGTTCACGTCCATGCTGCGCGACCTTGAGCCTGCGGCTGGCGGGCCTCTGGTCGAATACATCGAAGAACCGAGCGCAGAGCAGGCCGCCGCGTTCTACGCCGCAGCGCAGGCCGCGGGCTTTGCCTTCGCGCTCGACATGACGCCGCCCAAGCCGGAGGCGGAAGAAGACGCGCAACAGACGATGTCGCTGCTGGATGTGGCCGATGAGGCCGAACGGCAGGAACGCGACTCTCAAGCAAGCTTCAGCGTGGGCGTGTGCGCCGAGCCGGCGACGGCGCTGCGCCTCGCGCTCACGCCCGAACTGCGGGCCTTGCTCGAAGACGCGGCCGTTCCCAAGCAGACGCACGACTGGAAGTCGGCGCTGCACCTGCTGGCGGCGGAGGGAGTGGAGTTGCGCGGCGCGGTGGACGACACCATGCTGCTCTCTTATGCGCTCAATCCCACGCACTCGACGCAATCGCTGGCGGATGTGGCCGCGCGCCACGGACAGCCTGCGCCCGGCACGCTGGCCGGCGCTGCCGCCGCCATTCACGCACTGGTTCCGGCGCTGAAGATCGAAGTGGAAAAGTCCGGTGTCGAGCGGGTTTATCAGGACATCGACCTGCCGCTTGCGCCGGTGCTCTATCGCATGGAGCAGGCCGGGGTGCGCATCGACCTGGGCGTGCTCAACGGGCTCTCCAAGCGCTTTGCCATCGAGTTGCAGCGGGTGGGCGAGAGCATTTTCGAGTTGGCCGGCCGGCGCTTCAACATCAATTCACCCAAGCAGCTCGGGGAGGTGCTGTTTACGCATCTTGGGCTGCCGGCTCCGGCCAGCCGGGGCAAGGGCAAGGCGGTCTCGACGGCGCAGGACGTGCTCGAACAGTTGGCCGAGCAGAATGAGGTTCCGCGCCTGGTGCTGGAATACCGTCACCTGTCCAAGCTCAAGGGCACGTACATTGACGCTCTGCCTCTGCTGGCCGACGCAGATTCGCGCGTGCACACGACGTTTCTGGCGGCGGCCGTGGCAACCGGACGGCTGTCGTCGGTGAATCCGAATCTGCAGAACATTCCCATCCGCACGGAACTGGGCCGCGAGATTCGCGCGGCATTTATTTCGGCGCCTGGAACGCAACTGCTCTCGGCCGATTATTCGCAGATCGAGTTGCGCCTGCTGGCTCATTTCTCGGGCGATCCGCTGCTGGTGCGCGCCTACCAGAACAACGAGGACATTCATACACTGACCGCCAGCGAGGTCTTCGGCGTGGCCGCCGCGGAAATGGACAAGGAAACCCGGGGCCGCGCCAAGGCCGTGAATTTCGGCATTGTGTACGGCATCTCGGCGTTTGGGCTGGCGGCGCAGTTGGGCATTCCGCAGGCCCAGGCGAAGGATTACATCGAACGCTACTTTGCGCGCTACGCGGGGGTGCAGGCGTTCATTGCCAAGACCCTGGAAGAGACCCGGAAAGCCGGCTCGGTGCGGACACTTTTTGGCCGGGTGCGGCCCATTCCGGACATCGAAAGCCGCAACGGAAACCAGCGGGGATTCGCCGAGCGGACGGCCATCAACACGCCGCTGCAAGGCACGGCCGCCGACCTGATCAAACTGGCCATGATTTCTATCGACCGCAAGCTCACCGAGCGCGGGCTGAAGACGCGCATGGTGCTGCAAGTGCATGATGAGCTGCTGTTCGAGGTTCCCGCGGAGGAGACCGACGAGATTGAAACGCTGGTGCGCACGGAGATGGAAGGGGCGGTGAAGCTGAATGTTCCGCTGGTGGCCGATTTGGCTTTCGGGGCGAATTGGCGGGACATTTAGCCAAGTCTTTGTCGGGGTGAAGAATTCCCTCAGGGGCTAAAGCCCGGGCTCATTTTGCGGCCTGTGCGGCACGGCTGAAGCCGTGCCCTTTCAAAGCCACAATTCTCGCTGCAGCAAGAGCCATGCCCTTTCAAAGCCAGAGTCCTATCGCGTGGCAACAGCCGTGCCCTTTCAAAGCGTGGACTTGTGGCCGGGCACTCAGATCGGTTTTGCCGGTTGCGCAAGGCCGGGCCGGCGCTACTCGATGCCGGGGTGGCTGGATTGGTTCACGTTCGGCACCAGGCGCATATAGACGGCGCGGGGCAGTTCCGCCTTCCAGTGGTTTGTGGCCCTGGCGTAGAGGATGGTTCCGAAAAAGATAAAGGCGAGGATTGCGGCGGCGGCCAGGGGAGTGAGGGCGCGGCGAAACCAGCGTTCGCCGGAGGCCGCGGAGCGTCGCGGAGGCAGCGAGAACTGCAAGGCATCCTGCGCCGGGCAGGCCGCGACGCAGGCCATGCAGCCGGTGCATTCGACGGAGCTGACCTGGACCAGCCGGTCGACGGGCAGGTGGGACGGGCAGGCCTTGGCGCACTTCGCGCAGTCGATGCAGGCCTGCTGGTCGCGGCGAATCCTGACCGGGCTGAGGAGGGAAACAAGGCCCATGAGGGCGCCGTAGGGGCAGAGGTAGCGGCACCAGAAGTTTTCGATGACGATCGACAGGAGGACCAGCAGGCCGATGACGATGGCCGCGGTCAGGCTCATGTTGCGGAAGAAGTTGAGCATTTTGACATCGGCCAGGAGGCCGTACGGGGTGCTCATGAAGCCCTGGAGAGCCGCGGCGGACATGGAGCCGATGATGAAGACGAAGAAGGCCAGCAGCAGGTACTTGAGGCCGCGCAAGGGCAGGTCGGCCCAGCGGGGCAGGCGCAGATTGCGCTTGAAGACGCGCCTGCCGAGCTTCCACAGAATCTCCGAAAGCGTTCCCACCGGGCAGAGCCAGGAACAGAAGGATTTTTTCAGCAGCAAGCTCATGAGTACAAAGGCGATGAAGAGAAACATGGCCGCCGGGTGAACGGACGGGACCTTTCCGGTGAGCAGGAGCAGCTTGAAGTTCATCAGCCCGGCGATGGGCAGCCAGCCCTCGGCGCCAGCCGGACGGGGCACGAACAGGCCGGCACCGCCCTGCTCGAAGTAGCGGACCCAAAGGAAGAACTGGATGCCCAGCCAGAGGTTCAGAGCCACGAACAAACCCTGCGCGGTGTGGCGGATCTGCTGCGAGCGGTCCGGGCTGGACCGCCGGATGAGTTGATTTCTCTCGCGATCGAGAGGATTTACCGCTGCCGGAGCTGGGCCCATGGTGGTTTCCGCCTTCTTAAGCAAGAAGGTACCGGTTCGGGGCGAAACAGGCTATGACTTAGGTCACTGGTGGCGGCCGGCGCGGGGTATCATTCGGGAGGTGCTGAAATGAGCAGATCCAGGTTTCCGGTCAAGCTGCCGCCTTCATTGGGAAACGCAGCTCGAAAACTGGCGGAAGAAGACGGCGTTTCGTTGAGCCAGTGGGTCTCCCTCGCGGTTGCGCAAAAGATCAGTTCGGTGGAAACCGCCGAGGCGTTCTTCAAGCGGAGAGCGCAAGGTGCGGATCAAGTGGATTTTCTCGAAATCCTTCGCAACGCCCCAGATCGTCCCGCCGATCCGGGCGATGAACTTGAGCCGGCTCACGCACTCTGACGGCTTTCTTGAGCGGATGACGTTCCGTACGATCTAATCTACCCCGAGTTCGTTCCGTATCGCCAGCGCAATCCCTTCCGCGTGGCGGCGCATGGCTTCTTCGCTTTCGGCTTCGATCATGACCCGGGCCAGGGCTTCGGTGCCGCTATAGCGGATGACGACGCGGCCGGAGTCCTTCAACTCTTCCTCGGCGGCGCGGATGGCGGCGGCGACGGCGGGAATCGAGTTCAGGGGCTTGCGCTCGCGCACTTTCACATTCACGATGACTTGCGGAAAGACTTTCAAATCGGCGGTCAACTGGTCGATGCTCTGGCCGGTGCGCGCGATGAGGTCGAGGACCACGAGCGCGGTGAGCAAGCCGTCGCCGGTGGTGGCCAGATGCGGCAGTAAAATGTGCCCGGACTGCTCGCCGCCCAGCGCGGCATGGTGCTTGAGCATCTGTTCGAGCACGTAGCGGTCGCCCACCGGGGCGCGCAACATGCGGATGCCGGAGCGTTTGAGGGCGGCTTCGAGGCCCATGTTGGACATGGTGGTGGCGACGACCAGGTCGCCGGTGAGCAGTCCGCGGGATTTGAGGTCGCGTGCGGCCATGAGCAGAATGGCGTCGCCGTTGAAGATATTGTTGTGGGCTCCGGCCAACATGCAGCGGTCGGCGTCGCCGTCGAAGGTGAGGCCCAGGTCCGCGGCGCGCGAGACGACTTCGGCGGCCACCCACTTGGGGTGGAGCGCGCCGCAGCCGAGGTTGATGTTGCGGCCGTCGGGCTCGATGTTGAGCAGCGTGACCGCACTGGGGCCGGGGCCCGAGAGGCAGCGGAAGAGCTGCGGCGCGACGGCTGCCGAGGCGCCGTTGGCGCAGTCGGCCACGATGCGCAGCCCGGCCAGGTTGAGTCCCGGGACCGCATCGATGAGGAACTGGATGTAGTCGCCCAGGAAGGCCGGGTTGTCCGCGACCGGTGGCAGGGAAGCCGGGTCGGGCGGGTTAATCTTGGCGGCTTGCTGAAGGATTTCGTCCTCCATGGCCAGCTCGACCGCATCGGCCAGCTTGAAGCCATCGCCGCCGAAAAGTTTGATGCCGTTGTCCTGCCAGGGGTTGTGGGAGGCGGAGATGACCACGCCGGCCTGAAAGCCGTGGGTGCGGGCGAGGAAAGCCACGGCGGGAGTGGTGATGACGCCGGCGCTCTCGACGCGGGCCCCGGCTTCGCGCAACCCGGCGGCCAGGGTGGCGGCGATCCAGGGGCTCGACTCGCGCGTGTCGCGGCCCAGAATCACCTTGGGCTCGGCGGCCAAAGTGTGCAGCGAGTGGCCCAGGGCCAGGCCGCAGGCGAAGATGGTGGTGGGGTCGAGGGGAGTTTCACCGGCCACGGCGCGAATGCCGTCGGTGCCGAAGAGTCTGCGTGCTTTGGCAGCGGTCATAATCTCATTTCTTGAGGGACTTTTTGGAAGTAGCCGCTTCCACGCGGCTGATGAAAGCGCCGTCGAAGAGGCGGGTGAAGACCTGGTCGCCGGGCGCGACCTGGGACATGGAGCGCACCACCAGGCCTTGGGCGTCGAGGACCAGCGCGTAGCCGCGATCGAGCACGGCGAGCGGGGAAAGGGAGTTGAGGCGCGCGTCGAGAGCGCTGAGGTGGGCCGCGGATGCGTGCAGCCGGCGTTCCAGCGAGCGGTCCAGGCGGGTTCGGAAGGCCTGGAGGCGCTGGCGGGCCTGGGCCAGGCTCTGGCGCGGATCGTGGCGCAGAACCGCTGCGGCGAGTTCCGCAACCTGGCGCTGGCGCTGGCGCAACAGGCCGTTTGCCGCAGCCTCCAGGCGGAAGGTGAGGTCGTCGAGGCGCTGTTCGAGGCGGCGCAGCAGGCCGGCCATGCGCGACTCGGCGCGGCTGACCGGCAGGCGCGTGAGGCGCTGCCGGGCCTGCAGCAGTTGGAAGCGCGCGGCGCGGTCGAGGCGGTGCGCCTGGGTGGCCAGGTGCTCGGCGATCTTGTGCTGGGCCTCGGTGATGAGTTCGGCGGCGGCCGAGGGGGTGGGAGCGCGCAGGTCTGCGACAAAGTCGGCGATGGTGAAGTCGGTTTCGTGGCCTACGGCGGAAACGACGGGGAGGCGACTGGATGCGATGGCCCGGGCGACGCGCTCGGAGTTGAAGGCGGCCAGGTCTTCGAGCGAGCCTCCGCCGCGCGCCAGGACGATGGCGTCCACCAGTCCCGAAGCATTGAGTTCGGCCAGCGCGGCCTCAATTTCGGCGGGCGCGGAATCTCCCTGGACCGAGACGGGGCAAAGCAGGACGCTCAAGCCGGAGTGGCGGCGGGCGACGATGTTGAGGAAGTCGCGAACGACGGCGCCGGTGGGCGAGGTAATAATGCCGACGGTGCGCGGAAAGGGAGGCAGGGGACGCTTGCGCTGGGCGTCGAAGAGGCCCTCGGCCTTGAGCCGTTCCTTCAGTTGCTCGAAGGCCAGTTGCAAGGAGCCCGCGCCGACCGGCTCCATGGTTTCGGCGACCAGTTGCATTTGCCCGCGCTGCTCGTAGACGCTGACCCGGCCGCGCACCAGCACGTGCAGGCCGTCTTCGGCGCGGAATCGCAGCAGCATGGCCTGGCGGCGGAAGAGCACGACCGGGAGCTGCGCGTCGGCATCCTTGAGGGTGAAATAGACGTGTCCGGAGGGTGCGGGGCGGAAATTGGAGATCTCGCCCTCCACCCAGACGTCGCCGTATTCGCGCTCCACCAGTTCGCGGACCTGGCTGACCAGTTCGCGCACCGGCCAGATGCGGCGCGCGCTTCTGGGCTCCTGAAAGCCGAGGTCAAGCTGGGGCGCGAATGGGTCTTGCCGGATCACTTCTTCAAAGTGTAACTGGTGGGGAGTGCGCCGGCCTGGTTGCGGTTCTCGACAAGGGCACGCAATTGGGTGGAAAGGCCGATGAGCTGAGAAGGGAGCAAGAGGCCGGGACTGTTGGGAGGGGAATAGAGGGCTTCGATCTGGCGGGCCAGGACGGTGCCGCTGGCGAGGCCGAAGGTGCCCAGGACGCCGGCCAGCTTGTGCGCCGCCTCGCGGGCCTGGGAAAGCTGGTCTGGGGTAAGGCCGTTGCCGGCAGCGGCCGCCGCGGCGTCGAGTACGGCCAGCCGTTCCTCAATCTGGGGAAGGAACCGGGACCACATGCGGTCCAGGGCCTCGGCCATCGAGGGCTGTGGGGCGGAGTCCATGGCGGCGGGGCTCAGTTCCAGCCCAGCACGCCGGCGATCTGCGTGGAGAGCGTGAGCGGGTCGAAGGGCTTGAAGAGGACGGCGTTCACGCCCAGGTCGGCAAAGCGGCGCTGGTCTGAACTCTGCACCTTGGCGGTGAGCAGCAGGACCGGAATGTGGGCGGTGGCGGGGTTCTTGCGCAGTTCGAGGAAGGTGGTCGGGCCGTCCATGCCGGGCATCATCACATCGAGCAGGATGGCTTCCGGCTGGTAGTCTATGGCGCGCGCCAGGCCCTGTGCGCCGGAACTGGCCATCATGACCTCCCAGCCGGCGACGGTTTCCAGGCTCAGGGCAGCCACCTCGCGGATGTCCTCTTCGTCGTCAATGATCAGGATGCGGTGCGCCATGACTCCATCATCTCTCCGGCGAGCCTGGATCGTCCACAGCGGGCGTGGCGATCCAGGAATTCTCAATGGGGGAACAGCGAGGCACCCAGCGCGGTTCCTCCCGGAAGGAGACGAGAATAGCCCATGGTGGAACCCTGGGAAAGCGTTTGGCCGAGAGATTTCCGCCCCGGAGGGGCGGCGCGAAAGCCCAGCACCGTACCTGGATTCCGCAATCCATGGTGCAAATGTTCGATCCGCCCCTCCGGGGCGGATGACGCTCTGTTTGCGTCAACCCCAGGGCGGCGCTGCGCTTGCCCTGGGCTATTTTCGACGGGCTCCCTACGGGAGCGGGCCGATGCGCTGCTCATCGGATGGCGAATGCCGTGGCCCATTTGGAATTGGCGCAGCTCATCGCCGCGGTTTGCGAACCTTGCTTAGAGCGTTTTCCGGAATCGTGTAGACCAGGATTTCATTGGTATCCCACCCATTTCCGCAAAAAACGCAGAAATGGATGGGGCACGGAAGTCTATAGCAAAGGCGAGAATTCTCTAGCCGCCGACTGGCAAGAGAAACGCGGCAGCCGGGCGCCCTTGTTCACGAGGCGCGGGCGGCAGGGACTGCGGAAGGGACCTCTTCGATCTGTCGCGAACTGCGCAGCATGGTTAGCACCAGGGCCTCGAGCTGCTGGGGCTGCACGCGCGTCTTGGCGAGGAAGTGCGTGGGTCCGAGCGTCAACTGGCGGCGTTCCGAGGGGGTGAGGTCGCGTCCGGAGTACACCACCAGGGGCAGCCGGGCCAGGGTATCGTGCTGGCGCAGCCAGTCCACTACGTTGAAGCCGTCGCCGTCGGGCAGCCCGATGTCGAGCACCAGCAGGTGGGGTTGAAAGGCAAAGCAGGCGTCCAGGGCCGCCTGCCGGGTGTGCGCCAGTTCCACCTCGATGGTGTCGCGGGCGAAAACATCGCCGATCATGCGGGCCAGGTCCACGTCGTCCTCGACGACGAGGATGCGGACCTTTTCTCCGGGGCCGCAGAGCACGCGCGCCAGCTCGCCCAGCAGCGCCTCTTCATCGAGCGGCGCGGTCACGAATCCCTCGGCGTCGGTGGGCAGTTGATCGGGTTTCTGGGAGTCCTCGACGCTCAACAGCACGATCGGGGTGCGGCTTTGGGGGTCCAGGCGGCGCAGCAGGGGCAGGATCTCCCATCCGTTCATTCCGTCCAGAGCGGTGTCGAGCAGGATGGCCTGGACTCCTTCGCGGGCCGCGGCCAGGGTCCGCTCCACGGTGGAGGCTTCGACCACGCGATATCCGTGGCGGCTCAGCTTGGCGGCAATCAGGGGCCGGGTGGATCCGTGCGCGTCGGCCAGCAGCACCGTTCCTTGCAGGGACGGGCCGTCGAAGCGGGCGGGCACGGTATCGGTTGAAACCGGGAGGTAGGGCAGGTAAACGCGGAAGGTGGAGCCGCGCACCGGGTTGCGCTCTGCCCAGATGCGCCCCGAGTGCTGCAAGACGATGGTGCGGCAGATGGCCAGGCCCAGTCCGCTGCCGCCTTTCTGCCGCGAGTCCGACGCATCGACCTGCTGGAAGCGGCCGAAGATAGCCTCCAGCTTGTCGGCGGGAATGCCGCGGCCGTGGTCGATGACCGAGACGGTGACGCCGCTGACGCCGGGCTGCATCATCACCGACACGGTGGAGTTGGCCGGCGAGAACTTGACCGCGTTGGACAGCAGGTTGGTGAGCACCTGGAGCAGGCGGTCGGGGTCGGCGGCGACCTCCGCCTGGGTGGTGTCGTGAATCAGCCGCACCCCGGCCGCATCGGCCACCGGCTCCATGCCGTCGATGGCCTGGCGGACGATCTCGGCCAGTTGCACGGGGCGGAAGGCCAGCGGCTCGCGGCCGCTCTGGATGCGCTCCAGATCGAGGATATCGTTGATGAGCCTTACCAGACGGTCGGAGTTGGTGAGGGCAATGCGGAGCAGGTTGGCGGCCTTGTCGCTCATCTTGCCCAGCATGCCCGAGGAGAGCAGGCCCAGCGCTCCCCGGATGGAGGTCAGCGGGGTGCGCAACTCGTGGCTCACGGTGGAAATGAACTCGTCCTTGAGCCGGTCGAGGGCATAGCGCTGGCTGATGTCCCGGAAGCTGAGCACGGAGCCGGAGAAGCGGCCCTGGTCCAGAATGGGAGTGAGGAAATACTCCGCCGGGAAAGAGGTGCCGTCGGCGCGGAAGATGGCGTCCTCACCCGCCGCCGCCTTGTGTTCCCTGGCGGCCAATTCCAGCGGGCAATCCTGGCCGCACTTGCGGCCGGCCGCCGCAGCTCCGTGGAGCAGATCGTGGACCGGCTTTCCGGTCAGTCCGATGGGCTCGGCTCCGAGCAGCCGCGCCGCCGCCGGGTTGGCAAAGCTCACCAGCCCATGCCGGTCGACGCCGCAGATGCCGTCGGCGACTGAATCCAGCAGAATCTGCTGCTGGCGATAGAGTTCCTCGGCCCGGCCCCGTTCGCGGCTGCGCGCCAGCATCTGACCCAGCGAGGAGGCCACGGTTTCAATGGCAGCCATGGCCTCGCGGTCTTCGCGATAGCGGAAATGGCAATAAAACTCGAGCACCGCCAGCACCTTGTTGCCCACGCGCACCGGCACGGCCCAGGCGGAGGCCATTTCGTGGCGCAGGGCGGACTGAATTCGCGGAGTCTGGGGCACGGTTTCCAAGTCGGTAATCCAGACCGGGCGGGCATTCAGCCAGGCCCTCCCCGGCAGTTCCTCGCCGCTGGCCAGGTTGAGCCCCATGCACTCCTGAATCAGGGCTTCGGTGCGCCGACCGGGAGCGCCCCAGGCGGTACAGAACTCCAGCCGGTTCTCTTCGGGATTGATCTCCCATTTCACGGCCACGTCCCAGCCCTGTGAGACGCAGAGGGCTTCGAGGATGCGCATTGCGGCCACCTCGGAGGAGCTGCTTTCGCCCACGATCTGGCTGACCACCAGTTGCAGGGCCAGGCGGTGCTCGCGCTGTTTCTGCTGGGTTACATCGCGCAGCAGGCAGCGCACCGCGAGCGGCTTGCCGGCCTTCTGGCGCTGGCTCAGGCTCAGCTCAAACTCCAGTACCTGGCCATCGGCGGTATGGTTGCGCAGGGGCGCGCGGTCCACCACCTCGCCGTCCAGGGCGCGGCGGAACAGCGCTCCGGCTTCACCGCGGCAAGTGGAACCGAAAATCTCCTCGAACGAAATGAGACCCGCCAGCGCTGAGCCGTCCACGTCGAAGCAGCGTTTCCAGGCGGGGTTGGCATAGAGGAACTGCCCGGCCGGGCTGAGCGTGGCGATCATCTCGCTGGAATTCTCAAACAGGTCGCGGTAGCGCTCCTGCGACTCCCGCACCACCTGCTCCTGGTTGAGCGTTGCGCTGCGGTCCAGGGCCACGACCACCAGCCCAGTGAGAGCGCCCTCGCCGTTGCGCAGGGCGGAGATGTGGAGGGTGACGGGAAGCAGGGTCCCGTCCTTGCGCAGCAATTGCGCATTGAAGCACGGCACCTGGCTGGGAGGAAGGGTGCGAACACAGCTCATGTAGGCCGCCATCCGCCCGGCCGGGGTAGGCTCCGGGGCGCGCTCGACAGCGCACAGTTTTTCGATCTCAGAGACCAGCCGGGCGCCCTCGCCCGGAGCGAGAATGTCCATGGTGCTCCACTGCTTGATCAGCTCGGAGGCGTGGTAGCCCATCATCCGCTCCGCGGCAGGGTTCACGTACTTCAGCCTGCCATCCAAGCCCACGGACACCACGCCCGGGCCGGCGGATTCAAACAGGTCCTTGAGCAGTTCAACGGCGGGCGCGGGAGAGGAACTTGCAGACGGCGGATTCTGGAGCAGAAGGCAGAGCGCAACCGCAGCAGCGGCGGCGGCGGCGGCGAGGGCAAAGAGCAGAGGTCCGTCGACGCGCGGACCAGCGGCCAGGCGGACAACCAGGCCTCCGATGGCCAGAATCAGCGCCGCCAATCCGACCTTGGAGCCGAACGGGAGAGGGCGGCCCCTGCCCACCCGTCTGCGCTCGGTGGTTGCGGTTGTTGTGGTGCTCGTGGACCGGTTCTGCATGCTTCTCCTCAGAGGTTGCCCTCTCCGACCGTGGCGGCCAGGAAGCCTTTCGGTCCCGCACCCCACGATGAGGCATCGCCCCTGCCGGCCGTCCCGGCCCCCGCGATCGTGGGAAGAAACTTCCAGTCCTCGAAGGCGTCCCCGCGGGGGGGAGCTGGGCGCTCAAAAATGCGCTTTCGCTTCGATGGCTGCGAACTCTACCCGGTCTCTGGGCCCAAGTCAACCGGCCCGGCGGCACAAACGGTCGCCAGGAATCCTGGTTGAGCAGAGGTCGGCTTGCTTATTGTCCATTACATTACTCCTTTTCAAGAGTGCTTGTTGCCGGATTACCGCTGAATGGGATGCTGAAGTCGAAGTCGCCGCGCTGGGGCACGCTGTGGACGGCAGCGGCAGCAAGCCGATACCCAGACGGGGAGGTCCGCTCCAAGGGCCTGACCGAAAGGCATCCCTTGGGGTAGGCTAAAACAGGCTGCGGAAGAAGGGCGATTTGGAACCTTCCCTCAGGGGCTAAAGCCCGAGATTTTCCAGGCGCATTTGCGGCACGCGACCCAGAGGGGGCCCCGGTCGTGCCCTTTCAAAGGCAGTTTCCCTCAGCGCGGAATCTTCATGCGATTGCCCGGCTTTCGCTACGGGCTGCCATCAGAATTCCAAGCAGGCAACCGTATACTGGCCAGATGTTGCGTCTCTCGGCTTTATCTCGTCTGTTTCAATCGGTTCTGGCCTCGATTGGGCTGGTTTTGCTTCTGGCTCTGCCGCCCGCCGCCCGCGCCTGGGGCAATGGCGGCCATCGCCTGATCAACAAGCTCGCGGCCAGTTCGCTGCCCGCCGATGCGCCCGCCTTTCTGCGTTCACCGGAGGCCGTCGCGGAAATCGAGTACCTGGGTCCGGAGCCGGACCGCTGGCGCTCGCCCGCGGAACCGGAACTGAACGCGGCCCAGGCTCCCGAGCACTTCATCGACCTGGAGCCGGCCGATGCGCTGGGCCCGCTGCCGCGCCGCCGTCTGGATTTCGAGGCCAGTGTATTCGCTTCCGGTCAGAGGCCGGAAAAAGTCGGCCTGCAGCCCTGGGAAGCCACTGAAATCTGGGAGCGGTTGAAGGCCGCGCTGAGGGAGTATCGCCACGTCGCCGCCGACCGCCAGGACACTCGCCCGGTCGAGCAGGCCATTGTCTTCTACGCCGGGTGGCTGGGCCACTACGTTGGCGACGCCTCCCAGCCCCTGCATACCACCATCCAGTACAACGGCTGGGTCGGGCCCAACCCCAACGGCTACACTACCGGGCGCCAGATTCACTGGCAGTTCGAGGGGCCGTTTGTGGACGCCAACCTCCGCGAACCCGAGGTGCGGGCCAGGATGACGCCGCTCAAGCCGATCGTCGGCGACATTTTCGACGCCTATGTCGCCTACCTGCGCCACAGCAAGACTTATGTCGAACAGGTCTACCAACTGGAAAAAGCGGGAGGGTTTACCGGCGCAGGAACGGCCGAGTCGCGCGAGTTTACCGCCGATCGCCTGGCTGCGGGGGCGAGCATGTTGCGGGACATGATCTACACGGCCTGGCTGGAAAGCGCCAAGCCCGTGCCGGACCCGTATGCGGGGAAGTGAGAGCGCTGCTCACCGGCATCTTCTCACGAAGAACCGGGCCGCACTCTCAGAATCACTCGCCGGCCAGATGCGCCAGATAATCGGCCGGCGAGATCACAGTGACGCCATTCCGCACCGCCTCGGGGAAATGCTTGAGATTTCCCGTCACCAGCCAAGCTCCGGCCGCATGGGCAAGCGCCAGGAAGGGTGCATCCTTCGGGTCCGGACAGGCATAAAGCTGCGCATTCGAGTCCGCTAGCTGCGTGCTGGCTTCAATCAAGAACTCCAGCCAAAGAGGAGGGAACTTGTAGCGTTGGAATTTGGTGCGCCGTACAACTTCCCGGTACTCTGCCACGATGCGCGGGCTGGTCACGATCTGAGCTTTGCCGCCCAATACCCAGCCGGTAACAATCTTTGCCGGAGCCCCGTCCGGGTTAATGTTCGCAGAGACTATCACATTGGTATCGAGAACGATTAGGCGCATCGCTCTTCCTGGTCCTCGGGAGAGTTGCGGATACGGCTGATTTCCGCCTCAATCTCTTCCTCGCTTGCCAGGTTGGAACCCGACGCTTCGGCAAGACGCCATCCCTCCCGCAGGCTAGCGAGCGCCATGGCCCGCCGGAGTTCCCGATCTTCCTTGACCACATCGCCAAAGACCGGGACCAGGAAGTATACGGGGCCATCCTGACCCACCAGCAGAGCCGTCTCTCCTGCCGGGACGTCTACCAGGGCCTTGGCCCCGCGGGTTCTGAACTCACGCAATGAAACCTGGCGCATAGGGCACCTCCTTGGTCGCAGTGTAGCCGAAATGGCTACAGAGAGCAATCCGGTCCGTCCATAAAGGCTCGCGCCGCCCCGGGGCGAGTCGCTCCGTGGGAGCCGATTCTTGTTGAACCAGATTTAGGGGATCTTTGAGACAACTCTTTGTTGAGGGAAACGAATCCAGGCCGACTCAGTCGCCGGACTCGGCCGCCGCGAGGGCGGGGACTCTCCGGAGCAGCGGGGTCAGGGTCAAGGTGATGAGGGCCACGGCGGGAATGGCAATCAGCAGCCAGGCGAGCAGCGCCTGCTCGGCCAGGCTGCCCATGCGCGAGATGAACTCGAGCGGCGAAGCGTGCAGCAGGGCGGAGGCCTGGAAGCCGCGGCCGGAATCGAGTCGGAGGAGCCGCCCGCCGAGGCGCATAAAGGGCACAATGAGCGCCACTTGCAGGGGCATGACCGCGTAATTCGCCGCTTGGATGGCGGGCAGGTTCAGCTTCAGAGTGAGGGCCAGCAGGGCGCAGAGAGCGGTCGGAATCCCCACCACGGGAAGGCAGCCGATGGCGAACCCCAGCGCCAGCGTAAGCGCCAGCCGTTGCGGCGAGATGCCCTGCCGCAGCCAGATGGCCGCCTTGCGCTTCATCGACTCGAGCTTGAGCGATTCAAGGGACCTGCTCATGATGTTCACCATATCGGCGGGAAACACACTTCCTGATGGACATGAAATGAAACTTTGGTGAATGAACCAAAGCGGGCAGCAGAAAATGAGGTTCTGCTACTCCGGGAAAGCCAGCAATCCCCGCTTCCGCATCTCCCCCAGGACACGCTCGACTTTCCAGTCCAGCGCCCCGGCGCCATCAATGATTAGATGTGCGTTGAGGGCCGAAGGGCGCACAAAGGCCAGGCTCGAGGGGCGCACGGTGGCTTCGTACTGCCGCCGCACCGACTCCGGGGTTCGCCCCCGCTGCTCGATGTCCCGTTTCAGACGCCGCTCGAAGCACAGCTCGTCCGGGGTGTCGACGTAGATGCGCAGGTGGCAGAGGGGCAGCAATTCGGGGTAGTAGAGGGCAAAAATGCCCTCCACCAGCAGATAAGCCCCGGCGCGCACGGTCTCTGTCTGGCCCACGATGCGGCTGTAGGTCGCGAAATCGTAGAGCGGGCGCTCGATGGACTCGCCCCTGGCCAGCGCCGCAACGTGCGCGGCCAGCAGCGGGCTCTCGATGACCGCCGGGTCGTCCATGTTCTGCTTGACCCGCTCTTCAGGCCTCAGGTGCGACAGGTCGCGGTAGTAGTTGTCGAGGTGGAAGTGGACGCCATCGAGGGTTCGCGCCAATTCGGCGGCCAGGGTGGTTTTGCCCGACCCCGAACAGCCGGCAATGGCCAGCACCACGGGCGGAAAGGGGAGGCGCGCGCTGCGTTCTTGGGGTTGGTTCACAGCTTTTGCTCTCCATTTGTCTTGCGCAGCGCGGCCAGTTGCGGCATGAGCCGCTGGAGCAGGCGGGCCAGCCGGTGCTCCACCTGGCGGCCGGTTTGGAAGACTTCTTCGTGGCTCAAGGGCGTCGCGCCCAGGCCCGCGGCCAGGTTGGTGACGCAGGAAATGCCGAGCACCTCGATGCCCATGTGCCGGGCAACAATGGTCTCGGGCACCGTGGACATTCCCACCAGCGTGGCGCCCAGGGTGCGAAAGGCGCGAATCTCGGCCGGGGTCTCGAAGCTGGGCCCGCTCACCGCGAGATAGGTCCCCTCGCCGAGCGCGAAGCCCTCCGCAGCCGCCGCATCGCGGGCCAAGGCGCGCAGCCGCCTGGAATAGGGCTCGGTCATGTCGAAGAAGCGCAGCCCGGCAGCGGGGCGGAGGGCAAAACGCGGCTCGTTGGGGCCGACAAGAGGGTTCCAGCCCATGAGGTTGATGTGGTCGGCCAAGGCAACGAGCTGGCCCAGTTGATAGCCTTCCTGGATGCCCCCGGCCGCGTTGGTCAGCACCGCGAACCGGATGCCCGCCAAGCCCAGCACCCGCATGGGAAAGGTGACCTGTTGCGGCGAGTAGCCCTCGTAGAAATGCACCCGGCCCTGCATGACGGCTACCGGCACACCGCCGAGCAGGCCGGCCACGATGCGGCCCGAGTGGCCTTCGACGGTGGATTGCGGAAAGTGCGGGATTTGGGCGTACGAGACGGTCACCGGTTGCGTGACGGCGTCGGCCACGGCGCCCAGCCCGGAGCCGAGAACAATTCCAATGCGGGGAGAAAGCGAGCCCAGTTTGCCTCGCAGAAATGCCGCTGCCTCTGAGACTTGATCGAAGTAGGTCATGGTTTGAGCCTGCTGGTGCGCTTTGGACATTCTACAGGTTTCGAGATTCCGAGCTTGGCGGATCGGCCTGGCGAGCGGGGAGTCGTTGTTCGATCGGCGGTTGCGGGGTAACCTTGAACCATGACGCAAGAGGCCGGGATACAAGCCGACGAAACCACGCTGCGCGGGTCGGTGCTGGTGCTGCTGCAGTTCAATGTGTCGGATGGCATTCGGTTGGACCGGGTCAAGGAGCTGATTCGCGCCCGGACTGTGGCGCAGCCCAGCCCCAAGCATCCTGCGCCGGAATACATTCGCTACAAGACGCCGCCGGTGGTCGCGCCGCTCGATGCCCTGGTGCTGGACAGCGGGGAGCGGCTGCAGGGGGAGATCAAGTACTACGACTACGGCGTGGTGAGCGTGGTTTTCGAACTGGCCTTTGACGGCGGCTGGAACAAGCTGATCGGCCTGGCCAGCCGCTGGGTGTGGGAGATCGACTTTGCGGCCCGCGCGCAGGCTATTGTGCGGGCCAGCCTGGAACGGGCCGCACCGGCCCTCATCAAGCCCTACAAGGAATGGCTCAGCGAGGACTACCTCATCTTTCACGCGCGCGAAATCTCGGGCTCGCCCTCGGTTCCGGAGCTGATCCAGCAGCATGGCGCGCGCATAGCGCAGGTGGTGCGCGGCGAAATGGGGCAACTGGCGGAAAGCGAGACCAACGAGGTGCTGCAGTCGCGCATTTCGTATTATGCCAACGACCTGGCGGTGATCGGCTGGAACGCGGCGTTTCTGTACGACAGCGCATCGGGCGCGGAGACCGCGATCCAGTTGCTGGAGTACGCGAATTCGCAACTGCTGGAGTTTCGCCACTACGACGAACTGCTGACCGGAGAGCTGGAACGGGTGTATACGCTGCTGGACGAAGGGACGGGAATGCTGGCCCGGTGGCGGCTGGCCCGCTCGGCGACCCGCCTGCACACGGTGCTGCTGGATGTGGCCGAGTTGACCGAGCACGTGGATACCGCGATCAAGTTTCTCAGCGACATGTTCTCGGCGCGCCTCTACAAGCTGGCCGCATTGAAGGTCGGCGTCCCGGACTACAAGGAACTGGTGACGCGCAAGGTGCATACGGCGGAGGAACTCTATCGCTTCATGGTCGACCAGTTCAACCAGAGCCGGGCGTTTTTCATGGAGCTGACGGTGGTCATCATCCTGGTGGTCGAGCTGTTTTACATGTTCAAGGGCGCCACGTTTTAGAGCGACGCCGCATCGGCCAGGCAAGCATAAGCCGGCTTTGGCCCCAGAGGGAAGTTCAAGATGAAAGAAATCGTTGCCGTGATCTTCGGGCTGGGGCTGGGGTGCAACGCGCTCTTGTTTGTGCCGCAAATCGTGGCTGTGTGGCGCAAGAAGACCGATGAGGGCATCTCGCTGGTGACCTTCGGGGGCTTCAGCGTGCTGCAGATGGTGGGGATTGTGCATGGGGTGTACCAGCGGGATCTCTCGCTGATTCTGGGCATGGCGGCGAGTTTGCTGACCTGCGGATCGGTGACGGCGCTGACGATCTTCTATCGCGTACGGCGGCTCAGAACGGCCGCAAAGGCCAACTGAGCTTGGTCGCTTCAGAGCACAGAAAAATCCTCCGGCGCTAGCGTGACCACACAGCATCCCAGCGAGTAATTGAACCACTGGTGCTCGGTGGTGGGGGTTGCGAAGAAGCCTTCCAGATGACGGCGGCGCGCCACTTCGGCCACAAAATCGCGGGGGCCGAAGAAGAGCGTGAACGCGCTGTCCCAATCCACGGTGAACAGGAAGGACGCATCGGGGGCGGCCAGGGTTCCGCGGGAGGGGAAGGGGTCTTCACGATTCTTGAGCCTTGAAACACTGAGTTGCTGGATCGGATCGGCATTGGGAAACTCAGGCACAAAGATCAGTTCGTTCTGGCCGGCGGCTTCAAACGCATGGAGAAAGTCCATGTGCAGCAGGGGCTCGAAGCTGCCCTCTCCGGGCATCCAAACGGAGCCGGATTCGAGGTAGTGCTGGAGCGCATCGCGGGCCGGATAATCGTGCAACTCTTCGCGGACCGCTCCAATCGAAGTGAGCATCGCTTGATATAGCTTGGCGCAGGTGGGCAGGCCGATTTCGGCGGCAACCTGAGCCCAGGGGTACTTTGCGCCAAAGCTCAGGATTTCTTCGTCGCCCGGATATTGCTTCGTCACGTTCCAGGCAAGGTGTTGCGGAACCGATACAAAGGGATGAAGGACGATATAGACGGATTCGAAGCGGTTGCCGTATGCCTCGGCGAGGGGCGCATCGTAGGGCGGGTAGACGAGGCTTTCGTAGTTCACGCTGTCAGGATAACAAAAGGGGACCGGATTGGAATTCAAGCGCCGGCAGCCCATCCCTGGCGCCCTTTTTCATTCCACCAGCGCGGCTTTCTTCCCGGCGGCGGGGGCGAGTTTGTCTTTGAGGCGTAAGAACGGCATCTCAAAGAACTTGTAGCTGAGCCAGGAGACCAGTATGGTTCCGGTGAGGAAGACGCCAAGAGTGGATAGGCCCGCCATGAGCTGCGAATGGAAGCGTAAAAATAGGTAGGCGTACACGGGCTTGGCGGCGCGCCAGGGGAGCAGGTGATAGATGTACATGCCGTAGCTGATCTTGCCGATGAAACGCATGATGGAGTTGCTGAAGGCTCGCTCGGCCCAGGAACCTGGGCGCAGGGTTTCAGAGACGAGAGCTCCGGAGGCAAATGCCAATAGCGAATAGCCGATCAGCGCGGTGAGGGGACTGAGAAAGTGAAGGCCTCCTTCATAGGCCGCCATGGAGACGACCAGCAGCCACAAGGGAACGAGGCTGATTCTGGCAATGTGCATCCACAAGTCAGGTCTAGGGCCGCGCAACAGGAGCGCCAGCACCGCGCCCACCGCCAAAGAATCCATGCGGGTGGGAAGCTCCATGTAAAGAACGTGTGTGGAGATGCCCGAGTAGAAGGCGACAACCCGGATGGCAAACGCGATGGCAATGACGGCGAGAGCGAACTGAAGGATTCGTTCGCGGGATTTGATATGGCGCACCGCGAACGGCCAAAGCATATAGAACTGTTCTTCGACTGCAAGCGTCCAGAGGTGCATGACGGTGACCAATCCCACCTGCTCAAGATTGGGGAAAATGGCCATGACGATATTGGCGCCGTAGAGCAGGAAGGCAAGATAGCCCCACTGCCAATGCACTTGCAGCACGGGAGCGAAGAGCAGAACTACGAGCGCTACCAGGTAGAAGATGGGAAATAGGCGCAGCGCGCGGCGAACGTAAAAGCGCTTGTAGTAGCTGGCGTCGTTGCGGCTCTCAAAGAGGATGCCGGTGATGAGAAATCCCGAGAGGACGAAGAAGATGTCCACGCCGATCCAGCCACTTTTTTTGAATTCGTTCGCAACCCGCAAGAAATGCAGGGACGAATTGCTGGTGTCTCCATAGTGGAAGAAGAAAACCAACAGGATGGCAAGCCCGCGCAGTCCATCGAGGGATGGGTAGTGCTGCTTGGTGCCAACTTTCGCGAGGTCGTTCAATGGGCGCATGAGGGCTTCGTCTCCTCTTACCTTCGGCTGTATCTGGGATATTCCGCCTATGAGGCTGCAAGGGGCTGGTCTCACGCCCACAGGTCTTGTTTTTGTGCTCCGGCTTTCAAAATACTAATTGAAAGGCTTTTACAACGGGCTCACTTACCGGGGTTTCTACCGCAAATCAGCCCAGGAACATTCCCGCGATGGAGGCCGAGATGAGGTTGGCCATGGTGCCGGCGAGCATGGCGCGGATGCCCAGGCGGGCCAGGTCATTGCGGCGCTCGGGAACCAGCGCGCCGATGCCGCCGATCTGCATCCCGATGGAGCCCAGATTGGCAAACCCGCATAACGCAAAAGTCGCGATGGTGAACGAGCGCGGCGCGAGAGCCGCCTTCTGCGCGCCCAGGGCGATATAGGCAATGACTTCGTTGAGCGCCATGCGGGTGCCCAGCAGGTTGCCGATGGCGCCGCAGTCGTGCCACGGAACCCCGATCAGCCAGGCCACGGGAGCGAACACAAAGCCCAGAATCTCACCCAGGCTACCCGGAACCCAGTGCATGTAGGCCATGCCGTGGGTCCACAGCAGCAGGCCGTCAAGCAGCGCCACCAGGGCCAGAAAGCTGATCAGCATGATGCCCACGTTGAAGGCCAGTTTGCCGCCGTCGATGGTGCCGCGGGCGATGGCGCCGATGAGGTTTTCATCCTGATGCAGCTCGTCTTTCGGGATGACGACCCGGCCCTCGGTGGCCGGCGTCTCGGTTTCCGGCACCAGCATCTTGGCCAGTAGAATCGTTCCCGGCGAGGTCATGATGACGGCGGAGAGCAGATGCCGCGCCTCAACTCCCTGCGCGATATACATGGCCATGATGCCGCCCGAAACGTGGGCCATGCCGCTGGTCATGATGGTCATCAGCTCACTTTTGGTAGCGCCCTTGAGAAACGGCCGAATGGTGAGCGGAGCCTCGGTCTGGCCCATGAAGATGGAGGCCGCCACGTTCATGCTTTCGGCGCCGGAGATGCGCATGGTCTTCAGCATCACCCAGGCCATGGCGCGGATGATGATCTGCATCAGCCCGATGTGATAAAGCACCGCGAAGAACGCGGAGATGAAGATGATGGTGGGCAGCACCTGGAAGGCGAAGATAGCGCCTGAATTGGGCGGGAGCAGAGTACCGAAGGCGCCGGAGTTGGGCAGGCCGAGCTGGCCAAACAGGACCCTGGTTC
>Ga0182014_10002913_pt1 | contig 21083 bp, 18 predicted proteins | sample 612S2DmetaG_FD_120489 | JGI IMG/M metagenome (GOLD analysis project Ga0182014, IMG submission 120489) | Permafrost microbial communities from Stordalen Mire, Sweden - 612S2D metaG | ecosystem: Environmental > Terrestrial > Soil > Wetlands > Permafrost | place: Sweden: Stordalen | collected... | reverse complement strand
GACGCCGCCCCGAGCTGCGGCAAAGGGCCGCAGGCGGCGATATCAGCACCCATAACCGAGATGCCGTTGGGAACCTACAGCTTCTCGATCAGAGAACGGTTCTTGTTCAGAGGTTCCCTAAAGAAAATAGCTATAGGGCTCTAGCTTAGCTAACTACTCTCATCGGTGGTTCCAGCAACAGGTGCGACATCAAGTCTTTCTGAATTCCGTGGCTCAGATTTCAGCATAGGGTCGCGTTTGTCACCGTAGTATCCGCCGTAGCGAGTGCCGGAATAGTAATAGTAGTAGTAATCGGGTGAACTTAGGTCGACGGCATTAACAACAATCCCCATAACTTTAGCTTTGACATAAGCGAGCAGTTCGCAAGAACGGCGAAGCGCCGTAAGGGTTGTCTGCCCGGAACGGGTTACCAGAATTACCGCATCTACCATTACCGATAGCAGTACGGCGTCGGTCACGGTGATGACCGGCGGAGAGTCGATGATGACATGATCGTACTCCCGGCGCAATTTTTCCAATAGCTCTCGCATCAACCCCGAACCCAACAGCTCGGACGGCTGGGGGGCTAAGGGTCCCGCCGGCAGTACGTATAGATTAGTCTGGAATGTGCTCACGATTGTATCCTCTGCGCTCGCGCCTCCAGTCAGGAGATTGCTCAGACCTATAACATTTTTCGGCATGCCAAGACCTTTATGCACGCTTGGCCGCCGCATGTCCGCATCGACCAGCAACACGCGCTTGCCCTGCTGTGCCAACACGATCGCGGTGTTAATGCTGGTCACAGACTTGCCGTCCTGCGGCTGCGCACTGGTTACCAGGATAGTACAAGGCTGGTGCCCGGCGCTAGACAACAGGATCGCAGTCCGCAGAACCCTGTATGCCTCAGCCATCTCCGACTTCGGCTGCAGGAATGAAATTCTGCTCACGGGTACAGGGTTGGCCAGCGGCCCCTGTCTAAACAGTCGTGATTTGAGTCTGCCCTGCGTTGCTCTATCGAAACTGCCGAGTGCCGGGATTAGGCCGATTGTAGGCAGCCCGGTGGTCTGTTCGGCCTGCTCAGGCGTGCGCACAGTGGTGTCGAGTGCTTCCAAGGCAAAAGCCGCGGCAACGCCACCTAGCAGCCCTAGCAGCAAAGCAAACCCTAGGTTTAGCTGCATGTTCGGCATGGCCGGGCGAATAGGAATTCTGGCCGGATCGACAATAACGATGTTGCTGGAATTCAAACCAGCGAGCAGGCTGGCCTCGTTCAGCTTCTGCAACAGACCATCATATAGCTGTCGAGTCGAATCGGCTTCTTGCTTCAACACCTTGTATTGAACCGCGCTCTCATTAAGCTTCTCGGCTTCTGCCTTTTGTACCTCCAATGCGGATTTAAGCATCTCCTCGCGCTTCAGCGAGCTGTCGTAGTCACTCAAGAGTTTGCGGAGGGCGAGCCCGAGTTGTTCCTTAAATGACTTTTCCACCTGGCCGAGGCGATTGTCAATCTCCTGGACCTTTGGGTACGACGGGCCAAACTGAGTTGACAATTGTGCCCGCTGCGCCTGCAACTCGACCTGTTGCTGGCGCAGGTTCGTGAGCACTACATCCTGTAGCACTGCGTTGGCGTTATCGCCGCTGTTTTTGGCGAGCTGGTAAAACGAGTACTTGACGATGCGGTCGGCCTGAGCCAGAGTCAATTCCTTGTTGAGTTCAGTAAGTTTTTCGAACGTCAGATTTTGCTTGTCATCAACTCCGATAATTCCATGGGTTCGTTGGTATTCAACCAGTCTGCCCTGCGAATCTTCCACTTTCGCCTGCAGGCTGGCATGCTGCTTCGACAGCCATTCTGCCGCCTGCATCGTGCTATCGAAACTCGTCTTGATGGTCCGCTCTATGAAAGCAGAGGCAACTGTGTTTGCAATCTGGGCAGTGAGTTCAGCGTTCTTGTTCGAGAACCTTATTTCTATGAGAGTGGTGTTCGGTACCTGCTGAACATGCAGATTCTTTCGGAACTTGCCAAGCAGCGCCTCTTGGTAGATAGCATTCCGCCGGGTATCGCCCGGTCGTATCGTTGGAGCGCTCCCGAAATCCTTATTACGATCAAGCTGCAATTTCTGAATCACTTGGCTGGCCAAGGAGGCCGACTGGAGGATCTTTGTTTGAGTTTCGATTTGAAGCGGATCTGTACTGAGCGGCTGCATGGGGCTATCTTTAAAGCTCAGGAGGCTTTGAGCTGCGCCAACCGAGATCCGCGCAGACGCCTCATAGATGGGAGTCATATATAAGGAAACGATGACAGCGACTATGACTAGAGCGACCACACATGCAGCTACCGTCCATTTGCGCTTGAGCAAAATACGCCAGTAGTCGCCAAGCGTCGTTTCGCGAGGGACAAGAGGGAATTGTCCGTTCGATTCAATCAGACTGCGCACATCCTGCGGCGCAAGCTGCGAAGGCTCGGTGAGCATTTTTTCGTGGCTATTCAAAAGCTTTGTTCCTCCGGTCCGTGCAGATCCCGTAACAAAGAATAGTGTTTAGTTGCACCCTCATTGCTCCAAGAAATTGAACTAAATTACCATTAGTTAGGGTAGTAGGCGGCTTTAAATATAGTCGTGCCGCCACCCCGTGCCGCCACATACTAAGAAACGATTCCCAGGATCTCCCATGTCTGTGCGTTACCGGGAGGCGGTGATGATCGACACTCCTGTAGCCAAAGATAAAGCGTAATCGATCCCTCGGTATGCGGCGGACTTGCCGGCGCTATTGGGAATGTACAGAATATCTTCGGCCTGCAGCGTTATGTCCGGCGCTTTCGCAGCCATAATTTTTTTCAACGGGGCGGGGATTTCTCGCACACCATCAGGCGTCCGACGCAAAATCTTGGAGCCATTCAGTGCGGCGGCCTTGGCCGGCCCGTGAGCCATGGCAAGCGCCTTCAGTGCCGTAATCTCACTTTTTCCTTCCATCAGGAAGCCGCTCGGCTGCACTACGTTGCCCACAACATAGATCACGCCAGCCCTCGAGACCGTTACTATATCGCCTTTGCGGACGAAAATATTCGCATCCGCATTTAATTGAGGGTCCATGGACAACTGCACCGTCTCCTGCTTGGGGTCGTCGCGGTGCGTTATGGTGACAGACTTGCCGGCGTTCGGCGTAGTTCCGCCTGCAGCCGACAGGAGAGTAAACAGCCGACTGGAGCTTGCAACCTGATAGATTCCCGGCTTAACAACTTCGCCCATAATCACAACACCGCTGGCATACTCAGTGACAGTAATGTTCACGTGTGGATTTTTCAGAAACTTGCCTGACGCGAGCTTAGCCTCTATTCCCTTCTGCGCCTCGTCCAGATTAAGCCCGGCAAGATGAACGGTATCCACCAGCGGCATATAGATGTCTCCGGTTGCACTCACGCGCGTCTTCTGAGCAAGCTCGGGAACGCCAAAAACCGTGATGTCCAGCATATCCCCAGCCGAAATCACGTAAAGGCCTTGCTCGAACCCGGTCACCTGATCCGTGCTCCAATTGATCGGAACATTTACTCTGCCTGGCTCCAAAGAATAGTTCGCAGAGGAGCTTGCTGAAGCAGTGTTAGCTGTGGATACTTGGGCGGCTAACTGTAGTGGCAAGAAGCTAATGACAAGACTGATGAACAGGGAAAACTGTCGCCTAGAGTCCGATCGCAAAGCCATGAATTCCTCGCTGAAAAAGCAAGCCGAAATGCGGTGTTTTTGGAGATTGGAGTAGAGTTATTACTGCGAGCAGCGTAGGGAGAACGGCGGACCCGTTTGCCTTAACTGCTAGGACTGGGGGGAACACGCACCCGGCGCAAAGCCAACCCCAGGAAACGAAAATTACAATCCCAGCAACGGTACGGCCGTAGCGCCAGAGCCATCTTGATCCACTCGCCCCTGCGCCGCTCGGAGCGATGCACTTCAATGCTGCCGCACATCGGGCATCGCCGTGCGAACAGTTTCCTGGCAAAGACGTTTAGACCGAAAGTACTCATCGACCCTATCCTGAGGTAATGGAGCGTGGCATCCCGGGAGTACGTAATCAAGTTGCAGTTGCTCGGTCTAAGGTTTGAACGCTTATTGGTTCCGCACGTTCTGACGAATGAGGTTCGAACGAACTCGAAAAGTGGCGATCAGGAATACGGGTTGCCGGTCCGATCAGTCCGAGGCAGAGGCATATAACGACTGCTCTGTGCGATAGTCAATCGGCAGGTCAAGTAACAACTCCTGGATGGTTTTGTTACTGCTGCGTTCTGTCGCCAAGATCTCAAGTCGTTCGAGTTTCTGCTGAAGGTTCGGGAACCCGGGCCTCGCCTTGACACGAAAGACATAAGGAAACTCAGTCGTTGCGACCTCCGCATCCTCGAGCCAGAGCTGTTCGTGCAGTTTCTCTCCTGGTCTCATCCCCACAACTTTGATTTCGATATCCTTGCCGGGACGCAAACCTGATAGTTGGATCAGTTCTTTGGCGAAATCGACGATCTTAACCGGGTCTCCCATGTCCAGCATGTAAATGTCTCCGCTGGAGGCCAGGCTTGCTGCCTGCAACACCAACTGCACCGCCTGTGGAATCGTCATAAAGTAACGCGTCATTTCTTCATGCGTGATCGTAACCGGGCCTCCGGCCGCGATCTGCCGCAGGAAGATTGGCACTACGCTGCCTCTACTACCGAGCACGTTGCCGAACCGGACACAAGAGAAACTTGTGCTGTGGTGCGAGTTTTCGGCGGCATACTGCTGTACCAGAAGCTCCGCCACTCGCTTCGTCGCTCCCATTACGCTGGAAGGACGCACGGCCTTATCGGTGGAGATCATGACAAAGCGCTCGCACCCAAACTCGATGGCAGCGTCTACCAACTGGAGTGTCCCAAAAACATTGTTCAATACCGCTTCGCAGCAGTTGATTTCCATCACCGGCACATGTTTGTATGCTGCCGCATGCAGGACCATCTCGGGGCGGTGTTTCGAGAATGCCAGCCGCAACGCAGCTTTGTCCCGGATATCACCGACAAACGGCACGAATTCACTTCCTAGGTCGCGAAGTTGCCCGGTCAGCTCGAAGATCGAGTTTTCATCCTGATCTAGGGCAATGAGCTTCGCAATCGGCAACTTTGCCACCTGGCGGGCGAGTTCAGAACCGATGGAACCACCCGCGCCAGTAATCAGTACCGTTCGCCGGCGCAGGCAATTGACCACTGATGGGTGTGCTTTTGCTTCTTTGGCATATCCCTTATGTGAAATTTGATCAATCGCAACCGTCCGGCTCACGCGAACACTGCCGTCAACCAGATCACGTGCCGTGGGGAGGATGCGAACGTGTGCGCCGAAATCCGTTGCATTCGCCACAATCTCTCCAATCGAAGTCGACTCCGCACCCGAAATGATGACCAGCTCGACCCCGAGACTTGCCAATAAACGAGGTAGAGAGTGGGCAGCGCCGACTACGGGAACGCCACCGATTTGCAGTCCGTGAAGCGTTTCGTCTTCCGTTACGAGGCCTACAAGGTTCACGTCGCCAAACAGCTCAACATGCCGGATGGCGCTTGCGAGCGAGGAATCATCGCCGATTAGCAGAGTGTTTACCGTCCGTGCCGCCGAACGGGTTGCCTGATAGGTAAGCCGCCTCGTCACGCGCAATCCCGAGGCGAATACAACGAACACACCAAATTCCAGGATGACAATGCTATACGGCATGCCGAGCGGCCGAGGTGCCAGCCATCTTGCTACCGCGACGGCAACACTTACCGGAATAGCGAGCAATGCCAGCCGCACCGCGTCGCGCAGTTGAAAGAATCGCCAGGTTGAGTCGTATCCGTTGCAAGCAAGCAATACCATCGGCCGAAGCATTGGCAGCAATAGAATCCAGATCAGCATGTGGGATCTGGCGGCGAGGCCAAGATCGCAATCAAACCTCAGCATGTACGCCGCATACACCGCCAGAATAGCGATGAATCCATCGAGCATAACCTGGATGGTCCGGCTGAAAAACCACTCTGGGATCTGGCCAATCAAGCGTCCCAGCTTGCGTGGTAGAGCGGTTAGCACGGCTTCAGCTTCAGCCATTTCGATCGCCTCTTGAGTTCTGGGCAGGCCCCGAGAGGAAGCACCCTGAGCTGCACCCAGTTGGTCTATGTCCCCTGCGCCTTGCGTTAACACGACATTGGAAAGCTGTCACCAAAGTAAATAGAAAGTGCCACGAAAGTAACAAACAATGTACCTTTTTTATTGCAATTAACAGTTTCGCGTGCTTAAATATTACCCTACTAGGCAGGAAACCTTATGTCGAATCAGTGGTTACTCCTAGACGGACTTCAGTTTCTTGCAAGCAAGAATCCTGCTTTCGTAATGGAAGAGTGGCAGGCAATTGCTTGCCAAGCCCTCGTCGGCTGCGCTCCGGCACAATATATCGTCGCAACGGCTTTCGAAGGTCTCGGTGATTTTATGCAGGCCCGTAACTGGTATGAGCAATCCGCGGCACAGCATTACCGCCCTGCTATTTTAAGGCTCGCCAAACTTCAATCCGGCTCCGCCGCTTAGCTTTTCCCTTGCCTGCCCGCAGCCGCTACGTTGTAGTGGTCAGCGTGCGGTATACGTCCGTATGTGCGTCGAGGGTTGTTGCCAGTCCGGGCATAACGTCCGAGAACACACTAAAGACCGACTGGTAGTTCAACACAATGGCGACGAACGTCAGCACAAGAACCTTGGCATTGGCGCACTGCAGCTGGCCATTGTCGATCCAGGGTTGCAGATATCCAGCCAGCACTTCGACCAGTTCGCGGAGATGCTTACGCAGGAGGGGATCGAAATCTTTTCCCAATTCCAGCGAACTAAACTGCAATAGTCGAAGCAGGCCGCTATCATCCGCCAGCGCGGAGGTGATCAGCGTATAGGTATTCGCCAGCGCATCACGAGCATTGGGCGCGTCCGCGACTTCCGCCAGCAAATCACCCCGCAACCTCACCTTTTTCAGTTCAGACTCCAAAACCGCAAGGTAGAGGTCGCGCTTGTGTGAAAAATGACGGAATATGGTGGCTTCATTGATGTTCGCACCCTGCGCAATGTCACGCGTGCCGGTGCCGTTATATCCACCTTGTGAAAACAGACAGGCCGCTGACTCAATAATTCTTCGCCGCGTGTCGGCAGCGGAGACTTGCCGGTTAGACATTAGAGTTTCCAGGAGACAGGATGGGTTCAGCTAAGGTACGTAGAAACGGTTGGCCGGAGAGGCTCGATATCGGCAACATCGACCTCGACCGCGACACTTTGCATGATCAGCTCTAGCGTGAGTATGATGCGGGTACTATTTTTGTGACGCAAAACAATTCCTTGCATGCCTGCCAGGGAACCGTTGCGGATCCTGGCTTTTTCGCCGACAGTCAGGAACGGATGCGGCGCGGCGTTGTGCAGATGTAAGCCGTCGCGCAGCGACTCGATCTCCGCTGTGGGTAATGCGGTTGCGCCTCGGCTGGTGCCGACAATCGACAAGATTCCTGGAACACCCAGGATGTTTCCGCGATGCTGGCGCGCCGCATGCACGAAAAGGTAGCTGGGAAACAATGGCGCCTGTAACGTGACTCTCCGGCCGTCCTTCCAGCGACGGCTCAGCTGGTAAAGCGGCAGATAATATTCGATCTCCCGGATTGCCAGTTGCTCGGCCACTTGTTTCTCATGGCAGGGGCAGGTGTACACCGCATACCAGTTACGCTCGACGTCTTGCCCACTGACCGGCACTCGCGGGCTGATGTCGTAATTCAATATCGAAGACAAGGCTTCGCCATTCCTTCCACAGAAGGAGTTTTTCACATCCGCATGCCAGCGGCAGTGCGACTTAAGAGTTTAGATCCTGACGCCAGCGTAAACCTGTACCCTTCGCGCCAACCTAGCCGCCCAAGGGTACTAGCTTCTCGGTAAGAACAGGCCGAACTCCAGAAGACTGCTCACCGATAACAATGCAAGTGGTTGCTAAATCAGCTACAGCATACAAAGCAGAGTTGCCGTGGTCAAGCATATAAATGTCTTAATTACGATTTAGGGGAAACTTAGTCTACTAGGTAAATTGCCTTAATCTATTCAGGGTTTTTAAGGGAAAATAACACTCTGGGCTCACATATGGAAATAATATAAGGTTGCTCGAAGGGTAATACTTTCAGCAAATATATGGAGCGCGCGAAACAGGTTTACTATCAAGCTCGTGCAAGCACGTACTCGCACCGAACTGCCAGCATTCACTTCCCTTGCTACTCGACTCCCGACCGGTAGTAAGCCGTCCGCGCAAGTACAAAACTTGAATTTCGCTCACGATTGCGCGATTCAGTTATGGTGTAACGCTGGTCCAAAAGGCCTAGCAGGCCCTCGGAAACACCCATGGCACGCCTAGCCCTCTGACCAGCTTGCCCAACGCAGCGGTGCCCGTGTCCACGCGAATCTCTTCTGGGTTGAGTAGCATTATTTCAGCGAGCGCGCCGGGTCGGAGCGAGTGTTCCGGGATCACTGCGCTGAGAAGCCGGAGTGAAACGGCACTTCGTGCGACAAGGCGGCACTGTAACTTGCCAGCTTGGCGAGGGCCGGCGCGTGCCCTTGCGCCGCGGATCGCTCGAACCATTCCTGTGCCTGTCTCATGTTGCCCAGCTCTTCAAGTGCGGTTGCCACGATGTATTGCGCCGGCGCGCTGCCGGAAAGAGCTTCGATGGCAATTGAATGCCAGATTTCCGGCTCCAGCGAACTGTGCTCCATCGCCAACGTTTGCAGCGCAGATAGCACCGCACTCTCTCGTTCAGACATCGAGACCTCCTGCTTCAAAAACCTGACCTGCCCCTTCATCACAGCATGGGCAAAAAACGGCGGCAAGATACATGGCGAAGTTTGTCGCAGAGCCATTTCCGAAATAGATCGTACCCGACGCACACTCCAAAACGGGACACGTCTTTCCAATGCTTCCCAGGCGAGTTGCTGTTCCGAGACGGCGAGGAAAAAGCAGGTTCATAAGTGGCGAGGTTTTTCAGTGCCAGGGTTATTTTTTGGCGAATAGAGCGGTATGCCTGTCGTCTCTAGCGCTGGCATTTCTCGTGATCCCCGCATGCGGACGTCGCGAGGAACGGCTCGACTAACTCCAGTCTTTCAACATCGCAAGGAGGCTGTTATGTCTGGCAAGCGGAAACCCGGCGTTGCCTCTTCGGTTTGGCGAACATCACGCCGATGGACCAAATTCCATGCGGAAATTCACCTCGGCCCTCTTGAGGTTCCGCATCGATATCACCTCAACCCTTCGCCATTGGTTGCAGTTCGCCCTGGGCCGCGTGCCAGTCGAAAGCGGTGCGCACGATCTCACCCAGCTCCGAGTATTTTGGCTGCCACCCGAGCACTTCGGCCGCTCGCCCGGCCGCCGCCACCAGAACCGCGGGATCGCCCAGCCGTCGGGGAGCTTCAGAAGTCGGCACCGTTCGTCCGGTCACGGTTTGCACGGCCCGAATCACCTCCCGAACGCTGTACCCACGTCCCGTGCCGAGGTTCAGGAGCACGCTGTTGCCCGCCTCCAGTTGCCGTAATGCCAATACATGTGCGCGCGCCAGATCGATCACGTGGATATAATCGCGAATAGCCGTCCCATCGGGCGTGGGGTAGTCGGTGCCGTAAATATCGATCGCGCCACGCCGGCCGAGCACCGCCTCGATGACCAGGGGAATCAGATGGGTCTCCGGGAAGTGCTCCTCGCCCAACTGGCGATCCGGATCGGCCCCGGCGGCATTGAAGTAGCGCAATGCGGCATAGGTCAAACCGTATGCCGGAGCGTACCAGCCAAGCATCTTCTCGATGAAGAGTTTTGACTCGCCGTACGGATTGACCGGCTTTTGCGGGTGCTCTTCCGTCATCGGGAGTTGCTCGGGGATACCATAGGTCGCGGCAGTCGAGGAGAACACCATCCGCGTGACTCCAGCCGCCAGCATTCCGTCCAGCAACCCGAGCGTATTCACGACGTTGTTGCGGAAGTATTTGCGCGGGTCCGCCATGGATTCGCCGACGTAGGTGCTGGCGGCAAAATGCATCACCGCATCGATGCCGCAGCGGCGCAGGGTTCGGGCCACCAGGGCGGTATCGCCGGTATCGCCTTCCACTAATTCTCCCCACTGAACCGCCCAGCGATGTCCGGTGCTGAAATTGTCCAGCACCACCACCTCGTGGCCATCGCGCACAAGTTCTTTTGCCGTATGGCTTCCAATGTAGCCGGCTCCGCCGGTGACCAGAACTTTCATCATGCCTCGCCAATAGTAGGAACCAGCAGCATCAGCTCCACGTCACTGGTGGTATGTTCCTCGCTGGACGTAAGTTTATTAGCATCAGTCTGGCAAGTCACGAGGTATTGCATACGAATGCCGGACGGGCCCCTGCCCTCCGCGGACCCGTTTCGAATGCAATGGTTCGGCGCGTTTTTCAGCAGCCTGCTAACCGGACGGCTACTGTGGCGTGGTGCTCCAACTCATCCGGTTTACCGTAACGGTGACCGTCGGCGGTCCGGGATTGATGGCGTTTTGAGTGACCGTGGCGGTGGGGAACCAAGGCGGCCCAAAAGAGCCGGCGCCGAACCGGTTGTCGTAATATTCAATTTGCGTAGTCATCGTGCCGCCAAAAATGTTGGTTTGGCTCTGGGCGCCAAAGTTGGTGAAGACACCGATTTGCTGGTTTGAAGTGGTCCCGGGTTTGTATGTGGTGAACCCGCACATGTTGGAGGCGCAATTGGAACCGACCGGCGCAAGCGCGCCATCGACCCACAGATTTTGATCGTGATAGGTAGTGCTCAGATTAATGTTGCCATTGGCGGTAAAGACACCGAGCGCCTGCCCAGTATCGAGCAGCTGCCCGGTAGTGGGACTGTATTGCCAATAGGTGTCCGTCGTATTCAGCGAGTTCGGCTCCGTTGTGTAACGCAGGTCGCCGGTAATATTGACAGTCTGATTGGCCACGACCGTGACTTGCGCGTAACTCTGGATCGCGGCTTGGCCCTCCGCTGGTCCCTGGATACTGTTGATGGTTCCGTCCACATAGAGCAGAGTGCCTTGCTGGGGAGTGGCCGGGACATTGTTCATGGGAACTCCAGACAACGTCAATTTCTTGGTGCCGGAAGCTACCGTTGTCTGGGCGGCACTGCCAGCGGGTGGTGCGTTGTTTGCCGGATTCCAAACCGGGATGGTGACCGTGGTCGTCGTGCTGCCCTGGGTAATCGTATAAACCTGGGCCAGATTGCCATTGGAATCGGTTCCAGGCGTCAACACGACGCTCGCATTGCCCTCCACGTAAATGCCACCGCCGGTCATGGTGTTAGATGAGTACGGAAGAAAAACCCCCGTGCTGGCGCCACCCGAAGGATAGGCATTGCCGTTGATATCCTTGAGCACGCTATTCATCTGTGCATTGGTGGGGTTTGCCGGCGTGCCAGTGCCACATGTGGTGCCACCTTCACCGCAGCCCACGCCATCGAGCACCGCCCACTTCTGGCTGAAGTCGTCAGTCGGCTGTGGAATGGTAGGCTGGTTCAAGCTAAGCGGACCCTCGAAGGTCGGCGCTATCGCGGCTCCATTACAGTTGTAGCTGGCGGTCGGCTCATCACACCAGCCGTTGTTGTAATAGTCGATATTGGGGCTGGATTGCCCGACCGGGCCGGTAAAGATGTATTTTTGTCCGGCTTCGAACTGCCAGGCGCCATTGGTAAACATGGGACCTTCAAAGGTGCCGCCAATCAGCGGGCCGCTGTTAGTAGGAAAGTTGCTGATGAAACCACCCCACGCGGCGAATGAATAGGTTCGTTTCGTCCCAACGGTTGAGATCGTCAGGTTGACAACACCGTTCTCAGACGTATAAACCTGTTGCCCACTCTGCGCCCGCCCGAGCGAGCAAAGCTGATATTGGAACTGGTACAGATAGGCAGTGACCAACCCATTATTTGAGCTTTGCGCGGTTGGTGTACCCGCAACCGGCGCAAAGGTACTGGGACAGGCAGTGGTATTGATGAGCTGAAAATTTCCCGGCCATGAGGCCGCAGCAGCCGTGCTGGCGACGTTCAAAGAACGTAAGCTGCCGTAGCCGCTGGAACCTGTTGACAGCAAGGCGGCGATGACCTGACCGGCTGCCCCGCTGGCGCCGGTCGCGTTACTCAGCGGCAGCCCTGTGCAACCCGCTTGGGCGCCGGTGCCCCACCCGTCGGGACAGACAGTCTGGCTGACATAGGTTGAGGACGAGATCTGGTTGACCAGTTGCTGCCGCGCAATATTCAAACCGGAATCGGCGGCGTAAAATGATCCCCGGAAGTTGCCGTAGTATCCATTGATCAGCATGTCCGGGCTGACGGTCAACACCATGATCAGGCTCATGACGCTCATCAGGGCCAGCAGCATCATGCTGATAAGCAGCGCGATTCCCCGCTCCTTGCGGGCCGCAAGGGATGCGCGCAGGTCGCGGCTCTGAGCGCTGCTCTTTCGGTTGTGAAATCGTGCTAGTTTGGCCGTCATGGCGCCACCTCAGTTGTCGTTCATGCTCATGTTGCGAGGGTTGATAACCACGGCAATGCCCTGGACCTGGTAATGACCCTGGTCGAATGTATTTTGGAATTCGGTGTCGATATTGCTGGGCGTGGTACGTCCGATCAAAGACACGCGGATTGACCGTACCATGCTGAAGTTCCACGGTACACTGATCCCGTTATTGCAGGTTGTGCCGGACACGGTCCCGCCGATGCAGTAAGTGGAAGCGAGATAGTTATAGGAGGTGGATGCCGAGTCGAGATCGGACTGCTCGTAGGAGCCATTCCATAAGGCGGCTCCTACCCTAAAACCAATGACTTGTTCCATGACCACGTTCTTGACCATCGTGCCATTGACATTTTGTATTCTCACCAGCTTGGGATCCTGGATATCCGGCGAAGTACTGCTCTGATCGCACCAAGTAGCATTGCTGCCAGGGCCGGCGCACACGAGATAGATGATGGGTGCAAGCTTAAGAATGTAGGCAGTACTGCAAAACGTGTTCGTGAATGTTTGGTAGATACCGTTGTTGCTGGTGTTGTTGCAGGCTACAGTGCTTCCAGTCGAGTAAGTAGTGCCGTAAGTGCCGTCGCAGGCGGTAATATCCAGCGGGTCGTTGGCCAAGGTGTTGCTGCCGTCGGGGTTCGTAGCATTAAAGGTAAACTTGACCATGCCGTTGGAAACAGCCGCGCCCGCGGTCAACACCGCCGTGCTAATCAGCTTGCCAGTGTTGCTCATGAAAAGCAGTTGATCGCCCTGGTTGAACTCGGCGGCCGTTTGGGCGAGCGTCCAAGCCGTGCCGTTCACCACGGCGGCCTGACCATAAATCGTGCCGCTATTGGTCGTCGAGCAATTGGGGGGGGTACTTGTACTCGGGCCGGTCGCGTTAATTGCGGGATAAGTAGTCTGGTTGGCTGCCGTAATGATGGTGAGCTGGTCAAAGCAGGAAACGCCATAGGTCTGGTTCGCTGAGTTATTGCAGGCGACTCCCGAGGTGTTCATATTGTTGAGGATGGTTACGCCCACCGGCCAGCTCGGCATATTTACGGCTTGAAAGTACCCGCTGCCGCCGCCAACCACGTCCATCTGCAGTTGAGACACCGCGCTCCGAAGCGCGACATTGAGTGCGGTCTGTCCCTGCAAAACCTTGGACGATTTTTGCTGCTGATTGAACAGGCTGAAGGCTACCCCGCTGATGGCGGAAAAAATCGCCAGCGCGATGACGAGTTCGAGCAAGGAGAACCCACGTTCGATTCGCGCCGCTGGCTGGCTGCCGCGATGCTCCCGGTTTCTTGCAATCATGGTTGTCATGGCCGCACCAGACTCATCTGAAAGGTCACGGTTGGCTGAACCGTCGTATCGAGCAGCGTCACCAGGACCGTCACCCGCCGGGTTCCCGTCACCGGCTGATTTGCTTCGATAATCCAGCGCCGGTGAAAGGTTACGTTGGTGGGAGCCGTGGAGCTGGTTACGGGAGTGATCTGGCCATCCGGCGAATGATACGTCGTGGTATAGGAATTGGCGCCGCCAGTTAAGCCGGAAACAGTCTCCGAGAAGCAGCCCGCGGTTGGATTGGGACAGGCGGAAGTCGACGTGCTCAGACTGATATTCACGTTATCGTTATAAGTAACTGTGCCGGTGAATCCCGTAGACCATGGCACCGACGGCGGACAGGTCACAGACTGCGGTGCAGAGTCCGAGGACAGGCTGCCTACGGAAGCACTCCCGGTGGGAACGCAAACCTGCGGGTCGTTTGGGCTGTAGTGGTTCAGGTCTTCGAGTTTCTCCGAAGCCAGAGTCGACGCCAGGCTCATGTACTTCGACTGACGCCCGGTGGCCATCATTTTGACGCCCAACGCCTCCGCGCACAAAACGCCCACCCACAGAACGGCCAAGGCAACGACCACCTCAAGCAGGCTGAACCCGCGGTTGCGAACCGGTTTATGGGCTGGTAACCTTAACATTGCCTACTCCTGTAACGATAATCGTACTGGTTGTCGCAGACCCATTGGACAGTATGAGACATGCAACCCCATTGGTGCACGGGGTCGAGCCGCCACTAAACAGAGTCACGATGCCAGTCGGAGCGAATTGCAAGGTGGTGGAGGCCAGTAAGCTAATACCATCGCCGGTGCCTGACCAAGGGACTGCCGGTCCGACGTTGGTAAAAGGCAAAGTAACGGGGCAAGACGGCGGAGTACCGGATAGAGTCTGGGTGGTAAGTTGGTAAGTGGTGGTGCTTTGGGAAAAGACGATCTGGTAGTTGCATCCGCTCACTACGGATTTAAAGCGGGTGCTCTGGATTGCTCCGGTTACCGCCGAAGTCGCCGAACTGAGATGAACGCCCTTGTAAGTGTTTTGGAAGCTGGGCAGAGCAATCGCGCACAACACACCGACGATCGCCAACACCACGATGAGTTCAAGCAGCGTGGTTCCCGCGGCGCCAGACCTTCTGCAGCCGTACCGCTTGGGGCTGCACCGGGCGGTCAGCTTCGATGGTTGACCGCACCTGTATGATCGCGTGGCCGAGGCGGACTTCTTCCCCAGGCATCCGCTATGAGCAGCCGCCGGCCAATATGATTTTCTGGGCATGAACGCCTCTTTCCCACAGCGCTACGAGAACCCAGGGTGGGTGCATTCAGGAGAGAAAGGCATGGGACAGCCCATCGTCATCTCCCCGGCTCCGGTCCAACAGTTCCGGACCCTCTAACAAGTTGCGGACTCGCTGTAGTTGCGCGTGTTGGGGCAGAACGAGCGAGACGCTATGTGATGTGGGCGCGCCACCAGACTTGCACAAAAAATTGTTGACCCACCTCACCTGAAACCGATGCTTCCGCAGCCTGCTGAAAGCAGGAACACTGAATCGTTATTAAGTCTATTAACTGCATTAGAAAAGGGCAAGTTACGTGAGTACACGGCAAGTTACGGAAGTAACAATGCGGGCGATCAGCCTTCCACTTCCGGCTTGTGCCTTCGTCCGTTCATTGAAATACCTAAATTTGAGGTCAGGCAATAACCTTAATTTTGGGCCTTACTTGCGATACTGAGTCCGGCTAGGTGCTCTCAGGTCGAAACGCTCAGGTAGAAAGCCAAGTGGACTAAAGCATACGTTTGAATGTCAGGGTGCTTACTGAAGTGTAACGTCTCCTCAACGGAAACGCCACCGGGTTCCTGAAGGAGACAAGAGTGAAGGTAAGAATCGGTGCTTTCGTACTCATGGGTTTCTGTATGCTAGTTGCATTCGGATGCGGAGGAAGCTCATCGGCAGCCTCGCGGTCGCTTAGCCAAACCAATCCGGCGACGGGATCAAATTCCTCACCCAGCGTTTCAACGTCGCCGGCTACGTCGAGTTCTTCCGTTTCAACCATATCGAGCCCGGACGCGGCATCGGTTAATTCATCAGGCAGCCTCGCTCCAAGCTCAAGCGTGATCCTTGCGGCGACCACGACTCTTACCGCCGAAACCGCCAATAACACCAATCTCACCAGTAGTTTCATCGGCACCACCAACGGCAACGTCAAGCCGGGAAACATCAGCAAGGTGGATATCCACTCCCTGCTTTATACCGGCGCAACCACGAAAATATTTGCCCACTACATGCCGTGGTGGAACAGCTCGGGTCATGTCAGCATCGGGCTTGGCGATGAAGCCAATCCGGCCGTGGTCAACGCCCAGGTTGCCGATGCCATCAGTCGCGGCATGGATGGTTTCATCGTCGACTGGTACGGCCCCCAGAATACCCACCACAACACGGCGACGCTGAATGTCAAAGCAGCGGCGGAAGCGAGCCCGAACTTCGAGTTCGCCATCTGCGAGGATTCCGGTTCCTTGACTGGCGCCGCCGACGTCACCACCAAGCTGCTCAGCGACATTCAGTACATGGCCGACAACTACTTCAGCTCGCCCCGTTATTTGCTCTGGAACGGACGTCCGGTTGTCTTGTTTTTCCTGAACACGACTTTAGCGATCGACTGGACCACGGTTCGCGCCCAAGCGGCGGGGAACCCTTTATTCATCTTTCGCAATGCGAGCGGATTCACCACCGCGGACTCCGATGGCAGCTTCAGTTGGACGAATGTTTCGAGCAATGTCAACGACATGGGACTGAGCGCGCAGGACAGTTTCTACACAGCCGGGCTTGCTCACCCGTCGCTGCCGACGATCGGCTCGGCCTATAAGGGCTTCAACGACAATCTGGCGAGTTGGGGATCGAATCGCGTCATGAACCAGCAGTGCGGACAGACATGGCTCGCAACCTGGGCCGAGATCAGCAAGTACTACTCCGCGTCCAACCAGTTGCCCTTGCTGCAACTCCCCACCTGGAACGATTACGAGGAGGGCACGGAGATTGAATCGGGCATCGACAACTGCGTTACCGTTTCCGCCGCGCTTGCCGGACAGACGTTGACGTGGAACATCACCGGGCAGGAAAGCACGCTCGATCATTACGCGATCTACGTTTCGCAAGACGGCCAGAACCTGATGCCGTTGTCCGAGGCCCCCGCGGGCGATCACACCATGGACCTCAGCGGATACAATTTCTCGAGCGGCACTTATAAGATTTACGTCAAGGCCGTCGCCAAGCCCGGACTCCTAACCCAGATGTCCGGCGCGGTTACGCTCACTCGTTAGCGGGCTGCTGAAAAACTTGTACCAGTGTCATCCCGAGGTCGCGCCGGCTTTCGGCGACGCTGCCGCAAAAGTTCCCATGGGCATACGGCTGAGAGGTTTCGAAAAAACGAACCTGCCCAGCCAATTTTTTCTTTCGGTTTCCGCAACCACGCTCGCCGCGAAAACTTCACCAAAGCCGTGGAGCGTAGAACGGCTTACAATCGTGACAGGTTACTGACGGAGGAGACGATGGCCTATCACTACGATCCCAACACCGCACTGGAAGAGCTGAAAGACGAACTGGCGTTGCCCAATCCCGTGCGCCTGCGCGACATGATGCTGCGGGCGCATCTCACCCCAGATCGCTCGCTCGAGTTGAATCGGCTGTTCCTCGAATACCAGAAGCGCTTCGGCGAGATCGAACCCCTGGCCCGCGACCTTCTGTCAAAACTGGCGAAATGAGTTTTCTGACCAACGCAAGCTTGTCAGTGTGCTCTTCCAGGATCGCGTGATTAGAGTGGAACGAATTCCAGGTTAAGCGATCCTCCACATTCCAGCTCTCCCTGTAGTCTGCATTGCTTTTTCGTTTCAACAAGGTGGTGCTACCGGTGGCGAATGGGCCAGGCTCGGCGCGATTGCGTTCGGGAATAAAGGCATGATGAGGAATCATGTCTTTTTTCGCTTCTCTTCCCTGCCCGATTTTTTCTTCGATTTGCCGTCCTGCCGGTTGCCGAAGAAGTGGAAGCGATGCTGCTCGATGCGCACCCGCAGCCCGCTGAATTCGATGCCCTCGCTTTGCAGCCGCAGACGCTGTTCGAAGCCGAGCTCACCGGTGCAGAGGATTTTGCCGCCGCTGCCGATCACGCGCTGCCAAGGGACGGTGCGCCCGCGACCGTGCAGAGCCCAGGCAACCTGGCGCGCCGCTCCCGGATACCCTGCCGCATAGGCCACATCGCCGTAGGTGGCGACCTGGCCGCGCGGAATGCGGCGAATTTGCCTGAGGATATCGCGAAACATCGACCCGCCGGACGGATTCACTTCACGGTTTGGAGCCTTTGCCTGTTTGGCCGCCGCAGGTTTTCTTTTCATTCTCATTTTCAGACGCACGCGCTCTCCTTTGCTGATTGTGCCGCTTCAGTCGATGGCTGGCAAATCACTGTTTTGGCGCGGCGTTTCAGAGATGCCGCGTTCGCTTGTTACAATCGGTATTCCGCTTGCCTTTGCACGCATTCGACGTAGCACATAAGGCGTAGCACATTAAACGTAGCAAGTTAAACAAGGCGGCCTCACCATCATGCAACTTTGGTCTCGACTTTTTATACCCACGCTTCGCGAAGCCCCGGCTGACGCCGAAGTCGCCAGCCACAAATTCCTGGTCCGCGCCGGTTACATACGGCAACTGTCGGCTGGAATTTACAGCTATTTATACCTCGGTCAGAGGGCCATCCTGAAGATCAGCGACGTCGTGCGCCAGGAGATGAACACGATTGGGCAGGAATTCTATCTGCCGGCGCTGCATCCGCGCGAGATCTGGGAGGCGAGCGGACGCTGGACGGGCATGGGAGACAATATGTTCCGCCTGAAGGATCGCAAGGGCGCCGATCTTTGCCTGGGCATGACGCACGAAGAGGTGATGACCGACATCGCGCGCAAGGAACTGCGCAGCTACAAGCAGTTGCCGCAAATCTGGTACCAGATCCAGAGCAAATTCCGCGACGAGCCGCGGCCCAAGTCCGGACTCTTGCGGGTGCGGCAGTTCACCATGAAGGACTCTTACTCCTTCGACCTGGACGCCGCCGGCCTCGATGTGAGTTACAAGAAGCATTACGCGGTTTACTGCCGCATTTTCGAGCGTTGCGGGCTGGACTACGTGGTTGTGGAAGCGCATTCGGGCGCTATGGGCGGCTCGAAATCGCAAGAATTCATGGTCTACACCGATGCCGGCGAAGACCTGGTGGCAAGCTGCGCCGCCTGCAGATACGCCGCCAACATGGAAAAGGCCAGCTCGAAGTTGCCGCCCACCGAAGATCTGGCCGCGAGCGGCGACGGCATGCCCGAGCTGGTCGAAACTCCGGGGACAAAGACCATCGACGAGGTCGCCGCGTTCCTTAAGTATTCGCCGAACAACAACCTCAAGTCGCTGGCCTTCATGCTGCAAGATGGCGTGTCGCAGGCCGGAGAGCCAATCTGGCGTCCGCTGCTGGTGCTGATGCGAGGCAACGACCAGATGCACGAGTCCAAGCTGGTTTCGGCCGTCGAGGGGCGCGCATTTCGTCCGATGCAGGAGGAGGAGATCGTGCGCTATTTCGGCTCGCCCGCCGGCTACCTTGGTCCAGTGGGGCTGAAGCTGGTGCGGGTGGTCGAGGAAAAGGAAATGCGCCACTATCCGGAGCCGGTCGATTCCACCGGATCGGCACGGACCTTGCGTTTGGCCGGGAATCAGGGCAAGCGCCGTTATAGCGGCGAGGCTGGCGATTTCGTCGTCCTGGTGGACGAGGCGCTGCGCGGCCGCAAAAACATGGTGGGCGGCGCCAATCGAGAGGGCTATCACCTTCGGAATCTAACGCCCGAGGTCACTTTTCAGCACACTGGCTACGCCGATTTGCGTACCGTCGTCGAGGGCGAAGGCTGCCCCAACTGCGGGCAACCTTTGAAGCTGGGCAAGACGGTCGAGATTGGCCACATCTTCAAGCTGGGCTACAAGTATTCGGACTCGATGGGGGCGCGCGTGCTCGACAAAGACGGCAAGGAGGTAACTCCGATCATGGGCAGCTACGGCATCGGCATCGAGCGTATTCTGACCTCCGTGATCGAGCAAAACCACGACGAAAACGGCTTCTGGCTGCCGCCGCGGATTGCCCCTTTTGAGGTGATCGTGGTGCCGACCAACGTAGCCGACGCCAAGCTCTCCGACGCCGCCAAGCAGATTGCCGCCGACCTGGAAAAGGCTGGTTTGGAGGTCCTGCTGGACGACCGCGACGAGCGTCCCGGGGTTAAATTCAAGGATGCGGACCTGGTGGGCATCCCGTTTCGGATCAACGTGGGGAAAAAACTTGCCGAGGGAAAAGTTGAGGTAATTACCCGGTCGACACGGACGAGCCGCGATGTCATGATTACCGAGGTCACTGCCGTGGTGGCGGAGCTGGTTCGCTCCGCTGGTTAAGGAATGAGGATAAGATGATCCGGCTGAGAGCGCTGCTGACAATCCTGATTGTGGGCGGTGGAATCTATGCCGGCTCAAAAGTGGCGCCAGCCTACTACACGTTCTATCAATTCCAGAGCGACCTGGAGCAGGCGGCTATGGCCGAGTCCTATACAAACAGACCGGAAACAGCCATTCAGGAGTCGATCGCGGCCAGAGGACGCGATTACGGAATTCCCTTGAGCCTTGACCAGATTCGAGTGCGGCGTACCGGGGATGAGCTCTCCATATCGACGGAGTACACCGTCCATCTTGATTTTCCTATTCATCCAATCGACCTGAAATTTGCTCCGGCGACGAAGAAACGGCGGCTCTGAGGTCCGGCGGCTCCGGGGCGGTGTTTACAGTTACAATAATCAACGACGGATGGCCGATAGGATTGAACACCCGTGCGTGCAAGCGCTGGCATCCACGCTCATAACAAGTGGCTATAAGAATTAAAATCCCGCACTGGAAATCGGTCGGCCGCAGACAGAGTGATGGCCGGAGCCATCGTCCGCATCTGAAAGATCCCATCGTTCGTACGGCGGTCGCTGCCTTCATCATCCTGAGCGTGGTGATATTCGGCGTCTTCGCGTTCTATCACGTGAAGTACGAGCGCATCATCGACCGGCGCATGCGTGGTCCCGTCTTCACTACTTCGGCCAGGATTTATGGTCGCGCCGAGGTGGTTCGCCCCGGAGATCACATCGGCATCGAGGAAGTCGCCGGCCGTTTGCGCGCCGCCGGCTACCGGGAGCAGGAGGATGGTTCTTCGGGAATGGG